>R20__coassemble_1636_pt1 | contig 11580 bp, 9 predicted proteins | sample R20__metabat2_low_PE_005 | metagenome-assembled genome bin R20 | reverse complement strand
CGTAAACGTCCGTGAATTGCCATAAATGTCAAATAAATTTGACCAATTACTTATTAAAAAGACTGTTCACTCTATTGTCTTTTGTTTTTTTATTGGCCAAAAAGAAGTTAAATGATAATAACTTACACTAGGATTAAAGTCAGTCGCCCATTTCGATGCCCACACCTTTGGCGGTGTGGACCAGACGCTCGTTGGGGTCGATGAAGTGCGGCGTGCGGACGGCCTCCTCGAGGCTTACGCCCACGATGTCGGGGTGGTGGTAGGCCACCATCTGGCCGAAGCGGCCTTCGAGGACAAACTCCATAGCGCGGACGCCAAATTCGGTGGCCAGCACGCGGTCGAAAGCGATGGGCGTGCCGCCGCGCTGCAGGTGGCCGAGGATGGTGCAGCGTATGTCGTGCTCCACGCCTGCGGCCTTCAGGTCGGCAGCCAGCTGCTCGCCGACGCCGCCCAGCTTGACGTGCTGGTAGCCCACCTCGCCGGTCTCGGTGCCCGTCACCGTGCCGCCCTTGGGCATCGCGCCCTCGGCAACGACGATGATGCAGTAGCCGCGGCGCTTGTTGTAGCGCTGCTCGATCTTGGCTTTGACCTTCTCGATGTCGTAGGGTATTTCGGGAATGAGACAGATGTCGGCGCCGCCGGCAATGGCGCTGTGGAGGGCAATCCAGCCCGCATCGCGGCCCATCACCTCCATAATGAAGACGCGGTTGTGCGATGCGGCAGTGGTCACCAGCTTGTCGATGGCGTCGGTGCAAATCTGCACAGCCGTCTGGAAACCAAACGTATAGTCGGTCATCGACAGGTCGTTGTCGATGGTCTTGGGCACGCCGACGATGTTCAGACCCTTGTTGTAGAGGCCCAGCGAGATGCGCTGGCTGCCGTCGCCGCCGATGTTGATGACGGCATCGATGCCCAGATACTGCAGCTTGCGCAGCATCTCGTCGCTGCGGTCCACGGTGGTCCAGGTGCCGTCGCTCTGCTTGACGGGCCAGGCGAAGGGGCCGCCCTTGTTGGTTGTTCCGATGATTGTTCCGCCTTGAATCTGAAGACCTTCGACGCGTTTCTCGTCGAGGATTTCAATCTCGGTGGGTTCGCGCAGCACGCCGTTGAACGACTCGATGCATCCCACCACCTCCCAGTCTTTCTCCTGCGAGGCGCGCTTCACGATGCCGCGAATCACCGCGTTCAGTCCGGGGCAGTCGCCGCCGCCGGTCAGTACCATTACTCGTTTCATTGCCATATTCTGAGGTTGTATTATCTTTATGTTTGGATATTATTGTTTGGGTATAAGGATGTTATGGTTTTGCCGCATTTTTGATACGACTTACAAATTTACATATATTTTTTGATTTCGGCAGCGTCTGGCGAGAATTATTTGATACGCAGGCGCGCCGTTCACTTCCTTCTGGCCACGAACAGGGCTATGCTGTCGGCTTCGGTCCGGGCCTTCAGCCATTGGCGCAGGCGGCGTGCGTCGTCGGAATGCAGCAGCTTGCCTTTCTTGGGCTCGACGTAAGCCGAAACGATGTCGCGCTGCCCGCTGCCTGCATCTCCGGACGGGCGCGAAAGGCTGATGCTTTCGATGGTGGGGAAGAGGATTGGCAACTCGCTGGCAATCTCGCTGTTGACGGTTTCCAGCCTGGAGTATTCGGCCAGGCGGCTCTCGTATTGGCCCATCTTTTGCGACAGCTCCTGCATCAGCCGGTGCTCCTCCTCGCGCGAGGCGCTGATTTGGCTCAACTTGTTGTTGAGCAGCAGGATGCTGTCCGACTGGGCCCCCTGTATGATGGCCAGCCGGTACTTGTCGAGGCTGTAGTTGCCCATTTGGCTCTCGGCCTGGCGTATGGCGGCGTCGCCAAACTCGCGTCCCACGGCCACCACGCGCAATGTGTGGCTTTCCTTGTCGACTTCGGTCGACAGCACCTGCGTGCCTGTTTGCGAGAGTTCGTTTTTGACAAAGTGGCTGACGTTGCTGTCGAAGATGCTCTTATTCACAATGTTGGCGGTGACTATTGCCGCCGGAATCATTGTGACGACGACCACCGTGGTGACGATGTGGCGAACGCGGCGTTCGCGCTCGGGGCTGAGGAAGACTTTCTTTTCGAAGTGCATCAGCTTGACGCCGCCCAGGGTGGCCAGGCAGATGAAGACGGTGTTGATGAAAAAGAGATAAAAGGCTCCAAGAAAATACATTATGTGGCCCGTGCCGAGGCCGAAGCCGGCGGTGCACAGCGGCGGCATCAGGGCCGTGGCGATGGCCACGCCGGGAATGACGTTGCTCTTGCCCTTGGTGCAGGTGGCAATGATGCCCGCCGCGCCGCCGCAGAAGGCAATGAGCACGTCGTAGAGCGTCGGCGAGGTGCGTGCCAGCAGCTCCGACTGGGCGTCGCTCAGCGGCGTCAGCAGCCAGTAGACGGTGGCCGTCAGGATGCTGATGACGGTCGATACGGCATAGTTCTTGGCTGCCCGCTTCAGCATATCCACATCGTTGGTACCCAGCGCAAAACCGATGCCGATGATGGGTCCCATCAGGGGCGAGATGAGCATAGCGCCGATGATGACCGCCGTCGAGTTGACGTTCAGTCCCAGCGAGGCGATGAGGATGGCGAAGATGAGCACCCACAGGTTGCCGCCGCGGAAGGTTATGCCGCTGTTTATCTGGTCGATAATCTCGGCCTCGTCACCCTTGTGCGGCCGCAGGACGAAGTATTGCTTCAGGTGTGCTGCTATTTGGCGAATGTCCATAGATTCATTTTTTTTCGTCGGTTTGGCTTTTGTTACCCTAAACGTCTGGTCGCTGTTTTTATTGCCTCGGTGCGGCTCAAAAGCACACAAATTTTACAAAAAACTGACGAAACATATACCATCTTCTACCAAGGTAAAATTTGGTAAGAATATGGTAAGAATTTGGGTAGAATTTGATAAGAAGATGGTCCTGTTTTGCAGGCGTTTACGAAGGCGGAAAAATCGGCATTTTTGGCGGGAACCAAACTTTTTTGAACAAAATTTGTAACGCGCTGTCTTTCATACAGTAATACCTTTTTTGGCTAAAAGTTTTGTCTATTTGGACAAAAAGTGTTAATTTTGAAGTTTTGTAAAGAATTGATTTCGGAGCCTGTTATTGCTGCAATGCGCTGAAATGTACGGCATTGTGGCGGTTGCAAGGCGAAGGGACAAAAAAATAAAATATGAAAATAGAGTTTTTAGGAGCTACAAGGGAGGTGACGGGAAGCAAGCACCTCATCACGACTAAAAAAGGACTGAAGATACTGCTCGACTGCGGTATGTACCAGGGCAAGGGCCTCGAGACCGACGCTATGACGTTTTTTTTGCTGTAGACTACTGTTATCTTGGCTCATAATGAAGCGGTTGGTGTTATGATAGTGGATTATTGAACTTTTTTTTTCAATCTTAAAATATCAGATAAATTTCATTGTTTTAACTGGGATGTTCGTTTTTGTCGCATTTATTTCACTAAGTAAATGGTCAAAAATAACTTTCATTTTCTCTTAACAGGAATTACCAGAAATTGGCCAGAAATAAACCAGAAAATTTTAACAGCAATTTTCAGCAATTAAACAGCAATTCCCTTTTAGAACGTGAATGTCCGTGAATTACCATAAATGTCAAATAAATTTGACTAATTACTTATTATGATTATCTAACCTTAAATCCTATATGATCCAAAAAACGTTATTATTGTTTATTAGCTTATGTTGCATTGTCGCTTCAGGGTGCAACAGGCCTCATAGTTTGAAAAAAATAACCTCTCAGCTCTCAAACAGCAGGCAGAGTGATTGGGCTGACATCGTTATCGGGGTCAATCTGGTTCACCCTTGTGAGGTGGATATGGAGTATAGTATTTCTAAAGAAACCGACGACTCTATCTACATCAACTCCAGTTGCCCTTACTATGATGCCTACACCTCGGGCGAACGCTTCAAGGCCCCACTGCTGAGTATGTTCGAGGAATCAAAGGAAAATCTCACAGTCCAGCTAGATGTTGTAAACAATAACGATACACCGTTGGACATTGAGGAAATAATGATCGATGTGGATAAAAGCATACCCGACAGCACACCGCGCATTTTTGTTTGTACAGAGTACATCTGCAGCAACACCATAACCTTCATTAACGATAGCTGGTACAATTGGAAAGGTTTCACATTTCGCTATACAATACTTCGCAAGGGAGAAGAGTTTGATGGCAAATACCAATATCATAGCCATATAGACTATTTCGAATTTTCAAAAAGATTTAATCTGTTGCCTGAACTTATGAAGTTGGGTTATGATTTCCGCAATGTTTGTAGGCAGTTTGGTGATTTTAGTAGTTTCGAGAAATATAACCCGCGAGACTGTCAGCGAATGATTGACAAGGGCCACGGCTTTTATGAGGGTTGTGAAGATAATCAATATATTACAATGTGTTGTGAAAGAATGTTTGCTAGTTCGGATACATTGAGTGGCGTTTGTTTCCCGTTCGAAGTGACCAAAGTAAATTATATTGATGAAGACGAATATACAGAGGATAATGACGAATATACAGATGATAATGACACTTCAACCCTGCATGCTTACGAGGGACGTGCCCGTCTATATGGGCGACTTGAATTTGACGACTGTGATTTCTCGGTAGATTTCGTGGCAAAAATCAGTCTTTTTCATTTCTGTGGTGGTGCAGGTGTAGGAGAAAACGACCGTTTTCACGTGGAGCTCCACACAAACGACTCCAACTACCAACTTAGATACCCGTTCACTACAGTCATTGAACCTTACGGAACCGAGATGCTTACCTTGATTATCCGCGTACCGCAAGCATCGTACCATAATCTGCGTTTTGTTTTCCCGAATAGAAACGATAAGTTGATCCGCAGCAAAGATATATTTCTTCATAGTATAAATCCTCGTCATTATATAATAGATTGTTTGTAATGAAAGAATTAAAGTTTTTCTTGGGTGGAGGAGTTGCTCTTCTTCACGGAAGTACTGACAAAACTGACAACTACAACAAGGGCTATAGGCCTGAAGTTATCGCCCCGGTGGTGTCTGACCTCAACGCACGCGAGCATAAGCGTTACAACATCACGGTGAAAGATTATGCGGACCTGGCACGCCACGTTGTTAAGGGTGGTCAACAGGAAAGTTCTTACAATCGCTACATCCGCAGTTCGGACGTGGCTATGTTCATAGTGGACGGCGAGGTTGGTGAATATACCGTTGGTGAAATAGATGTTGCTGTCAAAGCTTCCAATAATTCGATGTTTCATAAACCCCGTGTCTATATTTATGGTCGTAACATACCTGACAGCAGCCCGTTGCTAAAATATTTGAATGATGAGAAGAATAGGATATATTATGTCAAGTTTGACGACAAAAGGCAGTTGGGCGAAAAAATAAAATACGACTTGGTTGATTGTGAGGCTAATATTGTTAAACAGAATAGAATGAAGTTTTTTTTGAACTTCTTATTTCTCTTTCTGAGCATACTCTTTTTTTCTGTTTTTTATGTTAATAAAAATTCAGCAGATGACAGTGGCACTGATTGTACGGTACAGCTGTATTTGATGCGCTACAAAGACATTGACGTTATGACTGACGGAATGGCGTTCGATAAGGGGTTGCTCCGGTCGTTTTGCTATGAAGATTCTGTGGTGGGTAAGGCCGATAGGCTGGTGTTTCCACAGTTCTCTGCGAGTGACTCGGTCATCGGTACCATACCCCCGTATTTCCGCCTCAAACTACACAACAAGAAGCGCAAAACGGTGGTGCTTGTCGAAGCGACACTTGAAATAGAAGATTTTATGGCGGACTCTACCTATTCCAGCCAACAATTCAATGTTACAGGGAACGAGGCCGGCGAGGTGGACGACATATATGTGGATGAAAAAACAGACAAGGTTTTGCTCAAGAGTTTCCGCCAAAGCGTTGCTTATGGTGAAGTCGATGACAGATATTTCTTCACCGTTCATTCCCCAATAAACTGTTCATTCCGTATGCGTGCTCGCATAAAAACACACGATGGGAAATATCTATACTCAAACTATGTCTATCTCAAATATGTTGCACAATAATAGATATCCGATACCTAATCGTAATATCGCTCTGCGAACTTTTATGCTTTTGGCAGTTGCGTCTTTGGTTTCGTCTTGTAACAATAACAAAGCCTCGCAAGGTCTGTTTGGTGCCGAGGTGGCGAATGTCGTGTCATTGTTCAAGTCTGGCGACAGTATTGATGTCCCTCTCTATTTAAATGTTGAAAGACCGTTTGAGGAATTTTATGACAATGACACTGCAGTTGATTCTAATTATGATGGTTTTAGTAGGTGGAATGGTTCTGTAGGATTTAAAGCTGTTGCAGAAGATGAACATACAATACGGATAGATGCTGATTATAGATACTACAATCTGTATACATCCCAAAGGCGGTTTAAGGTTCCACAAATGGTTTGGTTTGAATATCCTTATGCAGAGAGCCTTAATCTTCAGATTGATGTTGTCAACATAAAATCATTTCCCTTGGATATTGAAGACCTGATAGTGGTGGTGGAGAGAAGTGAGCCAGACACTGTTCCGTTTGTTTACATCTGCACTGAGGAGGTAAATTCAGGCGCAATCAGTTTCTACAATGGTAGTTGGTTTAACTGGGGTGGCTTTACATTCAACTATTCGATTCTGAAAAAAGGGGAACGATTCAACGGAAAATATAAATCTACACGTCATATTGACTACTTTGAGAGAGATTCGGTCATTAACCTTATTCCCGAACTGATAGGGATGGGGTATGATTTCAAAAGAATATGCCAACAGGAATCGAAGCTGGCGGGGGTGCCGTTTGTTGCCAACGCTTTCAAGAAGGTGTGTGAACCTGGATTCGATTTCTGTATCCCAGACAGCGTAGAAGATAAAGACACGACATTTTGGAATAATGTAAGAGAATATAAAGATATTCTGTTGTGTGGTATAAGTAGTTTGCTAAAATCAGAAGGGGAGGCTGCGAAAAGGGAGGCTGCGAATCTGTTCTATCCATTTGAAACGGATTTCGGGCAAGATGATACTTCTGACCAATCAAATGAAAAAGACAAATATTCGTGGGAGTGGGAGTTGGGTAGTATGACCGCATATGCTACACTTTATGGTAATATAATTTTCGACAATACAAACTATTCTGTTGATTTTATAGCACGTGTCTCATTGAAAGGGACGTGCGGTCGCGGTGCCGGAGGGTGGGAGAATGATAAATTCGACATTATGCTTCATAGAAACGACAGTAATTACCAGCTCAGACTGCCGTACACAACTGTAATAGCACCTAACGCTACGGAAATGGTGAAACTTGCCGTGAAAGCACCTATTTCTTCGAACCATAAAATGTACATTTTCTTGAATAATGGCAACAATTTGAATATACGGAGTAAGGATATTTTGTTGCATTATCTATTATCTCCTAAAAATGAGTGAATTCTAAATAATCCAGTAAAAATCTTTTTGTTGTTTTATGAAAAAATATTATTTTTGAATTCTTATAAATGAATTGTTTTAAGGCTGAATATTGCTGTAACGCATTGATAAGACAACGATTATGGAGTATGTAAGCCTGACGGTGAAATATTGACAAATTATGAAAATAGAGTTTTTAGGAGCTACAAGGGAGGTGACGGGAAGCAAGCACCTCATCACGACTAAAAAAGGACTGAAGATACTGCTCGACTGCGGTATGTACCAGGGCAAGGGCCTCGAGACCGACGCTATGAACCGCGACTTGGGTTTCGACCCCAAGGAGATTGACTATCTGATACTTTCGCACGCCCATATCGACCATTCGGGCCTGATACCGTACATCTACAAACTGGGTTTCAACGGCGTCATTGTCTGCACGCCGGCCACGCGCGACCTGTGTGCCATTATGCTGGCCGACGCCGGCCGCATCCAGGAGTCGGATACGCAGACTTTCAACAAGAAACGCCAGAAACAGGGCCTCGAACCCGTCGAGCCTATCTATACCGAGCAGGACGCGCAGGCCTGTATGCAGTGCTTCATCAGCGTGCCATACCACAAGAAGTTCAACATCGAGGGCGAGGTGACAGTCGAGTTTCTCGACGCGGGCCATATCCTTGGCAGCGCGCTGGTGTATCTGGAAATCAAGGAAGGACGTCGCACCATCAGGCTCGGTTTCACCGGCGATGTGGGCCGCTACGACAAGCATATACTGAAGGACCCCGAGCCGTTCCCGCAGGTGGACTACCTGCTGATGGAGTCGACCTACGGCGACCGCCTGCACACCACCCTCGACACCGCCGAGCAGGACCTGCTGATGGCCACCCTCGACACCTGCACCAAGAAGAAAGGCAAGCTCATCATCCCGTCGTTCGCCATAGGCCGCGCACAGGAGATTATCTATGCCCTCGACCGCCTGCGCAGCAAAGGCCTGCTGCCCGACATCGACGTCTTTGTCGACAGCCCGCTGAGCGTCAACGCCACCAACATTATGCGCCTGCACACCGAGTGCTTCAACGACAACATCATTGCCTATATGAAGGACAATCCCGACCCGTTCGGTTTCGACCGCCTGCAGTATATCCAGTCGGTCGAGGCTTCGAAAGCGCTGAACGTCAGGCATAAACCCTGTGTCATCATCTCGGCGTCGGGTATGATGGAGGCCGGTCGCGTTAAGCACCATCTGGCCAACAATATCGACAACCCGACGACGACCATCCTCTGTGTGGGCTATTGCGAGCCGTCGACGTTGGGAGCCAAGATTATGCGTGGCGACAAGACGGTGTCCATCTTCGGCCGTCCATACGAGGTTCGTGCCGACCTGCGCCGCATCGAGTCGTGGTCGGGCCACGGTGACTATGAGGAGCTGATCAAGTACATCTCCTGCCAGGACAAACGCCGCCTGAAGAAGATTTTCCTGGTCCACGGAGAGTCGGAAACGCAGGAACACTTCAAGGAAACCCTCAACAAGCGCGGCTATAAGAGAGTGGAAATCGCCGACTTCCGCGAAGAGGTGGAGATTTAAAAAAGGAAAACTTCGTACGAAAACCAAAACGAAAACGAAAAACGGAGAGCGAAAAACGGAAAGATAATTCGTATTGTCACTTAACTTCCTTTAACTTCCCCTTTAACTCCCAATTAAAAAAGAATAAATTATGATAACATTTTGTATTTCGATTGTTTTGTTGGTGCTTGGCTACTTTTTGTATTCCAAGCTGATAGAGCGCGTTCTTGGTGTTGACGGCAGCCGCGTTACGCCGGCTGTGGCGCATCCCGACGGTGTCGACTATGTGCCTATGAAGCCGTGGCGCGTGTTCCTCATTCAGTTTCTCAACATCGCCGGCGTGGGCCCCATCTGCGGTGCCATTATGGGCGCGCAGTTCGGCACGGCGTCGTTCATCTGGATCGTCTTTGGATGCATCTTTGCCGGTGCGGTCCACGATTTTATCAGCGGATTCATCTCGCTGCGCCAGGACGGTGCCTCGCTGCCCGAAATCCACGGCACCTATCTCGGCAACGGTATGAAGCAGTTTATGCGCGGCTTCACGGTGCTGCTGATGATCCTGGTCGGCGCGGTGTTTGTGAACACCCCCGCCGTCCTGCTCAACCAGAATTTCACTCCCGACTGGAACATCTTCATTTGGGTGGGCATCATTTTTGCCTACTATCTGCTGGCCACGCTGCTGCCTATCGACAAGGTGATCGGCAAGATATACCCCATTTTTGGTATCCTGCTGCTGGCAATGGCCGTGGCCATCGTGGTGGCGTTCGTCGTCTACAAGGTGCCCATCCCCGAGCTGTGGAGCGGTATGGAAAACCGCCATCCGCAGGCGGCCACCAACCCCATCTTCCCGATGATGTTCATCTCCATAGCCTGTGGCGCCATCAGCGGATTCCACGCCACGCAGTCGCCCCTGATGGCCCGCTGTATGGTGAACGAGAAGCAGTGCCGCCCCATCTTCTATGGCGCTATGATCACCGAGGGCGTCGTGGCCCTGATTTGGGCTGCCGCCGCCGCCTATTTCTTCCACGACAAGCCTGAGCTGTGCATCGGCAAGAGTGGCAACGATATGGTCGGCGTCATTGCCAACGAGTGGTTTCCCAAGGCTATTGCCGTCGTCTGCATACTGGGTGTCATCAGCGCTGCCGTCACCAGCGGCGACACGGCGCTGCGGTCGGCGCGCCTGATAGTGGCCGACTTTATGCACGTCGACCAGAAGCCCGTTCCGAAGCGCCTTCTGGTGGCATTGCCGGTATTCGTCATTGCTGCCGGACTTTTGGTGTTCTCGCTGGTCGACAAGGAAGGCTTCCAGGTAATCTGGCGCTATTTCTCGTGGGCCAACCAGGTGCTGGCGATGGTCACCCTTTGGACCGTCACCGTCTTCCTGGTGCAGCACAAACCGCGCACGCAGTGGTACCTGATGACGCTCATCCCGGCCCTGTTTATGAGTATGGTGACCGTCAGCTTTATCTTTGTGGCTCAGAAAGAGGGCTTTGGAAGCTTCATTCCCAGCAAGGTCGGCTACATCCTTGCGGCTGTCGTCACCCTTCTGTTCTTTGCCATCTTTGTCCGCTGGATGGCTCGTTTCAACAAAAATGCAAAAAAATAACCATCACACAATAAAAACGAATAATACGCGTTAAGAAGAACAATAAATATCACGCAAAATGAAGAAAAGCATCGTTTTAGCTATTGCCTTACTGACGGCAGGCGTTACATTTGCCGCCGGCGGCGGTCCCCGCAAGAATTCACGTACCGAGATGGGTATTCACGGCAACGCCCTGTATGTGATTGAATATACGTATAATATGTTTGGCGGCAAGAATGGCGGCCGCCAGCTGGTCTGCATCGACAGCATCACATTCGACAAGCGCGGCAACTTTGCCGACAAGATCCGCCGCACCAATGGCGAGTACACCTATTTTTCGTACTATTTCGACGTCAACGGCTACGCCCTCGGCTGGAACGAGTACAACAAGGCCAACCAGCTGACCGGCCGCACGGCATACCTCAACGACAAGAACGGCAACCGCATTGCCCGCACGGTCTATATGAAAGAGCGTATGAGCAAGAAGGAGACCAGCAAGTACGAGAACAACCGCCTTGTCGAGGAGCAGAGCTATGGCGCCGACGGCCAGATGACGGAGCGTCGCGTCTACAAGTACGACAATATGGGCAACAACACCGAGCTGGAGTTCTACAACCCCGACGGCGACCTGATGCAGCGCTATCTATACAAGTACGACAATCGCGGCAACCGCATCGAGTGGCGCTTCTACGATGCCGACGAGTTCCTTGTAGCCCTGACTACCTACTATTACGACGACCACGACAACGTCGTCGAGGTCAGCTCGTTCAACTACGACGAGCACCTGAACTGGAAGCACAGCTACGTCTACGAATACGACGAGGACGACAACTGGGTGCGCCAGACCATCTATCGCAACAACAACCCCTATCAGGTCATTGAGCGCGAGATTGCTTTCCCCGCCGACTGACCTTGGGCAAAATACTTAATTCCATAAAGTAAATAGTCAAGCCTCAAAAAGAATCAACAATCAGATTGTTAATAAAATAAATTG
>R20__coassemble_1601_pt1 | contig 11809 bp, 11 predicted proteins | sample R20__metabat2_low_PE_005 | metagenome-assembled genome bin R20 | reverse complement strand
CCCCCTTTCGGGCCTTCCCCCCCCCGGTTTGGCGTCCCCGGCGCCACCCCCGCCGCCCTCCCGGATCCAAGCGCTGCCACACCACAAAAAGAGGGCGCAGAAGCCTGTAAAATCAAGCCTCTGCGCCCTCTTCGGCATCCCTGCCCATTCACCCCACACAACCCATTAAACCCAACTTAAAGACCTATTAAACCATTATTAAAGCAAAACTAAAATGGCGGGTCCCAAAACCCGCCAAAAATTAAACCAAAATTAAAGCAACTTAAAGCAAAATGTACATTTCGTTTTTTCTGCAATTCACGCAACAATCTGAAAATCGGCAAAATATAAATTCAATAATGTACTTTTTGTTTTATGCCCCATACATTTATTTTGCCAGACGAATTATTTTGTGTATTTTTGCTGCGTGAAATAACAAAACAAAATGGATACAAGAACATATACACCGCAGTCAAATCAAGTGATTATAACCGTGCTTGTTATCCAAGCCGAATCACATTATAACGACAAATAAAAATAATTTCTTTTTTACTTCCTTCCGCCGCCGATTGGTGCGACGGAATTTGTTTGTTGCGGAGAATAGCGTGGATATTCTCCGCACATTCTGCGGAGAAAGTGTATGTTTTTATTCGGTTAATGATGGTTTTTAAAACCATGATATACACATAACAACAGTTTATAGGTTTTACTCCCCTTTTACTCAAACTTTACTCATCTTTTACCTGACTATATCATAACTCCGTCCTTCCTATACCCTGCCTCCATTGTTGGAACGGTGCGGAAGCCAACATGGTATTTGGGCAACAACCAGCAATTATATTTTGCCAGATGGAAAATAATGTGTATCTTTGCAAAAAATTTCAGACATGGACTTGGAAATAAAACGGTTTTCTGAATTGGATATACAAGACCCATTCTTCGATAGTTTGCGAGCAAGCTATCCCGAGTTCAATGCTTGGTTCAATCGAAAGGCCGAAGTAGGCGAAAACGCCTACGTTTTCTTCGATGAGATGGGGTGGATTATTGATTTTCTCTATCTCAAAATAGAAGAGGAAGAAGTCTCTGACGTGGTTCCTGCACTTCCTGCAAAAAGGAGGCTGAAAGTCGGAACCTTCAAACTGGTTTCTCGCGGCACACGACGCGGAGAGCGTTTCATGAAGAAAATTATGGATCGAGCCGTCGCCGAAAATGTAGATGAAATCTACGTTACCATCTTCCCAACAGAAGAGTTGCAATATCTGATACATTCTTTCGAAAGGTTCGGCTTTGAACATATCGCGGACAAACCTCACGATGGAGGAATCTCCGAATATGTTCTTGTAAAAGACATGCATTCTGTCAAGAACGACATTATAAAAGACTACCCATTCGTAAAGGGGAATGGAGTGTCAAAGCATCTCCTATCGATTATTCCCGACTTCCACACTAAACTCTTTCCCGACTCAATACTGACTAACGAATCGTACAATTTGGTACAAGACATCAGTTCGACGAATAGCATCTACAAGATTTACATTTGTTGGATGGATGGTGTTGAACGGCTGAAAAAGGGCGACTTGCTCTTGATTTATCGCACATCTGACAATAAAGGACCTGCCGCGTATCGAAGCGTTGCCACTTCTATATGTACTGTTGATGAGATACGGACGTTCCATGACTTCAAGGATTGCGATGCCTTTGTTAACTATGCCGCACCTTATAGTATCTTTGACACGAACGACTTGACACGATGGTATCATACACGAAGCAACTTTGTTGTCATCAGGATGCTCTACAATGTTGCCTTTACACGAAAAGTGATACGTAAAACGTTGCTCGAACAAGTCGGCATCCCCGCCGAAGCCTATTGGGGATTCTGCCCTTTGACCGACCAGCAATTTGAACAAATAATAAAAATAGGACAAGCCGATGAACGCTATTTTATCCATTAAGCCCCAATTCGTTGATGAAATTGTTGCAGGACGAAAGCGCTTTGAGTTCCGAAAACACGGATTCAAAAAGCCTGTCCGCAACATCTATGTTTATGCATCCAGCCCGGTGTGCAAGATAATCGGTGAGTTTGAATTGGGTGAAATAATCAAAGACACCCCAGAATCTCTATGGAATAAAACCCGAGACTATTCGGGAATATCGAAAGTATTTTTCGACGACTATTTTTCAGCACATAAGGTTGGTTACGCACTGGAGATAAAGACCTTCAAGAAGTATTCAGAGCCAATCAATCCCTACAAACGCAACCATAAATTCAGAGCGCCACAATCGTTTTGTTATGTGGAATCTGAAAACGTAAGCGAAATGTACATTTGATATATGAATTTCATTAATTTATTATTAAAATAATAATAAATTTTTCAAATTCTTTTCATTTAATACAATAAAATAGAAGAATCTCCGTTAAAAAAATAAAAAAAATATGGATGAAAGAAAAACAAAGTCCATTCTATGGGTGGATGACGACTTTAAAGGAGTGTCGCTACGATCAGAATGTAGCGAATTGGAGGGTTATGGCTATAATATTGTAAAAACATTCGATGCTGACGAATTTTTTAATGCGTTAGACAAAAACAAGGATTATGCTTGCTTAATTATTGATATTGCCTTGCCTTTAACAGATATGGTTAAAGATGACGAGGATGTTATGCGGGGGCTATGGGCAGGATATGTTATTTTAAAGAAGATTTTCTCCGAAGAAAAGTACAAAGAAATCCGCACCATTCCAATTATTGTATACACAATTACATCAAGTCATAAACTATATAAATTTTGTGAAGAACATGACATTCTGTATATTCGAAAAATTGACGTCCTGCCCAATCAATTTGCAACAGAAGTAAACAAATTTATTTCATGAAAAAGATTATATAAACAAAAAGATGAAATATTCTAATACCAGATGGTATATATTGTTGTTTTTTGTGATTCTATCTCTCGGAATTTCAATCTTCTCACTTGTTCTATCCTTATCTGATGTTAAAATAGAACAACTCTCTTTCTCGTGGGATAAAACAGAAACTATTATTGAAATACTGATTTCGTCAATTGGTATCGTGATAACTGGTTATTTTGTTGTGCTTGCCGTTAACGCATATTCTCATGTAAAACAGATAAACGAAAATCTTGCCAAATCGGAAGAAATAATAAAAAAGAATGAATGTCATGTAAACTCGATGAAACTGATAGCCAAAAACTACGCAGACTCCTTTTTTGAAGATATTTCGGACAGAATAGCTTCAGAAAACTCTGATACACAAGAACGGAAACGACTTATATTGCGTAGGGCAAGATTGATATTGAATTTTACGGATTTTAGTTATGGGATTTTTCGGAATGTATTAGATGATTTAGCCGAATTGGGGAATAATAATGATTGTATAAAATTGAGAAAGAAATTTTAAGAATTAAAAGAAGAAAAACGTGATTATGCAGAATTTATTTTAGTATACATGGAAAAAAGACTTGCTGGATAATTGGGCTGATGCAAGTTTCATTCTTTTTTTGCGCCATTCATTCTTAAGCGAAAGCATAAAATTATTGCTCTAAAATAATATTGCAGCGTGAAAATGACAAAATGAATATGACATAAAACGTAGAAATAGAAAAAAAATAGATAGAGCTTGAAGTGCTTGTTCTCCTTGGATAAAGACTGGTAATCTAAATTGGGTGAGAATAAGAAACAGAAAGTTCACGCTTTGGCGTGAATCGTTCGTTCCTTATTTACCCAAAGGTATTTACCAGTCACCTATCCAAGAAATAAGGATTAGTTATACGAAGGTTTCGCGCCTTTTTCATATCCTTACTCCAACATCGGCTTCCGGCTCTACGGCCAGAAGCCGAAATTTGTTTAATCATTATAAAACTGACGAGGCAACAGGATAAAACCGCCACAAAACACAATGAAAAAAGCAACATTACTTTTGATAATGCTTTCAGTTACGGCATTGTCGTTTTCGCAGGGAAGCGTAAACTTTTCTGTGACAAAGTATGGCTCTTACGAGGTTCCATACTCCAGCAACAACTACTATGTAATCACATTTCCAAATCAAACCCAATCACAACTATACACATCGGCCTTGATGGCTGTCACTCGCGATTTTGTTTCTGCAAAAGATGTGGTGAGTAAAGTTGATAATGTGATGATTTCTGTAAATGCCGTTCACCGCTTCACAGAAAGATACAGCGCATTTTCTCTTACATATGATGTGAATTATACCTTTCAAATGGAATTTAAAGATGGACGTGTCAGAATCAATGCACCACAAATTATCAGCATAAAAGACAAATATGGGGAGCGAGTCAGTTTTTCTGATTGTGCCACTTCAAGTACCACAGGAGAGGTTCTTGAATCATCAAAACGAGAATTCGCATTTGTTAATGGTGTTATTAATCGCATTCTTTCCAGTATGGGTGGTAGGTCTAGAGACGATTGGTAAGCAGTCTTACAAAACGAAGTGAAAAAAGTAAATACGAACAAAATGAAAAGAACGAGTTTAATCTTATTTTTTAGTTTAGGGTTAACCCTTTTATGCGGATGCACAAAGAACGAGGATAATGAGACATTGAACATTCCAAGTTCTTGCACCATTTATTATGGCGATAAATACCAACTCAACTCATATCAAGAGTGGAAGAGTTCAAAACCATTCATTGCTACTGTTGATGGAAGTGGGACAATTGTTGCCAATCATGCAGGTGGTTGTACCGTATCATGTTCAAAAGGAAGTTGTACAGTCAACGTAATTCCGACAAAGACTCTGTATAATGAGCCATTATGTGAGACAAATTTGACTCCCAATAAAATAACCAACAAGTTTGGGACGCCAGATTACTGGAGTGATGATTACATGGTATACAAAACAGGATTATCTTCCACCCCGTATATCTATTATGCATTTGAATCATCAGGAAGCCATCGCTTCAAGGGCGCATCTGTTGTGGTTAAGAAAACACTATTGAATGACCTGTGTGAGCATCTAAACCAGCGTTATGCTCGACAAGATGCCAGCTATTACATTTGGGCAGATGAATATGTAAACAATGCCAATGAAATTTCGAAATACGTGGGTGTCCGTGAAGATGGTGGCGTTGGCGGCGGTGCTATGATACCATTGATTGGCCCAAATAACACAAGCATGTGGTATACGGAGTACTACAGGGTAACTTATGAACCTGCAAATTATTAATCCAACAAACGTCATACAATTACAAAAAGAATAGTTTAATCCACAAATAATATAGATATGGACATAGATAAACAAATAAAAGAGGTTGCACTGCACGGTCAAGTTCAAATGATAGAAGGGCATTGCAGAGCATTGTATCGTATCACCGACGGAAAACAGGAAGTGACGGAAGGCACAATAGAAGCCATACATGACATCTGCAAACAAATGCTCGACAAAATCGAGAAGTATTACACGATGGAAGCCGAATTGCGGAAGATGTCGTGAGGGATGCTCTTACAACGTTTAAGCCGGCACCTGATGTAAAGGCACGTCAGATTTGATGTAAAGGCACGTCAGATTTGATGTAAAGGCACATGACACTCTGATGTAAAGGCACACCATTTTGTAGAGGATTTGCAACCTGATGCAACTAACTATCCGCGCGACCCGAAATACATGTAGAATAACAGCAACACACATACAACCCATAAAGAAGGCAAAAAGAACCCACAAACAAAAAAAGAGAGGCCTTGCGGTCTCTCTTTTCTTGTTGATTTAGGGCTATTATTATTTCACCTCTTCGTAGTCGACGTCGGTGACGTTGTCGTCGCCGTTGGAGGACTGGTTGGGGTTGCCCTGCTGGCCTGCGCCGCCCATGTTGTTGGGGTCAAAACCGGCGCCGGGGTTGGCGCCGCCGGCCTGCTGCTGGGCGTTGTACATATCCTGGCTGGCGGCCTGCCAAGCGGCGTTGATTTTCTCCATTGCCTGGTCGATGCCGGCGACGTTGCGGGCGCTGTGGGCGGCCTTCAGCTCGGTGAGGGCGTTCTCGATGGCGCTCTTCTTGTCGGCGGGCAGCTTGTCGCCGTAGTCCTTCAGGTTCTTCTCGCTCTGGAAGATCATACTGTCGGCAGCGTTGATTTTCTCAATCTCCTCCTTGGCCTTCTTGTCGTCGGCAGCGTGAGCCTCGGCTTCAGCCTTCATACGCTTGATTTCGTCGTCGCTCAGGCCGCTGCTGGCCTCGATGCGGATGTTTTGGCTCTTGCCGGTGGCTTTATCCAAAGCGCTGACATTGAGGATGCCGTTGGCATCGATGTCGAAAGTGACCTCAATCTGGGGAACTCCACGCGGTGCTGGCGGAATGCCGGCCAGGTGGAAGCGGCCGATGGTCTTGTTGTCGGCTGCCATCGGGCGCTCGCCCTGCAGCACGTGGATTTCGACCTCAGGCTGGTTGTCGGCAGCAGTCGAGAAAACCTGGCTCTTCTTGGTCGGGATGGTCGTGTTGGCGTCGATCAGACGGGTCATCACGCCGCCAAGGGTCTCGATACCCAGCGAAAGCGGGGTCACGTCGAGCAGCAGCACATCCTTCACCTCGCCGGTCAGCACACCGCCCTGGATGGCGGCGCCGATGGCGACCACCTCGTCGGGGTTGACACCCTTGTTGGGGGTCTTGCCGAAGAATTTCTCGACGATGGCCTGGATGGCGGGGATACGTGTCGAACCGCCCACGAGGATCACCTCGCTGATGTCGCTGTTGGTAAGGCCAGCGTCCTTCATAGCCTGACGGCAGGGTTCGAGGGTGGCCTGGATCAGGTCGTCGCAGAGCTGCTCGAATTTGGCGCGGGTCAGCTTCATCACCAAGTGCTGCGGCACGCCGTCGGCCACGGTGATGTAAGGCAGGTTGATTTCGGTTTCCTGGCTCGACGAAAGCTCGATCTTAGCCTTCTCGGCAGCCTCTTTCAGGCGCTGCATAGCCATCGGGTCCTTGCGCAGGTCGATGCCCTTGTCGCTCTTGAAGCTGTCGGCCAGCCAGTTGATGATCTTCAGGTCGAAGTCGTCGCCGCCCAGGTGCGTGTTGCCGTTGGTCGACTTGACCTCGAACACGCCGTCGCCAAGGTTCAGGATCGAGATATCGAACGTACCGCCACCGAGGTCGAAGACGGCCACATTCATATCCTTATTCTTCTTGTCAAGGCCGTAGGCCAGAGCAGCGGCCGTAGGCTCGTTGACGATACGGCGCACCTTCAGACCTGCAATCTCGCCAGCCTCCTTGGTGGCCTGACGCTGGCTGTCGTTGAAGTAGGCCGGCACGGTGATGACGGCCTCGGTCACCTCGCTGCCCAGGAAGTCCTCGGCGGTCTTCTTCATTTTCTGAAGAACGATAGCGCTGATTTCCTGCGGAGTATAGAGGCGTCCGTTGATTTCGACGCGGGGCGTGTTGTTGTCGCCGCGCACCACCTTGTAGGGCACAGCCTCAATTTCCTTCTGCACGCGGTCGTAGCTCTCGCCCATAAAGCGCTTGATCGAGTAGACCGTGTTGTGAGGGTTGGTGATGGCCTGACGCTTGGCGGGGTCGCCCACCTTGCGGTCGCCGTTTTCGAGGAAGCCCACCACCGACGGAGTGGTGCGGTTGCCTTCGCTGTTCGTAATGACCACAGGCTCATTGCCTTCCATAACGCTGACGCAGCTGTTGGTCGTTCCTAAGTCTATACCTATGATTTTTCCCATAATTTATTGTTTTTTTTTATTTTTTCGTGTAAACATTTGATTGTTTTGCTTTCCGCCGATGCTGAAAATCAATACTGACAAATCAAGAACGATGCCAAAGGCCGGGCAGTCCGAAAAACTGACATTTTGTCAGTTCCGAGCCACAAAAACCTGACACGCCTGTCAGGTCCGCACCCCGATGTGCAGGGCCCCGAAGGCGGAAAGGCCGATTTTCGGCCCTTGCAACACACTGGTTTACAGCACCCGCTCCGTCATATGTACAGTATTTGTACAGTATTTGTACAGTATTTGGACGCTTCGGAAGCGTACATATACTGTACATATACTGTACATATACTGTACAACGGCCAGTGCTGGTGGCATTCAGACGGCCCTCTGCCAAGGGCGGAAAACGGTGTCATATCTTTTGCCCCGGCTTGGACGTATCAAAAAAAATTTTGCTATATTTGCATTGCACAAAGGCCAAAAGGATGCAATGCAACACACTACACCACAAAACCTTACACACTACTACCCCCCACTTTGGCCCACTGCAGAAAAACAAAAAACAGCCAAAATCGAAACGAAAATGAAAAAAATCATCCTGCCAATCCTTGCCGCGCTGCTTTGCGCCAGCTGCGTGGTCTACCATCCCCACAACACCGACATACCGCTGCTGCGCGAGCAGGGCGACCTGCACGTCGACGGCTCCTTCTCGATGTCGGCGCCCCTGCTGGCAGCCCCTGCCGTCAACGCCACGGTGGCCTACGCGCCGCTCAATATGGTGGGCGTGCAGGCCTCGGCCAGCTTCACCAACCCGGGCATCTACCACTTCCAGGGCGCCGCCGGCACCTATTTCCCCTTCGGGCTCAGCGTGCTGGAATGCTATGTCGGCTACGCCTACGGCTCGACGCGCCAGGACACCGTCAGCAACCTGGTGAACAACGTCTACCGCACCGAGGGGCACTACACGCTGGTTTTCAGCCAGCTCAACTTCGGCTGGGCGGGGCTCGACGACGACTGTATCGACCTCGGATTCGGCCTCAAGTGCGGCCTGATGACGCCCCAGTTCGACAAAATCCAGGTGGCCAGCGACGGCACCGAGACCCTTGTGGTGCGCCACGACGCGCCGACCTTCGTCTTCCAGCCCCAGCTGATGTTCCGCTTCGGATGGCCCAAGTTCAAGTTCTGCTTCAACGTGGCATACGCCGCCCTCAGCGGATGGCCCACCGACGACAACTATTTCAACTACGACCGCTTCAGCGCCGGCTTCGGCGTGCATTATAAGTTCTGATTTCTTGACGAAGACGAAAACGAAAACGGAAACAACGAAAACGAAGACGAAAACGAAAACAAAACGGAAATGAAAAGATATATCGCCCTCCTGCTTCTTGCCCTTCTGATGCCCGCCTGCATTCAGGCCGCCGGCCCGGTGCGCAAGGCCTATCGCGACAGCATTGTGCCGCAAACCTACCAGTACACCACGCGCGGCGACCAGCCGCTGCTGATGGACGTCTACGCGCCCGACGAGCCGCGGCCCGACTCGACCTGCGCCGTCTTTATGTTCGGCGGCGGCTTCGTCAACGGCTCGCGCACCGACCGCAATGTCCGCCTCTTCTGCCAGCAGCTGGCGCACGCCGGCTATACGGCCATCGCCATCGACTATCGACTGCATCTGCGCGAGGTCAAAGGCGACACCATCCGGCTGACCAATATGCAGGGCATCTTCCGCGACGCCATCAACATCGGGGCCGAGGACTGCGCCGACGCCGTGGCCTACATCTGCCGCAACGCCGACGCGTGGGGCATCAACCCGCGCCGCATCGTCCTCAGCGGCAGCAGTGCCGGAGCCATCAGCGTGCTGCAGCTCGACTATTGCCGCGCCAACAGCCTCGCGCCAGCGGCAGCGCTGCCCAGTGGATGGCGCCCCGCCGCCGTGGTGGCCTATTCGGGCGCCGTATACTGCGACGGGCGCAGACTGCACTACGACTCGGCGCCGGCCCCCACCTTCTTCCTGCACGGCGACAAGGACCGCATAGTGAACTACCGCAAGTTCCCGCCCCTGCTGCGCTCGGGCCTCTATGGTCCCACCAAGCTGCACCGCCTGTTCGAGAAGAAAGGCTATCCCCATTGGTTTTTCATCTACGAGGGCATAGGCCACGAGGTGTCGGGCCTGATGAGCTACACCATCCAGGAGTTCGACGCTTTTGTCGACAAGTCGCTGGCCGGCAGCCGTATGCAATACGACGCCACCCTGCACGACGCCAACGTCCGCCCCTCAAAATGGACCTCGATGAACGTCTTCGACCTTTACAGAGGGAAGTGAATTCTTTAATGTGTTAATGCGTTAGTGCGGGAATGCGTTAGTGCGTTAGTGGCTGCCGCGTCAGCCCGCTTTCCGTTTTCCGCTTTCCGCTTTCCGTTTTCCGTTTTCCGCTTTCCGCTTTCCGCTTTCCGTTTTCCGTTTTCCGCTTTCCGTTTTCCGCTTTCCGTTCTCCGTTCTCACACCTCCGCTCCTAAACAAAAAATTCTTACTATCTTTGCACAACAGTGTTGCACTTGGTAGTTGAGTCTACGATCGGATTTTTGCAATCGGCAAGGACAATAAAACCGCGACATCGCCGTTAGTGGGCTAAACGAAGATTTTGATGCAAGAAAAGATTGAGATAATGGCCCCTGTGGGCTCGTACGAGAGCCTGACGGCGGCAATACAGGGCGGGGCCGACGCCGTTTATTTCGGCATCGGCAAGCTGAATATGCGCAGCCGTTCGGCGGCCAACTTCACACTCGACGACCTGGAGCGCATAGTCGACATCGCCCACCGCGCAGGAATACGCACCTACCTGACGGTCAATACGATAATATATAACGACGAGATCGGCGAGATGCACAGTCTGGTCGATGCCGCCAAGCGCGTCGGCGTCAGCGCCATCATTGCCAGCGACCTGGCCGTGATCACCTATGCCCGCAGCGTCGGCGTGGAGGTGCACATCTCGACCCAATGCAACATCAGCAACATCGAGGCGGTGCGCTTCTATGCCCAGTTTGCCGACGTGATGGTCACCGCACGTGAGCTGCCCCTGAGCCAGGTGAAGGAAATCACCGACTTCATCCGCCAGAACGACATCCGCGGCCCCAAGGGCGAGCTGGTGCAGATTGAGATTTTCGCCCACGGCGCACTCTGTATGTCGGTGAGCGGCAAGTGCTACCTGAGCCTCGACAATGCGGGCTACAGCGCCAACCGCGGCGCCTGCCTGCAGCTGTGCCGCCGCCAGTATCTGGTCAAGGACCTTGAGAGCGACACCGAGCTGGTGGTCGACAACAAATATATTATGTCGCCCAAAGACCTGTGTACTATCGACTTTCTGGACAAGATAGTCAAGGCCGGCGTGCGCGTGCTGAAGATCGAAGGCCGCGGACGCAGCGCCGACTATGTGCGCACCGTGACGGAATGCTACCGCGAGGCCGTCCAGGCCATTGCCGACGGCACCTACACGCCCGACCGCATTGCCGGATGGAAAGAGAGGCTGGCGACGGTCTTCAACCGTGGCTTCTGGGACGGCTACTACCTGGGGCGCCGCTTGGGCGAATGGAGCGAGCACTACGGCAGCCAGGCCACGGAGAAGAAGGTCTATTTGGGCCTGATAAAGAACTACTTCACGCGCATTAGCGTGGCGGAAGCCCTGATGCAGACGGCCGAGGTGCTGAAGCCCGGCGACGAGGTGATGGTTATGGGCGAAACGACGGGCGTATACCGCACCACGGTCGAGGAACTGCGCCTGGAGCGCGACCCCGTGGCGGAAGTGAAGCAAGGCGACCGTTTTAGCTTTGCCACCTCGGAGCCTGTGCACCGCGGCGACAAGCTGTACCGCATCGACAAAGTCGTCGAGGAAATTTGAAAGCGGAAAACGGAAAGCGGAAAGCGGAAAACGGAAAACGGAAAACGGAAAACGGAAAGCGGAAAACGGAAAGCGGAAAGCGGAAAATCAGGTACGCCGGCGCCTCGCCTGCGAAAAAGAAAATGAAAAGATAATTCGTATTGTCCCTTAACTCCCCCTAACTTCCTTTAACTCCCCCTTCAACCCTTCAACCCTTCAACCCTCAAACCCTTCAACCCCCAAACCCTTCAACCCTTCAACCCTTCAACCCTCAAACCCTTCAAC
>R20__coassemble_1576_pt1 | contig 12015 bp, 11 predicted proteins | sample R20__metabat2_low_PE_005 | metagenome-assembled genome bin R20 | reverse complement strand
GAATTTTATCTATCTTTGCAAACGTGAGTTGCGTTTTGGTCTGGAATCTATAAAATAAAAATAATAGACGTTTCATTTTGAAAAAAATATTTGCCGTTATATAATATAGTCACAAAAAATCGCCAAAACGCTGCAAAGAAAAGCAAAAAAAAATTTGGCACAAAGCGCCCCAAAACTGGCTTACAGCATTTTATCCAACTCCATAAACAGGAATTAGCCATAATTTTTTTTGGCCATAGTTTAGTAATCGTAAAAAAATCCCCTGCCCGCATAGCAGGCGAAATCTTGTAAATCCTGTAAATCATTTCCGCCTTCGGCGGCAAGATGACGCAGGTGTCACTTTATATTATCATTTGACTTTGACCAAGAAAAACGAGTGCAATCACAGTAAAAAAACAACAATTTACGGCTCATTTACGGCAATTCGCGGACATTCACGTTCCAAAAAGAAATTGCTGATAATTGCTGTTTAATTGCCGGCAATTGCTGTTAAAAGAAAAAATAATTTCTGGCTAATTCCTGGTCAATTACTGACAATTCCTGCCGAACCATCCTGTCGTTTATTTTTGCTCCTACACGTGCAGCAATTCCCCTGCCCGCGAAGCGGGCGAAATCTTGCAAATCTTGCGAATCATTTCCGCCTTCGGCGGCAAGCTGACGCAATCATCATTTTAGGCATCCTCTAAATCAACTGCTGCAAATCAATTCGCTAACTTCGTTTGATGCGCAGTTGAAAAAAAACATCAGGGGTCCCCTATTTCGACTGGCCGGCGTTGAGCAGGTCGATAGAATAGTGCAGCCCCACGTTCTCGCGGCGGGCACGTGCCTGCTTGATAATCAGGTAGGCACAGGCTATCAGGTTACGCAGCTCAGCCAGCGGCTCGGCCAGCACCGAACGCTGGTAGAGCTCCTCGGTCTCGCGGAAGATGAGGTTCAGGCGGTCGAAGGCACGCTGCAGGCGCAAGTCGCTGCGCACGATGCCCACATAGTTCGACATAATCTCCTGCAACTCCTTCTTTGTCTGCGTGATAAGCACCATCTCCTCGTTCAGCACCATACCCTCGGCGTTCCAGTCAGGCAGCTGCGAGTTGATGGCCGAAAGCTTGGCCCTGTCGGCGTCGGCCATCGACGACACCACCCCGATGGCGTGCTCGGCGGCATTGTGGGCATAGACCACAGCCTCGAGCAACGAATTGCTGGCCAGACGGTTGCCGCCGTGCAGACCCGTGCACGAGCATTCGCCGGCAGCATAGAGGCGATGGATCGAACTTTCGCCGTTGCGGTCCACCTTGATACCGCCGCATTGGTAGTGCGCCGCCGGGCGCACCGGAATCATATCCTTCGTTATGTTGATGCCCAGCTCCAGGCATTTGGCGTATATGGTTGGAAATCCGTTGATGAGCTCGTGCTTGCCTATGGGGCGCGCGTCGAGCCACACGTGCTCCACGCCGGCCAGCTTCATCTCGTTGTCGATGGCGCGGGCCACGATGTCGCGCGGCGCCAGGCTCAGGCGGCTGTCGTACTTGTGCATAAACTCGTTGCCGCTATAGTCCTTCAGTATGGCCCCCGCGCCACGCATCGCCTCGGTGATGAGGAACGCCGGCTTCTCGGCCGGATTGTAGAGCGACGTGGGGTGGAACTGCATAAACTCCAGGTCTTTAAGCACACCGCGGGCGCGATGCACCATCGCCACGCCGTCGCCCGTCGAGATGATGGGCGTCGTGGTCGTCGTATAGACATTGCCCATACCGCCCGTGGCCAGCAGGGTCACCTTCGACAGGTAGGTGTCAATCTCGTTGGTCAGGCAGTTCAGCGCATATACGCCATAGCACTCGATGTCGGGCGTATGCTTCGTAACGCGCTGGCCCAGATGGTGCTGCGTGATGATGTCGATGGCAAACTGGTGCTCCTTCAGCTCGATGTTGGGATGGTCGTGCACAGCCTGCAGCAGGCCGCGCTCGATTTCGGCGCCCGTGTTGTCCTTGTGGTGCAGGATGCGGAACTCCGAATGGCCGCCCTCGCGGTGCAGGTCGAACTTGCCGCCCTTCGACTTGTCGAACTCCACGCCATAGCGCACCAGCTCCTCGATGCGCTGCGGCGCCTCGCGGATGGTCATCTCCACCACCTCGCGGTCGCATATGCCGTCGCCGGCCACCAGCGTGTCGGCGATGTGCTTGTCGAAACTGTCCGTGTCGTACATCACCGCAGCAATGCCGCCCTGCGCATATTTTGTCGACCCCTCCGAGGCATCGCCCTTGGTCAGAACGCACACCTTGCCGTATTCGGCCACTTTGAGTGCAAAACTCAAGCCCGCGATACCCGAGCCAATAACAAGAAAATCAACTACGTGACGCATATATTAAGCTTTTGTTGATGCCTTTGGTTTCCGATTTTTCAAGTTGCAAAAATACACATTTCCGCAAATACGGCAAAAAAATATTTCTTGCACACCGCAAACAGCCGCCAGCCAAAGCGCAAAACGGCACCCCGATCCGGCCAGGCCGTCGGGGAAGGAAAAAAATATGTTAAATTGGGCAAAGACCAATCATAGCCCACTGGCCTAAATTTTAACAAAAGTTTGGTAGGAGTTTGGGTGAACTTTGGTAGGTATTTGATACTTGGAAATCAATCCGTTAAGGAATCGCGTTTTTTGAGCAAAATTTAACAGTTTTTAAGTTAAATTTTAACATTTCGGAACAGGTGCAGACCAATGGTTTTGCGGATTGCCTGTTGTATCGGATTTGAAACTGGGTTGTATCGGATTTGCAATCCGATACTGTTTAATATCAGGATTTTCAATCCGCCAACATTACCGCCTTTGCAAGTGGTCTTATTGCGGTTTATAGACTGCAAATAAATATTTTGCGGATTGCAAATACTTATATTAAGTAGCGTCGGATTGCAAATCCGCCGCAACGGGTCACAACGGGCAACAGAATTACAAATCCGACGCAACGGGCGGTCGCTCATAATAGATATTGAACGGCAATGAGGCAGACGGCGACAACAGGGACACAATCCTCACTATCAATTCGTACTTGAAAGGCCGTATGCCCCATCGTTTTGCATCAAAGTCGTAAGTGTCCATAAAGCCGACAATGCGGTTCTGCGCATCTACATAAACCGTCGCTACGCCGAATGCATTGCGGTACTTGGTACCGTAGAACGACACACTTTCCCGCCGGACAGCATCTGCCGGCACAAGCGTGTCGGCTTCAAATCCCTGCGGTTGCCACATTTCCCTGATGCACTCCTCAACAGCAGCAAACTGCTCGTCCGAAAGCCAGATGTCGCCCTTGCCCGTCCAATAGTTGCGAAAAAGCCAAACACTCAAACTGTCATTCAGCCGTTTGCAAAGGAAATCGCCAATGCATCCGAGGCGTTCAGGAGAGAATTCTGCCGCAGGGACGGCGTCGCGAACTTGCGCAATGGAAAAAACAGGCAATGACAGAAGAAGGACGAAAACACAGGTGCTTCTTTTCATTTTAACGGGCGGTGACTTTTTTACTCAAAATGACATTCTTCTGTTCCCTGTACAGGATTCCGGAACTCGGATATTGGACCGCTGCGGAGACATCCGCCGAATAGTCGCGAATGTCGAACAAAAGCATACACTGGACCAGTTTTAGAAACGAAACGGAACTGCAGCGCGACACGCTGCACACAACGCCAATCGTGGAAACGCCCTGGGGCACATACAAATTGGCAGCCGTAACCGAAACTAATGGCGTTCTGTTTTTGTATACCAGTCCAGTGATGCTTTTTATCGTGAAATCAGTCGAGTCGTTTTTGATTGTCAGGTTTAGCGTTATCTTTTCGGAAAGGATATTGCAAGAAACTATTTCATAGGCTGTCAGCGTCAGATTCCTTATCTGGCATTTTGCTGCGCTTGTCGCAACAAGAAGCAGGACAATGCAAAGTGCTATAGCCAATCTTAACCTCATCGCCCAAAAACGCCGTTCCACATATAATAACGAAGCTCAATCACTCTTCGGCATCTATGGCTATTGTGGTGTTAGCCATCACATTGCCCGACAACTGCGAACCGGCAGGGATAATACCTTGCTGTCCTGGTATTAAAAATCCGAAAAGGGGCAGACAGGTGAAACCTGTTACAAGAGCCCATCCGAGCCTGCCTTTGCCTTCGTTCCTCAGTGTCAACCCCGTCACGGGAACTGGAGTGCCATCGGCGGCATTTATCGAAGTCGCATCGATAGCGATACTGCCCGATTGTCCCAGGATGGAATGCTTCTTGCTTTGCGTTACACGCCCCTTGATGGTCGAGCCCGCCGGGATGACCACTTGCCCCTTGACCGTGACTTGGTTGAGAAGCTTCAGTTCGATCGTGGTTCCCACAGGGTGTGTCTTCGAATTGATTTTGTATAGCGTTGTTGCCTCTATCGGCGTGCCAGCCTTAACTACGATTTCCTTGGTTTGCGCATTTGCCGACGAAAATGCGAAACAGAAATAACCCATCGCCAAGACAACGGCGAATGCTCTTGCTTTGGTTTTTAAGATGTTTGAAAACATAATTTTGATTGATTTAAATGATTAATAAATAAAAGGATTAAAGATTCTCAATTCGTTTATTGCATCGCGTTTCAACCTCTCGTTGTAGCGCGAGGCACCATTGCCCGACCCTGCTATATTGCCGATATAGAAAGAGGCAGAAAAGAGCCCGACAACGATGCCAAGACCATAGTTGTCGGTCTTGAACGATGTGTATGCCGCATAGGCAAGTGCCGCATTGACAAGCAACGATGTGAGCGCGCTGCCAGGCTGACCGGCATAAAGATAGCCCGCCCCGGGGACTATGCCCAGCAGCATCGCCACTGTCGGATTCTTGTATCTTGCCGATTCCAGACGTTCTACAACAGCCTTGCTGGATACAAAAGCCTGTAAATTGCCATCAACGGACAGTTTCTTTTCCAACGACGCCCGGGCTTTGTCGAACATCGATTCCTTGGTGTAAGCAACGGCCAATTCCCCGAATGGATGCGCCTCGTTGCTGTCCCAACACAAGGCAGAAGCCTCAAAGCAGGCTATGGCTTTGCGGCTGTCGCCTACCAAGTCGTAAAGATGCGCAGCCGTGTACAGGACTTTGTAGTCCGATTTTTGCCGAGCCGGTATTCCACTCTCGAAAAACAGGAGCCCGTCCGAATATTGCCCCAAGCCTTCATAACAGCGCAATTTGTTGACATACAAGGCTGGTTCGTGCACGAAAGAGGTGTCATAATACAGCAGTCTGTCGATTTCGAGCATCGCGCTTGCATAGCAATGGCTATTGACAAGGCGGTTCGTAAACTGGATTGCCCTCGACACGGAATCGTCGGGGACGATGGTTTCGGCAGCCACATTTCGGAGACTGAAACCGGCAAGTTTGGCCACCTCTGGCCTGCTTGGCGGAAAATCAAGCATTTGCAAGCTGCCATCGCCAAGCGTCACCTGATGGTAGTATTCACTATGGTTGCCGCATCGTATCATTCTGTCGGCCATCATCGTCATTGCCACAGGAAACAGATAGTCCTCGAAAACCATCATCCCGTAGCGCGAACAGGTGGGATGCATCTGGCATCGCGAACGCAGCATTCCGCTGAGGTGCCTTTGATACAGCCCGATATAGTCGTGGGCCGCAGAGCCACGGGCCAACGGCTGCGCCTGCAACACGGCGACAAATCCAGCGACATACAACAGCAGAAAGAAGATAGTACCTACTTTCTTCATCGTTCAAACACGGCTGACAACCATTTCAAATGCCATATCGCTGTCTGGTCCATATTGTGCACGCCTCCGAACAATCGTCAGTGCCATAGTCTGAAGGGTCTATGTCTGAGGTTCCAAAATCGTCAGTGCAGGTACATTCCGAACCGAATTTAAGGCACGAAGTTGCTGTCAAACTAACAAGTACCATCAAAGCTAAAAGTACTAATCTTTGTTTTTTCATAAATCTTCAAGCAGTTATTATCCATCGCCCCATCGGATTTTTTCGCCTAGGCTCGAAGACAAACAAAACACAACAAAGAAAGTGGAGCCATCCATTTTGTGCCCTATCTTCAAACGTGTGGGCTGGACTCCCTGTAAACAAAAATAAGGTAAAACTGAATCGCTCCACAGGACGTATCATACAATATGAGACAATCCAATAGGAGCATTCTTTTCTCCTCTTTATTCCTGTTTACATCAGTGAAGTGTCCAGTTCCACGTTTAGGAATAAGGCGAAAATGCATCTTTCTCGGCAAACTAATTCTTGCAGTTTGCGGATGCAAAATTACACATAATTTTCAAATTACATAATGATTATTTCTAAAATTATTGAAAGTGCAATGGCTTTATCCAAATTCACAACCTTCTAAACACCACTTACTCAGCATACAACAAAAATAATTCGCATTTTTTGCGAACACGTCAAAAATAATTAGTACCTTTGCATTCGAATTGCAGACACAATGATATGGAGATACACTTTGAGAAAGAATACCTTTCCGAATTATACTACACTGCCAAAACAACCGACAAAAAACACCGTTTTCAGCCAACAATTGTCAAGCGATACATCCGCACAATTGACATAATGGAATCGGTGCAAAGCATAGAAGACTTGTATCGGTTCAATTCGCTGAACTACGAAGTTTTGAGTGGCGACTTGAAAGGGTTCGAATCGGTACGCGTAGGCGACATGTACCGTATCGTTTTTCGGAGTGAAAAGATTGTTTCCAACACAGTGTTGACCATCTGCAACATAATTGATCTAACGAACCATTATAAATAATAAATAGTTGAACTATGGCAAAATTAGGATATTCCGCAATACCGACCCATCCTGGCGATGTTTTGAAAGACGAATTTGAAGCGAGAGGCATTTCGCAACGCGCATTCGCCAAGTCTGTGGGTATGTCGTACTCCGTTCTGAATGAAATATTGAACGCACACAGGGGACTGACGACGACCACTGCACTGCTTTTTGAGGCTGCCTTGGGACTACCAGCCGACGCCCTTCTGGCCATTCAGACCAAATACAACCTGCAGACAGCACGCAGAAAGGCCGAAACCATCAGTTGGATGAACAGCATCCGCCAATCCGCTGCCGTACTGTAGCCGTCGCGTTTCCGGCTTTCAGGTCCTTGTCAGGTATTTGACATCGGTCGGGTCTATGAGGCCGCACTGGATGGCTCTTACATCCGAATTAGAAATACCCTCGTTACCTTTTTGAGAGCGAATGTGATTCTCAAAAGTAGGAGTGCTGACAAATTCTGCCAAATCTTCACGTATCAGTTCTTTTGCAAACAATCTATTAAGTAAATGGTCAAAAATAACTTTCATTTTCTTTTAACAGGAATTACCATAAATTGGCCAGGAATTAACCAGAAATATATTTTTCTTTTAACAGCAATTATCAGCAATTTAACAGCAATTATTTTGAATGTGAGTGACCTGTGATAAGTGACAAGTGACACGTACGCGCTCGTTTCACAGGTCACTTGTCACAGATCACTTATTACTGAATTGCCATAAATGTCAAATAAATTTGACCATTTACTTAACAAAATATCACGTCAATCAAAGTCCTTCGCTCCACATTGTTTTGAAGAAGTCAAGGACGTAGAGGCATTCAATGTCGTCGATGGTACGGGTGAATTTGTCGAGGGACACCAGTATCTTTCGGCTTTGAGGGTATTCGTCGGCATAGGCTTTCAGGCCTTTGAGGTGTCGATGTTGAATTTCTTCGGCCGACTTGATTTCGATGGCTACCCGGGCATCGCCTATGATTGCATCCACCTCTATACCTGTATAGGTACGCCAGTAGGAAAGGGTCTCTTCGGAATGGGTGTATTGCAACCAAGCATATATTTCTTGCATCACCAGATGTTCAAAGGCGTGGCCATAGTCGGCGCTGCTCCTGACCAGTTCCTTTCTGTGCAGAAGGTGGTTGGCTACGCCAATGTCGAAATAGTAGAACTTGGGGGCCTGCACCAGTCGCCGTTTCATCACCTTGCGGAACGCAGGGATACGATAGCCCATCAGGGTGTCCTCAAGAATGTCTAAATAGGCATTTACTGTAGTGGCGTGGACTCCGCAATCCTGGGCTATATTGTTGTTGTTGACAATCTCTCCGTCGGTCAATGCCGCAACCTCGAGAAATCGCTGAAAAGCATCAAGGTTGCGCACAAGTGCTTCTTCTTTAATTTCCTCTTTCAGATAGACGTTAATGTATCCTGTCAAAAGGCGCGAGGGGTTCTTTGCAAGATAGTGAGGCGGAAGCATTCCGTAGGTGACGGCACGGTCAATATCGAATTCCGGTATTTCTGCACTGACAAATGGATAAAGGTATACCGGAAAGGCGCGTCCGCCAAGCGTATTGTGTCCTTTGCGCTTCAGTTTTCTGGCACTGGAGCCGCACAGGACGAAAACCAGGGAGCTCTCGACAATCAGACGGTGGACCTCGTCAAGCAAGGCCGGCACTTCCGGTATTTCGTCGATGATGACAAGTGTCCCTTCGGGCTTTCCTTTCAGAGTTTCGTATAGAAGCGACGGGGTACGACGGTACCTTTCCTTGATGCTGCTGTCAAGCAAGTCGATATAGATGGCATCAGGAAACTGCTGTCGCAGAATCGTTGATTTTCCTGTTTGCCTGGCTCCAAACAGAAAAATACTGCTATCTATCTCATTATTCAGATTTAAGACACGCTGTAACATACATTTTTTCCTTTAAAATATTGCGTACTATCCAATATTTTCAATCAAAATCGAGTGCAAAAGTACAAACTTTTTTAGAACTGGCAAAATTTTTCCGCAAGTATTGCCGTACTGTAGCCGTCGCGTTTCCTGCTTTCAGGTCCTTGTCAGGTATTTGATATCGGCGGGGTCGATAAGGCCGCACTGGATGGCTTTGGCGATGCGGGCGCCGCTTTTGTTGACGATGCCGAGCTTGCGCGACAGCTCTTTCTGCTTGTCCTGTATCGACTTGTCGGTCTCGACCCATCGCGACAGGCGTTGGGCGATTTCCTGCGCCGTGCAGCCGGCGGCCTCGAGCAGCAGGATTTCGCGTTCCTCATCGCTGACGGCCTCGTCGAAAGCAGAGTGGCATTGCCGTTCGAAGTAGAGCTCGGCGGCCTCCTTGAGGGTGCGCATCACGGGATAGTTGAAATAGTACTCCTCGCCGCGCTCCAGGCAGGAGATGGCACGCAGTATGTTCTCGATCGAGAAGCCGCCGGTGGCGTTCTTGCTGACGAAGGCGTTGGCGCCCTTGCGCAGCGCTTCGAAGACCACACTGCCGATGTCGTTGAGGCGCTGCGGACGGTTGGCCTCGCTGGGCAGCGGATTGTCGAAGCGGCCAGAGAGGATGATGATTTTGATGTCGCGACCAAGGATGGTTTTGTACTGCCGGCGTATGCGGTCGGTGATGGCGATGCCGCCGGTGGGCTCGCCCTGGAACTCCATATCGACGAGCAGGTAGTCGGGGCGCGGCCGCTGCGGGTCGTTGAGGGCTGCAAAGAGCTGCGGCCCGTTGGCGAAGGTGTCGAGCACCTCGATTTCCTTGCGCTGTATGCGTCCGTCGTCGTCCATACGGCAGTCGACAGCCTCGTGCCGCTCGTTGAGTTCGTACTTTATCGCCTTGCGAATCAGTGGCTCGTCGTCCACAATCATTATTGTTATTTTGTCGTCCATTGCTTATTTTTTGGAACCTTAACTTTAACCTTAACTTTAACTTCAGATACAAATACTATTGTCCTTTAACTTCCCTTTAACTTCCCTTTAACTTCCCTTTAACTTCCCTTAACTCCCGTTTCAATTTTCAACTTCCCTCTGCACGAGGAAATGGAACTGCGAGCCCTCGCCCACTCTGCTTTCCGCCCAGATGCGGCAGCCGCGGATGGTGTTGTCGTCGTGCTTCTTGATGATGTAGCGGCACAGGATGAGGCCGAAGCCCGTTCCGTAGCCCTTTTCGGTCGAGGAGCTGTCGATGCGCCGGTCGGTGCGGAAAAGGTTCTCGAGCTGCTCGTCGTTCATACCGCAGCCAGTGTCGCTGACGGTGACGCAGGCAAACCGCGCATCGTCGGCACAGGGGGCGGCAGTGACGGTCACGGAGCCCGACTCGGTGTGCTGTATCGCGTTGTTGACAAGGTTGCGCATTAGGATTTCGAGCAGCAGCCTGTCGCCACGCACGGCAATGGCCGTCGGCTCGAAGACTAGCCGCAGGGCGTCGCCGCGGAAATTGTTGACGCTCGAGGCCACGCTGTCGAACACCTGCTGGAGCGAAACCGTCGAGCAGCGGAACTGCAATCCGCTGGGAATGGAGAGGTTGGTCCAGTTCTTGATGTTCTCGAAGGTGCGTATCAGCTGACCCATCACCTCGCGTTTCAGCTCGTCGGGCAGATGGTCGTTCTGCAGATAGGAGATGAACGGCGTGATGTCGTGGCGCAGCACCGACAGGCAGGTTTCGACGTTGGCTATGCGCTCAATGTCCTGCTGCTTGGCGGCTTGCAGGCGTGCCGTTTCGCGCTGCAGGGCCTTGGTGCGGCGATGCAGCAGCAACAGCGTCACCAGCAAGGCCACGGCAAGGGTCAACAGGATGATAGAGAACAGCATAAAGCGGCCGCTGCTGTGCTGGGCGCGGTTCAGCTCCTGCTGCAGGATGAAGTCGGCTTTCTCGTTCTGCTTGATGTAGTTGAGCAGTTCCAATTCCTTGCGAGTCCAGCGCGCAACGTCGTCGTTGCCCTGTGCGCAACCCGAGGTGAGGAACCCCTCGTAGAGCATAGCCTCGAACTTGGGTGCCACGCCGAGCATCGAGGTGTCGATCAGGGCCTCGTTGAAATAGCGCCGCGCCGACAGCGTGTCGCCGGCAGCCATACAGTAGCGGCCTGTCGAAACCACGGCACCGAGGCGCTGGTAGGGGTCGTCGTTGACGAAAAAGAGCGACGTCGCCTCTCTAAGGAAAGGCAGGGCAAGATTTTGGGAAGGCGACGAAAACTGCGTCTCTGTGGATGGGAACTGTGTGCTGTCGAAGACGTCGAAGCCGAAGGCATCACGGATGAAACCGCAGATTTCGTCCAGCCGTCGGGCATTGCGCTGCCAGCTGTCCTGCCTGATGCGCGGGCTCCACAGCATAAAACCGACCATCTGGTAGGTGTTGGCCAGGTGGTAGGTGTTGTAGCGCAGGCTGTCGCCAAGGATACGGAAGTTGTCGAAACAGTAGTCAAGCGCCTTGCCGAGATAGCGCGCCTGGTTTGCCGAATCCTCGCACAGGGCATAGTAGCCATAGGCGATGGCGTAGTTGAACGACATATCCTCGGCGTAGTCGCACCGCAGCTCGCCGCGTCGCTTTTCCATCGTGGTCAGCAGTTCGGCCTGCTGGTATTGCGACTTGTTGCGATAGTGGTAGTTGAGCGTCGTCGTGGTGATGTAGAATTCGCTGCGGGCCAGATTGTAGAGCAAGCCCTCGCCGCGTCCGTCGAGCAGGCCCGACTGCTCGATGTCGTAGAGCAGCTGGTAGGAGCCGGCAATGTCGCAGTGGCGTTGCAGGGTGCGCGCTTTCAGCAGGCTGGCCAGCGTCTGCTCCACCTCGAGGTTTTCCGCCCGGCCCTCGAAGTTCAGCACCGAATCGACATAGGCATAGACCGAATCGTGCACCGCACGGCTCAAGTACGAGTTGGCGATGTTGTTCCACGCCCGCAGCCGCCCGTCGGCATAGTCGGGCAGGCTGTCGCCGACATACTGCAGGGCGCGTCGCGCATAGCGTTCGCTGCGTGCTGCATCGCCAAAGCGGTTTTGGAACGATGCCTTGTTCAGCGCGTCCACCTTCGACCGCATCAGGGCGTCGACCGGCGTCTCCGTCCGGCTGCAGCCGACGACTGCCAGCAGCGCCGCTATTGCCAGCACTATCTTTCTATGCGGAGCCCTATGGACTGAAATTTTGGTCACAGATTGCACAATACTATTCAGAATTTTCTTACAATGATTATATTAAGTAAATGGTCAAAAATAACTTTCATTTTTTTAACAGGAATTACCATAAAT
>R20__coassemble_1574_pt1 | contig 12026 bp, 12 predicted proteins | sample R20__metabat2_low_PE_005 | metagenome-assembled genome bin R20 | reverse complement strand
TTCAGCCGCCTGATGATGGACCGCATCATCTTCCTCGGCACCGCCATCGACGACTATACGAGCAACGTCATCCAGGCCCAACTGCTCTTCCTCGAGAGCGTTGACAGCCAGAAGGATATCCAGATCTACCTGAACTCGCCGGGAGGCTCGGTCTATGCCGGCCTTGGCATCTATGACACGATGCAGTACATCCAGCCCAAAATCGCCACCATCTGCACGGGCCTCGCCGCTTCGATGGCCAGCGTGCTGCTCTGCGCCGGCGAGAAAGGTATGCGCTGCGCCCTGCCGCACAGTCGCGTGATGATTCATCAGCCTATGGGCGGCGCCGAAGGCCAGGCCACTGATATGGAAATCACCGTCCGCGAGATACAGAAGCTGAAGAAGGAACTGTACGAAATCATTGCCCACCACAGCGGCCAGCCTTTCGAGCAGGTGGAGAAGGACAGCGACCGCGACCACTGGTTCACCGCCGAGGAGGCCAAAGCCTACGGTATGATTGATGAAGTGCTTGTCCGTAAAGCTGATAATTAATCTATTATGCAAGTCAAGTTTATAAACCGCAGCCATCATCCGCTGCCGAAATACGAGACGACCCAGTCGGCAGGAATGGACCTCCGTGCCTTCCTGCCCGAAGGGCCGGTGACGCTGAAACCCCTTGAAAGAGGCCTGATAAAGACCGGCCTCTTTATGGAGCTGCCTGCAGGCTATGAGGCGCAGGTGCGTCCGCGTAGCGGCCTGGCGTTGAAGAAGGGCATCACCGTGCTGAACAGTCCCGGCACCATAGATGCCGACTATCGCGGCGAGATTTGCGTCATACTTATCAACCTCTCGAACGAGGAATTCGTCGTCAACGACGGCGAGCGCATCGCCCAGATGGTCATCGCCCGCCACGAGCAGGCCGAAATCGTTGAGGTGCAGGAGCTGACCGACACCGAGCGCGGCACCGGTGGATTCGGGCATACGGGGAAGAAGTGAACATAATTTGATATGATTTTTCGTAAACATATTGTAATTTTGTTGGTGCTGATAACCTGCAACGCCTGTCGCGCCCAACAGCGTGAGGCAGAGCGTGTAATGCCGTTGCAGGCAGGTGCCGAGATGCTGGTGGAGATGATTCTGCAGCCCGATGAGAGTGTCGCCGATATTGTGCAGGACCTGCGCAACCCCAATGGCGGTGGCATTGCCGTGGTTGGCAACCAGTCGTCGCTGGTGGGCAAAACGCATCTGGTGGACACCCTGTTGGCTTGCGGCATCAATGTCACCAAGATTTTCTGTCCCGAGCACGGCTTCCGCGGCAAGGCCGAGGCTGGCGCTCGTGTGGACAACGAGGTCGATGCCAAAACGGGCCTGCCCATAGTGTCGCTCTATGGCAAGAACAAGAAACCGATGCCGGAGCAGATGGCAGATATCGATTGCGTCATCTTCGACCTGCAGGATGTGGGATGCCGTTTCTATACCTATATCTCTACGCTGCATTATGTTATGGAGGCCTGTGCCGAGCGCGGTATTCCTTGCATCGTCCTTGACCGGCCCAATCCCAACTGCCACTATGTCGACGGACCGGTGCTGGAGCCTAAGTACAAGAGTTTCATAGGTATGCACCCAGTGCCGATAGTCTATGGCCTGACCATCGGCGAGTATGCGCAGATGATCAATGGCGAGCGGTGGTTGAAGGACAGTGTGCAGTGCGACCTCACCGTCGTGTCTATGGAGAACTACTGCCGCGACAGTAGCTATGCGCTGCCAGTGGCCCCGTCGCCCAACCTGCAGACGCTGCATTCCATACTGCTCTATCCCTCGCTGTGCCTTTTCGAAGGCACCAATATCAGCGTCGGCCGTGGCACGGAGCATCCGTTCGAGCTCATCGGCGCGCCGCAGTACAAGACTATCTATATGGAGTCGCAGAACGGCGAGGAGCCTGGCCGTCCTACGGCTTTCACGCCAGTGCCCATCAAGGGTGTCGGCGAGAATCCGCCGTACAAGGGGCAACTGTGCAGTGGGTTGGATTTGAGGGATGTAAAGGCTCGGGCCTGCTTCGACCTGACCTACCTGCTATGGATGTACAACCATACGCCCAAGGAGTCGTTCTTCAAGCAGACCAACAGTTTTGAGAAACTGGCCGGCACCGACCAGCTGCGCAAGCAGATAAAGGCAGGAAAGAGCGAGGCAGAGATCCGTGCCAGCTGGGAACCAGCCCTGTCACAATACAAGGAAATCCGCAAAAAATACCTGCTCTATCCCGACGTAAAATGAAGACGGCGAGGCTCATAGTCTGCATCCTGCTGCTGCCGCTGACGATGTGGTACGCTATCGGTGTGGCTGTGCGCAACCTGCTTTTTGATTGGGGTTTGAAACGCTCCGTCAGGCCTGGGGTGCCCACCATCGGTATCGGCAACCTGCGCGTGGGCGGCACCGGCAAGACACCGCATACGGAATACCTGATCCGCCTGTTAGCGGGTCGCCGCGTGGCACTGCTCAGTCGCGGATATGGTCGCAAGACGCAGGGTTTCGTTTTGGCTGACGACAGCAGCACCGCTTCGCAGATTGGCGACGAGCCGCTGATGATGGCGCGCAAGTTTCCGCAGCTGACGGTGGCGGTGTGTGAGGATAGGGTAGAGGGTATGCGCCAGCTGATGGAAATGCCGCAAAAGCCTGATGTTGTCTTGCTCGACGATGTCTATCAGCATCGCCATATACGTCCTGCGCTGAATATTCTGCTGACCGAATATGGCGAGCCATACTGCGACGACCACATACTTCCTTTCGGCAACTTGCGCGAAGGGCGTCGCGGTCGCCGCAGAGCCGATATTGTCGTTGTCACCAAGTGCCCCGAACATCTTGGCGACGATGAGCAACAGGAGATGCGGCGCAAATTGAAGCTTGACGACCGGCGGCGGTTGTTTTTTTCGCATATATCATACTCTGAGCCAGTTGCGGTGTACGATGCCGTGATGCCCGATTCATTTACCGATGTCGTCCTTGTGACGGGCATAGCGCATCCCGAACCACTTGTCAGGTATTTGGAAAAAGATTATAGAGTTCATCACCTTCGTTTTGCAGACCACCATCCGTTTGGTGTGGACGACTGCCAAAGGATCATTGAAACGTATAATCAATTGAAAATTAGCAACGCGGTTGTTTTTACGACCGAAAAGGACACGGCGAGGATGCGCGATGCCGATGTCCGAAAATACCTGCAGTCGCTGCCGCTGTTTTATATCCCTATCAAGGTGAAGCTTGAAGGTAGTCAGTCGTTTGATGCTGCAATTCAGGCTTCTATAGGATAAATTCAAAAACTTTATTTTTCTCTGTAAGATTTTTGAACTGTTTGCGACTACAAGATATGAAAGACATAGAACAGTTCAAGAACGAGATATTGCCCCTGCAAGCAACAATGCAGCGAATGGCTGAGAGCCTGCTGGGCAATGAGGACGATGCCGCCGATGTGGTGCAGGACTGTTTTGTGTCGCTCTGGACGGAGCGCGACAAGTTGAAGCGTGTGGTGAACAAGGAGGCTTGGTGCGTCACGTTGGTGAAACGAAAGTGCGTTGACCTGCTGCGCAAACGTAGACCGACAGTCGAGATTGACGACAGGATGGATTTGGAAGTCGAAGACGACCGTGCCGACGAGGAACGCCTGACGCTGGCGATGAAGTTCATAGACCGCCTGCCGGAACGACAGGCCCGCGCCGTAAGGCTAAAGCATTTTGACGCTTGCGACACCCAAAGCATCGCCACCGCGATGCAGATAAGCGAAGGGAATGTGTATACGCTGCTTTCGCGTGCTTACAATGGTTTGAAACAAATGATTTTAGAATATGAAAAGAGATGATGACAACATAAAAGGACTGCCAGACGATGCGTCGCGTGCCGATGCCGAGCTGGAACTGATGCTCAAGGCCTTGGAGAAGGCCGGGCGCGACAGTCGCCGCCGCGAGGCCTTGTCGGCGATGCTCGACCAGATGGCCGCCGCAGAGGCTGCCGCGCATCGCAAGGTGGTGCGTCGCCGCTGGAGTATAGGCATTTCGGCTGCTGCCTGCCTGCTTCTGTTCGTCACTACGATAGTGCGGCTGACCAATATAGGTGACGGCGTTGCGGCTGGTCCGCTGACTGCCGAGGTGGATGGCAGGCCAGTTGTGAGCGGCGATTCCGTTCCCGACACCGTTGCCACCGATAGCAACGTGCAGCCCGATGCATTGCCCGTAAGGCCCCGTAAAATATTCACATCGACTGCTTCAGAACCGACATCGATGATGGCCGAGACGACGGCACCGCAGGAGGAGACAACGCCGATGCTGCCGGTCGAGGAGGAGGCTACCGATACTGTTACGCTGGGCGACGAGGTACTGTTCGATGCTGGCCAGTTTGCGGAAGCGGATCTGCCAGGAAGTGAAGATAATGAGGATGTGAAGCCGTCGCCAGCCTCGCTGCAGCCTGCGCAGGTGGCTGCCAATACCCCTGCCCCCAAACCCGCCAAGCAGCGTAGCCGCTGGGTGCGCCACCACAGGGACAATCGAAGTAAGATGGATGGCACGATGTTGGCATTCAATATATTGTAATTGAATAATCAAATATTTAGGTGATATGAAACGGATAATGATAATGACGCTTATGCTTGCTATGGTGGGCTTGGTGTCGGCACAAAGCGAGGTGCAGGACACGGCGAGCGAACCCAGCCGCTTTTCGGTGCAGGTGGGGCTGTCGGCCGGCGCGACGCTCTATGTCAACGCCAACGACCCGTCGCCCTACTATAGCAAATATGGATTTCAGCTGCAGATCCCAGTGCTGGTGCATTACGATTTGACTCCGCAATGGCGCGTGTCGACAGGCTTGCGCTACGACTTCAACTGGGATCCGCTCTACAATGGGGTGACGGAACTGGTTGAGGATGCGGACTTTGAAAGTCAAGGATTGCAGATGAATACCACGCCGCTGACGGGCACGCAGCACGCGCACATATTCCACGGATATATGGGTATCCCGCTGAAATTTACTTGGTATCCGCGCGCCGACGACCACCGCCTGTTCAGCATCGGTTTTGACATCTTCGCAGCATACGCTGTGAACCAGTTCTATAGTATTAGATACAAAGAGATTACGACCACTTCGACCAACGCGTCGGGCCAGCCTGTGAGCTACAGCATCGGCAGCCGTACCGCCAAAGGCGATGCCTCGCTGCTGCCGTGGAAACTGGAAATTGGCGTGACATTGTCGACCGACTATATCGGCATCATCCACGGAATGCGCATCTTCGGCGACCTGCTGCCGCGCTACCAGGACCCCATAACGGGCGACAAGTTCCGCACAATGGGAGTGACGCTGTTCCTGTAGTGTATTTCAAATGGTGAATAGACAATGTAGTTATCTTTAAACCTTAAACCTTCGATAATAATGAATAGAATAAGACATATAGCCTTTCTTGTAGGCGCAATGATAATGGTGCCGGTTGCATCGGCGCAGAACGACAGTACTTCGTTGAACGACAATCCGCTGGTGGCTACCACGGGGCCCAACGTCCTTTCGGCAGGGAAGATACAATTGAACAGCGCCGTTGGCTGGGACTATAGGGATTTCGACAACGAACTACATCTGGACGACGCCACGGGCGACGAATGGTGGCTGCACCGCTTTACGAGCCATCTGACGTCGCTCAACACCAACCTGCGCTTCGGCGTGGGCGGCAAGTCAGAAATTGTCACCACGATGGAGGGCGGTTTCTGCCTGTCGAAGAGGAAGGATAACGGGGATGTGGAGCGGTCGTATATGTTTGTGCCGTCGGTGGGCGTGAAGGTGAACCTGTACGATGGCAGCGCGCACCTGCCGCAGGTGACGTTCCGCACCGATGTCACCGTTCCGATGATGCGTCTGTGGAACAGCAACGACAACAAGATTGCTCCCGAGCCATCGGTGGAACTGATGCTGCGCAAGGTCTTGCGCCGTGTTGTGGTCGATATCTCGCTGGGCTACGGCTGGCACGGCTACAGCACGTTGAGCGATAACGGTTTCCGCTATACGACGGCTGTCACCTGGCTGCCGACCGATCGCCTTGCGTTGGGCGTGTCGTATGGCCGTAAGGTTGTTCACGCCTTAGCCAATCCGGATTTTCATATTGCCAACCTGGTATATGCAAACAATATGCGCCACTACAACCTGACGGCAATGTACCGGTTGACCGACGACCTGCAGCTGTCGCTCGAAGGCAGCATAGCCGGTGCTGGAACTGGCAGCGCCTATTCGATGAGTTCAAACCTTATGTTAGGCGTCCACTGGATGATACGGTAGTGTCAACTCCAGAAGGCACCCTTCAGGGCGAAGGCGAGGAGAAAAAGGACGGCAAAGAGCGTATAGCGGCGGGCGCGAAGTTCTTTCTGCTGGCGGCCCAGCATAACGCCCAGCAGGGCAAAGATGGTCATAATCACCAGTAAAGGAATTGTGGCGCGCCAGATGTTTTCGCCCAGTGGGATGCGGAAACCGAGGGCCAGGCCGACAATCAATGTGTTGATGCCTATGGCCACACCCAGCAGCAACGTCGTCGAGAAACGGCTGATGTCGTAGGGCTGCACCTGGCGACCTTTCTTGCCGCTGCGGAACAGCAGGCGCACGGCAACGAGAATCAAAAGTCCCAGGTAGACCAGGTTGTCGGTATCAGTTAGCAGACTGTTGGTCGAGCTGGCGGTTGGGTCGAGCGTGTCGGGCGTGAAACGCAGCAGGTTGCCCAGCCAGATGCCAACAACGAGCATTAGGGCGTTGACGGCAGCGATACAGAACGCCTCGCCAAGGCCTTTGGTAAGCTTGATTGGGCTTTTCAGCGCGCAGCCGTGCATAACAATCATCGCCTCGAACGAGAGGGCGATACTTAGTATGATGAATTCAATTATCGACATATTGTTTTATTTTTGTACGGATTACAAATCCTTATATTAATTTGCGTCGGATTGCAAATCCGCCGCAACAGATTGCAAATCCGCCGCAACCGACAGCTTGTTTGTAATTAAAGTAAAGTCGGCAACCGACAGCTGTTCGGCACGTTTGGCGAGCAGGTCGTCTGGAATGTTGTCGAGGCTGAGGTTCAGTGGCTTGAGGGCGTTGCGCAGCGTCTTGCGGCGCTGGTTGAAGCCGGTCTTCACCACCTGCACAAATAGCTTCTCGTCGCAATCCAGTTTCGCCACATCGTTGCGCGTCAGGCGTATCACGGCCGACTTGACTTTGGGCGGTGGATTGAAGACATTCTCGTGGACTGTGAACAGATATTCAATATTGTAGAACGCCGACAGCAGCACGCTGAGGATGCCGTAGGTCTTACTGCCGGGTCCGGCGGCGACGCGCTCGGCCACTTCCTTCTGGAACATTCCAACCACTTCTGGAACGCTGCCTCGCTGCTCGAAGACGCGAAAGAGTATCTGCGACGATATGTTGTACGGGAAATTACCTATGATAGAGAATGTTGCATTGTCGAAAATCTTGCTTAGGTCCAGCCGCAGGAAGTCGCCTTCGATGACATCGAGGGTGGGGTAGTGGCGATGCAGGTAGTCGACCGACTCGGTGTCCAACTCGATGGCTTTGAAGCGATAGCGTGCATCGTCGACAAGGTATTTGGTCAGCACACCCATACCGGGACCGATTTCGAGCAGGTTCGCTGTGCGTCCCGTCAGGCTGCGGGCTATGCGCCTGGCTATGCTCTCGTCGGTCAGGAAGTGCTGTCCAAGAAATTTCTTTGCTCTTACTTGTTCCACTGTCTGTTGCGGTTTTATTGTCAAAACGCGCATTCCTTTTTTTTATTGTCCGAAATGGCGGCACAAGGCAATAAAAATTGGTTAATATAGTTTATTGGTGAAAAACAAGACTATGGATCTGCGAATCAAAGACTCTGTGAAAGGTGTGTTCGGCGGTATGAAGCCGCTGGAAATGAGCGAACTTGTCCTTATGGGACTTATGGCCATCGTGCTGCCCTACGACTGGCAGCTGGTGATGTGGCTCCTGCCGTTGTTGGTTGTCAATACGATAGCGCGCATCTTTGCCGCCCGTCGCATCGGCAACCCGTCGTTGTCCAAGGGTGCACGCTGGGCGCTCTGGCTGATGGCGGCGTTCTTTGCCTATCAGCTGGTTTCGATGCTGTACAGTGTCAATCAGGCTAATGGATGGGATATGATCCTGCGGCGCCTGCCGTTGCTGCTCTTTGTCCTCTGTGCGCTGGCTGCCGATTCCGGCTACCTTACGTGCAGCCGTTTGCGTGTGCTGATGTGGCTTTTCACGCTGAGCCTGACCGTAAAATTCATCATCCGTTTCATAGTGATGCTTGCCGTAAGCCACAAGTTTGTCTTTGCCTCGTCGTTCGACCCGGTGCATCATACGTATGTTGCTATGTATCTTATGTTTGTGCTCGGCTTCCTCTACGACGAATCGCTCAACCGTCGCAAGGATATGTCGCGGACTGTGCAGCTGCTTTTCAGCCTCGTTGTGCTGATTATGCTGGCCTACCTCGTTATGGTCCTGTCGCGGACTGGCATTGCCGGCCTTGTTGTGATGGTATTTGCCATCATAGCCTACCATCTCTTCTGCCTCAAGGAGGTGCGTCGCGGCCTGCTGATGCTTGCTGCCGTGGCCGTTGTGGGGACGGGCGTATATTTTATGCTGCCCGACAGCGCGCGGCGCATCACCAAGACTTTGACAGAAGTGAGCGACGGCGACACCAGTGATGCGCGGTTCCTCATTTTCAGCAGTTCGCTGGAAGGCATAGGCCAAAATATGCCTTTCGGTACCGGCATTGGCGACAAGGAGGAAGTGCTGGCAGAAATATACAAAGCGAAAGGGAAGGATTTCACGGTCGAGAAGCAGTACAACTCGCACAACATCTATCTTGACGCGACGCTGACGATGGGCATTCCCGGCTTGCTGCTCCTGCTTGCTGCGTTGGCGGTGCCTGCGGTTATAGCGTGGCGCCGACGCGATTTCATACTTATGTCGCTCGTTTTCAGCGTCGCCTTCAGCGGCCTTTTCGAAGCTCTCTTGAACCGTCAGATGGGCATAATGTTCATTGGCCTGTTCTGGATGATCCTGTTGTCCAGTCGAGAAGTGAGAACGGAGAACTGAAAACTGAGAACTGAAAACAGAGAGACTGGTTGTATTGTCCCTTAACTTCCTTTAACTCCCCCTTAACTTCCCTTAACTTCCTTTAACTTCCTTTAACTTCCGCTATCCGTTTTCAGCGCGTTGTAGCGTTTGCGGGCGCGGTCGGTGTAGAGACTGGCGGGATGGTCGAGAATGAGCTTTTCATAACACTCGCGAGCGCGTACCTTGTTGCCCAGCTGTTGCTCGTTGAGCTCGGCCAGCATAAACAGGGCGTCGTCGGCAAGGATGTCCTCCGAGTAGTGATCCACAATGCGTTGCAGCAGCGAGTCGGCCTCCGCGTAGCGGGCCTGCTTCATACGGATGCGCGCCTTCTGCATCAGCACCTCGTCGAGCAGCGAGTGCGACAGGTTGCGTATCTCGATGTCGTTCAGCAGGCTCCAGGCCGAATCCAGCTGGCCGCGATAGAGCATCAGGTCGGCGGCGGCATAGTAGCCAAGGGTCTCGTAGGTGCTGTCCTCCTCCATATTGTCGCTGATTAGCAGCGAGAGCTGCATTGCGTCGTTGGCTATGAGCTTCGACGTCGAGGCGCGCAGCACGTCGAGCTGGGTCTTTGCCCACTGGAAATCATTGTTGTAGTAGCTCAGTTTGGCGTTTTTGAACTTGGCCATCGCGCCGACAACGTCGTTGCGGTTGGCCTTCTCCACCTGACTGTAGAGCAGCGAGGCGTCCCACACCTCGCCCGAAAAGAGCAGCAGGTCGCCCAGTTCCAGCTTCACCTCGCTTGCGGTTGTGGCCGCGACGCGCGGCATCTCGATGATGTCGTACAGCAGGTCGGCGGCCTTTTGCAGCCGTGCGGTGTCGTTGTTCGAGGCGTTGTTGCCGTAGGCCAGCAGGTGGGCGTAGTTGCGCATCAGCGGCACGGTTTGCTGCATCTTGCCCAGTTCGGCGATGGCGCTCTCGTATTCGGCTTCCAGAGCAGCCTGCTCTTTGGCGCTGGTGGCGAAATTCGTATTGATGCGCGCAAAGCGGACCTCAAGGTCGCCCACGCGGCTGTCGAAATAATAGGGGTTGTCCTTTCCTTTGGCTATCAGATGTTTGTAGGCGGCCGACGCAACGTCGTAGGCCTCGTTGTTGGCGGCTATGTGTGCCACGCGCATCACCTGCTGGCCGCCCTGGTCGGGGAAGCGCGCATCGACGGCTTTGGCTTGCGTCAGCGCGAAATCGAAGTCCTTCTGCTGCAGCGAGAACCATATCATCATATCCAGATAGCTGCGGTTGTCGGGGTGCTCGCGGATGCGCGACACCAGCGTGCGCCGCAGGCCGTCGGCCAGCTCGGTCGACGAGGTCTCGTTCAGGGCCCTTTGCAGGGCTATCTGCACCGCGCCGATGTTGCCCGGCGCGCGGTCGAGCAGGTTGAAGTACTCGGCAGTCATCTTGTCATATTGGCCTGATTTGCCGTACAGTGTGGCCAGTTCCATAACGTACAGCAGCTCGTTGCCCAGATTCTGGCGCGAGCGCAGGAAGGTGGCTATGGCGTAGTCGGTGCGGCCGCTGTTTTCGAAGGCCAGGGCCAGGTCGATGGCCTGCTTCGAGTCGCGGCCCAGCTTGTCGACGGCTGCCGCATACTGTTTTTCGGCCTTCTTCCGCTCGCCGCGCTTCAGGTGCAGGTTGCCCAGGTCGACATAGAGCGTCAGGTCGCGTCCCTGCCGCTTCATCCGCTTCTCGATCAGCTTTTCGGCCTCCTTAAACTGCTCTGTTTCAAGATAGCACGTGTAGAGCATCTGGTAGTAGTAGACGCTCTGGGTGCGCGCATAGAGGGGTTCGTACAGTTCGATGGCCTTGTCGTACTCGCGGTTCTGGTAGTAGTACGAGGCCATCTGCTCGTCGCCCTGCTGGGCGCGGGCAGTTGAGAGTTGGAAATTGAAAATTGAAAATAATATCCCAATGAAAATGAATCTTTTCACTTTGCAATCAATTTAATTGTTGTCTCCAATTTTCAACTTCCAACTTTCGACTTTCAGCTTATTTGAGGTAGTACTCGACGGTGGTCACGACGCGTATCTTCTTGATTTGCGGCGTGTTCTCGTCCAAGTCGTTGATTTCGAAATATCCCTGCGAGGCAGTGCGCATCTTGCCGATTTTGCTGTGGCTGTTCTTGGCGAACTCTTCGGCGCTTTCGCGGGCCTTCTCAAGGCTTTCGGCAATCATCGACGGCTTGATGTCGTTGAGGCCGTCGTACTTGTAGTCGGCGCTGGTGTTCGAGATGATGTCCATCTTCAGCAGGTCGGCGTCGATGGTGTTCTGCAGCTTGCGCACGGCGTCCATATTCGAGCTGAAGACGCTGATGGTCTGGTTGGCGGTGTAGCGGAACTTGATGTTGTCGCTGACGTAGTAGTCCGTAAAGCGGTCGTTGTAGTTGGCGGTGTTGAACTTGATTTCGTCTTCGCCGATGCCGGCCTTCTTGATGAGGTCGACGATGGCGCGGTCGTTGCGCTCAACGGTGGCGCGCAGGTCGGCAAACGAGTTGTCCTGGGCCGTGTAGCTGACGCGCAGCACGACGTTGTCGGCCGGCACCTCGCGCTCGCACAGGCCCCTGACGGTCACCGTGTCGTCGAACGACTTCAGCGTGCGCACGGTCCACACCAGCATAAGGCCCAGCACGAAAGCGGCCAGCACGATGCTGGTTCCGAGGATGTAGTTTTTCTTGAATGGAATTTGGCTACCTTTCATTGTTTGTGAGTTTTTGTGAGTTTGACATAATTTGTTTATGCCTTCATAACGCACGTCGCGCATAATTTATTGCACGCGGGCAAAAAAAATCACTCCGCCGCCCCCGGCACCCCTCCGGGGCCCCCGGAAACGGGTCTGCGCAGCACCCTGTTCTGAAAAAGTTATTAACAATTTCTGACCATCTTCTACTGAGGTAGAATATGGGTAGAATTTGATAAGAACTTGGG
>R20__coassemble_1566_pt1 | contig 12100 bp, 7 predicted proteins | sample R20__metabat2_low_PE_005 | metagenome-assembled genome bin R20 | reverse complement strand
AATTTATGGTAATTCCTGTTAAAAAAATGAAAGTTATTTTTGACCATTTACTTAAAAAAGCCGGAATGATGTTCTTCGCACCATTCCGGCTTCACGATAAGATGTTTTTTCCAAAAATGGCTACCTCTGTTCAGGAAAGTGATTCCAGAGGTGCCCGAATGCTTATTTGAAGGCGTTCTCGCTGAGGCCTTTGCCGCTCAGGGCCAGGTCTTTCATATACGACGGCACGTCGTGGCCGAGGTATTTCTCGACGTAGAGCTTGGCCAGGTACTGGCCCAGCATAAAGCCGTGGCCGCGAAGGCCCGTCAGGAGGCCCACCTCGGGGTCGACGATGTAGCGCGGCTCGGTGTAGCGGCCGGCCCAGACGGCGTGGAAGCCCACCTCGCGCAGGTTGGGGATCCACTCGGCGAAGACTTCGCTGACAATCTCGAGGAACTCCTTGCTGTTGTACTTGATGTTCTGGCGCGTCTCGTAGGCGTCGGTGTCGGGGCTGGCGCAGCCGATGATCTGGCCCGTGTGGGCAAACTGCTGGCCATAGACGGCGCTGAAGCCCTTGTAGTGGCGACGGTCGATAATCATATCGAGCGCATCGCCGCCGATGCCCATCATCGGCAGGCGGCGCGTGATGAAGGCCTGGTGCTTGACGGGATAGAGGCCCGTGTCGATGCCCAGCATATCGGTGAAGCGCTCGGCACCCCAGCCCATCGAGTTGACGAAGTGCTCGCAGTCGTACTCGACATAGCGGCCCTCGTGGGTGCGCACCAGCGCGAGGATGCGGCTGCCGTTGCGCTGCACGTGCAGCAGCTCGCAGTCCTCGTAGACGCGGCCACCGAGCGACACGGCGATGCCGCGGATGTAGTCGATGACGCGGCCCGGCGTGGCCTGCCAGCAGTCGCGCGTCATCAGGGCGTGGCTGTAGGTGGTCTTGGTGTCGTCCCACAGCGGCGATATCTCCTTCTTGAAGTCCTTGCGGTCCACCATATAGGCGTCGCTCCAGGCGCGCGAGGCGTCGAGCGAGCGGTAGGTGGCGTCGTCGTGGACCAGGTTGACGTAGCGCGTGGGCTTGAAGTTGATGTTGTGCACCTTCTGGATGCTCATAAATATCTCGCGGTTGTGCATCGCGATGTCGGCAATGTCGGGGTTGGAGAAGGCCGGACGGCCGCCGCCGATGTTGCGCCACGAGGCACCGCGGCTCCAGTTGATGAGGACGGGCTTCATTCCCGCCTCGCTGAAGTAGCGGAACAGCGAGCTGCCGGCAATGCCGCCGCCGGCAATGAGGACCCGCACCTGCTCGCGGCTGACATTGTTGTTTTTGGGGAAGACGAACACCTCTTTGGTGCCCTCGGTGTAGACGTCGCCCAGCGTGACGGGAGCCGACAGCGGGGCGCGCGGCGTGGCGTCGCCGGTCACTTCGATGCCGTAGCTGCGCAGTATCTGGCGCGCACGCGGTATGCAGCGCTTGCCGCGGCAGGGACCCATACCCATACGGGTGATGTGCTTCAGCTCGTCGACCGATATGTATTTGCGGTCGCCGATGACGGCCAGCAGCTCGTCGAGCTTCACGTCCTCGCAGTGGCAGACGTAGGTCTGCGACTCGACGCTGCCGCTCAACGGCTTCAGCTGCAACGGTTCGGGATAGCGCTCCTTGACAATGAAGCCCTTGACATCGGTCAAGTTCTCCGTCTTCAGCTCGCCGTTCTCCGCAACCTTGACGCGGGCCACGTTGGTCTTGTTGGGCTTGCGCAGTATTTTCTCTATGATGCCCTCGCCTATCTTGCTGCCGTTGTTGTCGACAAGATAGACCTCTTTGCCCTCTTCAACATCGTACTCGATGGGCAGGAAGCACCACTGTTTTTCAGTATTGTAGCCAAAGATTGCCAGGCCCGGGCACTGGTAGACGCACTCCATACAGCCTATGCACTTGTCGTAGTCGACCACCGGCGTCGACGAAGTCGAGGCCTTGCTGATGGCACCCTGCGGACAGCTGAACGAGCAGGGGTTGCAGGCAAAGCCGTAGAGGCAGTCCATCTGGACGAAGGGTTTGATTTTCTGACGCTCGGCGCTGGGCAGGTTGGGCTTTTCGAGCAGACGGACGGGGTGCTGCTGCGAGTCGATATACTGGCGCGAAATGTCGAGATATTCGTCGTAGTTGAAGTGGATGCCCATATTCTGGGCCACCTCGTAGGCGGCCTGGCGGCCACGCAGTACGGCGCTGGTTCCCTCGCCGATGCGCACGGCGTCGCCGGCGGCGTAGGTGTTGGTGCCGAAGACGTCCTTGCCCTTCACCAGCAGCTGGTTGTCGGGCACAAGGCCGGTGCAGATATTGATTATGTCGATGCCATCCAGCACCTGCTCGGTGCCGGGGATGGGCTTGAAGTTCTCGCATTTGGCGATGACGGCTCCCGTGATGCCCGTGCGGTCGGCATTGGGGATGGCGCGCACCAGCGTCCAGCCGGTCATAATCGGTATGCCCAGACGGCGCACACGGTTGGCCTGCACCGGGAAACCGCCCTCGCGCGGCATAGCCTCGATGATGGCGCGGATGGTGGCTCCGGCCTGCATACCCTGATAGGAAGTGAGGTAGCCGATGTTGCCGGCGCCGACGGTCAGCACGTTCTTGCCCAGCAGCGTATGCTCCTGGTTCATCATCTTCTGGAACACGGCGGCGGTGTAGACGCCCGGCACGTCGTCGTTCTCGAAGGTGGGCATAAACGGCACGGCACCCGTGGCCACAACGAGGTGGTCGGCATCGATATAGGCCACCTCCTGGCTCTCCACGTTCTTGATAGCTATGCGGCGGCCTTCGAGCAGGTCCCACACCACGCTGTTGAGCAGTATGCCGCTGTGGTCGTCGCCGGCAAGGGTCTTGGCGATGTCGAAACCGCGCATACCGCCGAACTTCTTCTCCTTCTCGAAGAAGAAGAACTGGTGGGTCTGCATATTGAACTGGCCACCGATGCGGGCATTGCTGTCCACCACGATGTTGTCGATGCCGAAGGCGTTGAGCTGCTCGCGGCAGGCCAGACCGGCAGGACCGGCACCGATGATAGCCACCTGGGTCTTGTAGACCTTCACCTCGCGGGCGGTAGCAGGCTGAACATCGGGCATATAGTCCTTCTTCAGCTCGCAAACCTCCTTGACGTTGTCGACGGGGGTGATGCAAATGCGGCGGATATGGCCGTCGACCAGCATCTCGCAGGCACCGCACTTGCCGATGCCGCACTCAAGGCTGCGCGGGCAGCCGTTTGTACTATGGCTGTGAACAGGAAAGCCAGCCTGGTGAAGGGCAGCGGCAATGGTGTAACCTCTGCGGCCTTCGACCTTCTGACCGTTGAAACTGAACTCCACAATCTCGCTCTGTGGAATGTCAAGAATGGGGTGTTTTTCGATCTTATACATAGGATAGTATACTATGGATTAATAATTTGTAGCGTTTTGTTGTTTATTGAAAAACTCAGCAAAAGTAGTAATTAAGAAAGAAAAAAACAAAAAAAATAGTGTTTTTTTTTGTGAATTGTGAATAGTGAATAGTGAATTGAGCGCGTTCTATTCACAATTCACAATTCACAATTCACTATTCACAATTCACTATTCACAATTCACTATTCACTATTCACAATTCACTATTCACTATTCACTATTCACTATTCACAATTCACAATTCACGGCCGCGTTCAGAAAGCACGGCTGCGCCAGGCAACACACCTGAGCGGATGCCCATAGAAGGGCGTCGCATAGTCGAGGTATGGCACCCTCTGGCGGCGGCGCCAGGCGGGCTGGCCGTTGTCGTAGAAACGGGTCTCCTGTATGCGGTAGAGGCTCCCGAGGCCGGCCTGGCAGTCCTGCAGCAGGTCGCGCGTCGAGAGGTCGAAGCGCTTCAGACGGTTGAGGTCGGCAGCAACTAAACCATAGAGGTCGGGATAGGACAGCGCGTCGGACGAAGGAACAATGCGATACTGGCGGCGGCCACCTTCGACGACGGCACGATGCACAAATACAGGCATATAGGCACAGCTGTAGACTTCGGTTTTGCCGCCCTGCTTCAGCAGTTCCAGTTCGAACATTATGCCACCGTTGCAGTCCTCGTCCTGCTGGTTCGAGAAGAAATTGCCCAGCGAATAGACCACCGGCTCAGGATAGCGGCCGTTGTCGGGGTTGGCATCGATGGTCAGGTTCTGCACCACGTGGGGGTGTGCACCAACGACGGCTCCACAGCCGTGGTCGAAAAGCCAGCGGGCGATGCGCTGCTGCTCTTTATTGTTGTGACGCTGGTACTCGATGCCCCAATGCATCAGAGCGACGATAAAGTCGGCGCCAGAGTGTTGCGCCTTTTTGATATCCTGCAGCATCTGCAGGGTGTCGATCAGATTGACCACGTTGGGCCGGGGCACCGCGATGCCATTGGTGCCATAGGTGTAGTTGAGCAGCGCCAGGCGGATGCCGTTGCGATTGACAATCAGGGGATAGGTTTCCATTCGCTGCTGCTGGTCGGCGTAGGTGCCAAAATGAGGTATGTCGAGCGAGTCGAGGATGCGCAGCGTGCGTTCGATGCCGCGGCGGCCCTTGTCCACGCTATGGTTGTTGGCAGTGGCGAAGATGTCGAAACCTGCATCGCGAGCGGCGGCGGCATAGGCGTCGGGCGACGAAAAGCAGGGGAAACCCGTATAGGGCTTGCCCGCCAGGGTCACCTCAAGATTCAGTATCGCCAAGTCGGCCGACTCGACATAGTCTTTCACATAGCGGAAGCAGGGCTCATAGTTGTAACTGCCGTCGGTCTGTTGTGCCGCCTTGTGCAGCGGCATATGGCCCATCAGGTCGCCGGCAAAGACAAGGCGCAGATGACCCTCGCACGGCTGGGCCGCCGCTTGACAGGCAGCAGCAGCCAGAAGCATCAGGCAAAAGAGCCTCTTGAGGCGCATAGCGTCGGATTTTGGAGGCGGTTATCGTCTGATGAAAGTGTATTTGCGCAACGCGCTGAATGTGGGCTTATACCACAATGTCAGCGTATTGTAGGAATCGCTGAAGCTGAGGTCAAGCTCATAGTATTCGGTGTCATAGTCCTCGCCGTCATATTCTTCGCGCGAAATGTGCAGCACCGAATCGACATCGATATAATAGTCCCAGTACACATCGCTCGTAAACGGACGATAGCTCCACGAGCCGTTCTGAACTTCCAGACCCGTCTCGTCGACATACAGCATCAGTGCTGCGTCCTTGGCATCACCATCCTTGGCATTGGAAACGCTGGCCCATTTGCCGATGAACATCGAGTTGTCGATAGTGTCTTCGCCGCAAGAGACAAACAAAAGGCCGAAAACAGCAAAAAACAATAATAACTTTTTCATATTTTCCCTCTATTTTTTCCAATAAACGGCCGAAAGAGCAAAATATTACATTTGACTGCCATTTCTGGCAAAAAGAGTCCGTGAGTGCCCGCAGAAATATAGACGCTTGGCTGCCTTGCTTGAACAGTATTAGCAAGGATAAAAAAATAAGGTAAAATGATGGATAAACTGAGAACGCATTTCTCCGAAACGCATAGATCGTTGGTTTTCAACAGCCCCACACCACGTGCGTGGTTATTGGGAACAGGCCCTTCCAGGGCTTTGTTGTGTCAACTTAAGTAAATGGTCAAAAATAACTTTCATTTTTTAACAGGAATTACCATAAATTGGCCAGGAATTAACCAGAAATTTATTTTTCTTTTAACAGCAATTATCAGCAATTTAACAGCAATTCTTTTTTAGAACGTAAACGTCCGTGAATTGCCATAAATGTCAAATAAATTTGACCAATTACTTATGTTTTAATAGTTACTTATTTGACATTAAACGGACACGCTCGTGTCACTTGTCGCTATTCACAGGGCACTCACAACAAGTGATTTCAATTTTCAATTCTCAATTTTCAATTTTTTTCGGTTTCAACCCTCGACTTTCAGCTCAAGCGATTGCCCTGATTTTCACCACTTGCTATGCCCGTTGTACAGTATATGTACAGTATTTGTACAGTATTTGTACGCTTCGGAAGCGTACAAATACTGTACAAATACTGTACATATACTGTACAACGGGCGAAGAAGGCATCTTAAGTATCTATGGATTAACTGTTTACGAGGTTCGTTGTTTCATTGTATGTCACTCTGTGACAAGTGACAAGTGACCTGTGACAAGTGACCAGTGACCTGTGACAAGTGACCTGTGACAAGTGACCTGTGACCTGTGAAACGAGCGCGTTCGTGTCACTTGTCACTGGTCACAGGTCACTTGTCACTTGTCACAGTTCGCTTGTCAAGCGTCGAAGATGCTATGAAGTTCGGTGCTGGACAGGTTGCCAATCCAGTTCTCGCCGACGGCAACAGTCATATCGGCCAAACGTTTCTTGTCCTGTAGCATACGGTTAATCTGTTCCTCGAAAGTGCCTTGGGTTATGAATCGGTGTACGATGACGTTCTGATGCTGTCCGATGCGGTAGGCGCGGTCGGTGGCCTGTGCCTCGACGGCGGGGTTCCACCACAGGTCGAAGTGGATGACGTGGCTGGCGGCGGTGAGGTTCAGGCCCGTGCCGGCTGCCTTGATGGAGAGGATGAAGATGCGGCATTCGGGGCGTTGCTGAAAGTCGTTCACAAGACTTGCCCGCTTTTTGACCGAAAGGCCTCCGTGCAGGAACAGCGGCTGCTCGCCAAGGTTTTGGCGGATGATGGATGCGAGCATCTCGCCCATCTCGCGGAACTGTGTAAAGATTAGCACTTTCTGGCGATTGCGCACGATGCCTTCGAGCAGGGTGAGCAGGGTTTGCGTCTTGCCCGAAAGGGATGCGTCTGTGCTGCCGTTTTTGAGGAACAGGGCCGGGTGGTTGCACACCTGCTTCAACGAGAGTATCATCTGCAGCACGAGCCCTTGCCGTTTGAAAAGCTGCTGGGGCGTATCGGTCGGGGCTTGGTCGATGGTATCCAACGCCGACTGGACCGTTTGCTGGTAGAGTGCTGCTTGCTGGTCGGTAAGGAAGGTGTATGTGTCTTGCTCTATCTTGTCGGGCAGGTCGGTGATGATGGAGCTGTCGGTCTTCAGGCGCCGCATCATAAAGGGTGCCGTCACACGCCTGAAGCGTTCGGCCACGGCCTTGTCGCCGTCACGTTGTATCGGTATGGCGTATGCCTCGCCGAATTCTTTTGCAGTACCCAGCAACTCGCTGTTCGCAAAATGCATTATGCTCCAATACTCTGACATTCGGTTTTCGACGGGTGTACCGCTCATCGCTATTCGGCATTGTGCTTCGAGCGAGTGAATGGCTCGGGTTTGGGCGGTATTGGCATTCTTTATGTTCTGCGCCTCGTCTATCACGATGGTGTGCCACTTGATGCGACGCAGCTTGACGACATCGCTGCGCAGCGTACCGTATGTGGTGAGCAGGATGTCGGAGCCGAACTTGCGAAGTGAGCGCTGTGTGCCGTGATAAGGCTGACAGGTGAGCGACGGTGCGAAACGGGAGAGTTCCGACTGCCAATTGGTCAGCAATGTGGTTGGGACAACCACCAGTGCCGGTCCGCACCCGTCGTTTCTGAACTTCTGCAGCAGTGTGATTACCTGCAAGGTTTTGCCCAAGCCCATATCGTCGGCCAATATGCTGCCGAAGCCGATCTGGGCATTGCGGTACATCCACTCGTAGCCGCGTTTCTGGTAAGGGCGGAGTGTCGCCTTTATTTCCTTTGGTACGGCAATACGCTTTATTTTCTGAACCTGCTCCATCATCTTGCGCACCTCGGGGCTGAAGCGCACCGGCGAGCCCTGATAGCTTTCGCTCAATGCGGCCTGAAGGCGTTCGCCAGGTGTCAGGGCTCGCTCTCCGGCAAGAGCCTCGTCAAGGCGTCGCAGATCCGACTCGTCGACATAGAAGAAACGTCCTTTGAAATAAACCAAACCGCGGGCACGCTCAGTGAGCCGACGGAATTCGTCGACCGACAATACATCGTCGTCAATGGCAACCTGCCAATTGAAATCGAGCATCTCGGCCAGGCTCAATTTTCCGACACCATCACGCGCCGGCTTTGTTCCCAGGGTGAAGGTGGCACGCGGACGGCACAGGTCTTTAAGCTCTTTCGGCATCGCCACACTGATGCCCAGCAGCCTTACCGACGGCAATGCCGAAAAGAGGACTTTGGCAAATTCGGCAGGCGTATAGTTCATCGGTTGACGTGCGGAGTGCGATATATAAAAGTCAACCTGCGTCAAAAACGGCGACAGCAGCGCAGCGTCCTGCAGTATCGGAATACGATAGGCAGCATATTGCGGATTGGATAGAAGTTCTTCGAAAGATGTTGGTACGCCATCGACAGAAGCCATCAAACCTACCTGAAACTGCAGATTCTTCGTCACAGTGACAACCACCTGCAATCCATTCTTGCTTCCCGAAGTGCCTATGTGATTGAGCCAAGCGGCTATACTTCCCGGAATTGCCGTCTCCCCTACTTTATCGAAAGAGCATTTATGATTATTGAAGAAAAAGAACTGTATCTCATTATCCGTCCTCGGCGAAAAATGCGGAACCAATATACGGAACAGCATCGAAAGCAACAGTTCGCTTCTGTTTGCAAGCATCGACGGCCGCTTAAGCCGAGCCTGCTGCCACTGTAACAAGGTGTCGGGCATCATCCTCTCCAACTGCCCCACCACATCAGCCACAGCCTCGTTGGTGACTGCCGGCATCCACACTATCTTGTATTTCTTTTGATTGCATCGCACGATGCGGGGCACCACTGCGCCACAAGCCAAAAGATGCAATGCAATCCGCGAAGCGGTATGCAAAGCCTGGACCGACGGCGCATATTCGGATATATCGTCACTGTCGATGTTGTCGACTTCTCGCATCAGGGCATCGAAATCCAAGTTGTCAACTTCAAGGTCATCATCAAGCAGCAACTGCAAATCATCGCTTTTACCTATGCTTGTTTTGCCACTCTTGACAACAATAGGCAGCATTTTCAAGTATCGTGCAGCCTCTTTGACGACGCCCGTCATCAACCTGGAATAGGATGCCTTGAAATCACCGTATTGGTAAAATGTCGGCCGTTCTGGCAACAAACCTATCAAAGGCTTAGTGATATCGGCCAAAACAGTCATATCCACAACATCGGCATTCGACAAAGCTTCATTCTTCCTGCCTTCCGACAAATCATAAAGGTCACAGCATCGCGGCACATTTTCCATCGAATTTGTCGAGGTTGACAAGCCCCGTTTCTTCAGCTCCGAAACCAAATCGACGCCACGCATCTGAAAAACCAAAAACGGGTTATTGTCGATTTCGCGGCTCAGCATATAGATCACAGCCGCCAAATGCTTGCACGGCACAGCCCAGTCGGGACAAGAACAAGACATCGACAAGTCACGCCAACTGGAAGGAAAAAGTTTTATGTTAAGGCTGCGAGCAATGTCCATAACCTTAGGGTCCAGCTCGTTGTTGAGCAAACGAGACACCAGCAACGGCTGCTCGGCAAGAGCGTCGAGAAGAAGCCCTACTTGCTCGTTCTTCAATGATGGCACCGTTATACTGATTTTGTATGGCGTGCGTCGTGTGCCTTGTACACGAGCAGATATATTACCGCCATCGACATTGATTTCGGTCACGGCGCCACGCCTTGCATAAGTAGCACCACGGGGAATGCGGTTATCGTAATCGATACTCGTCAACGCATTAAGCCACTCTTTTCCCCACCAAGTCTTTCCAAATGATTCCCTTGCCATAAAAATAAATATATATAGCAATTAACGATTAATGATAAACATTATTTTGGGCAACTTAAAAAAAATCGGTTTAATCAACTTCGCAGACGTTTCTTGGACCCAGGAAAACAAACAAGTTTACTTTTCTCCAGCTTTGCGAAACGTTCGAGTTTCGCTTGCAAACAGAATCTGATTATCAACAAGCTAATTCGGTGAAAAATTATTTTTAGAGGTATCATTTACAAAACGAAACCATAAACAGCCAAAAATTATCCATAAGTTAATATTTTCGAATCAGGGAAGTTTTTCTCACAATTATCATAAATGTCAAATAAACTTGACTGTTTACTTATCAGTGATATAAGCAGCAAACCATCGTTCCAACATCAGTTTGCATTATGCCATTCAAAAATAAATTTTGCCAAACCAAATATTTGTCGTATTTTTGCAGCCGAAAACAAGAAATCATCAATCTATGATATAGACAAAGATTTAGAATAAAAGACATATTGAGCGGACGCTCTTGTTTCCTCTGGTAAACGGTCTGGAAAACTTTTATCAAGATACGGAAATAAGATTGCGGAATGTTTCACGCGTTGGCGTGGATTCTTTCCCACTTATTTGTATCGAGGTATTCCAGACCACCCACCAGAAAATAAGCGGCTACTAAAGAAAGAGTTTGCGCCTTTCTTTATACCCTTAAACATCGGCTTCCAGTTCAATGGCAGGAAGCCGAAATTTGTTTAATCATTATAAAACTGAAGAGGCAACAGGATAAAACGGCCATAAACAAAATGAAGAAAAAGAACCTGACGAAAGTATTAGTGGCAGTGTCTGCCGCTGTGATTTTATCTGCTAGTGGGATTGCTGCCACAGGCGATTGGATTAAAGTGTCCGACCCTGATTGTAACAAATGCAAAATAACCAAGTACGAGTACACTTGTGGGAAGTGCGGTTCTGGAATGAGCTCGTCCAGCAAGTGGGACAATAAACAGGAGTATCTTGTCTATACATTCAAGTGTAAAGACAGGAATAAACAAGGATGCACCCATAGTTGTGTATACAAAACCAAAGGGAAATAATAATTTTTTTTACCCAACGGAGAGGCTTACTGCATAGTCCCTCCATTTAAAACTAATTTGACATGAAGAAAATATTTGCATTATTCCTGCTTGCTTTTTTACACTCCATATTAGTAAATGCTCAAGAATGCGACTTGTGTGGGACATGGACTGTATCAACAAATGTTGGAAACAATGATGAGAATACTTGTAAAACGACAATTCGAATAAAGAAAAACAAAGATTACTACACAGTTCGAGTAAAAGACTTTTACACGTATGCAGATGGTGGAACACTGAACCACTATTGGAACGATTGTACCCAAATCTCTGTTGTCGGAAACACTATTAGTTGGCAAAGCTATAGTCATCAAGACGATGATTGGTCAAATTCCGACCGAAAAAATGGAAAAATGATAATATCTGCTAAATATTACAAAATATGTGAAGCAACCGTCGATGGAGACGTTCTATTTCTCAGATGGGGCATAATTGGAGATTACTATGGTAGGAATGGAGAAATAATAGGACACTATGGTAATGGTTACACTTCGCAAATTACTTTATACAAGGACGATGAAGACTGGTAATTTAAACAAACAAGAAAAATATGAAGAAACAAATATCATTATCATTGACATTGCTATGCCTCTTGATTGCAACAACAAGTTTTGCACAAGAGGGTTGTAAACTATGCGGAGATTGGAAAGGCGTATATCAAGGACCCGTTGCAGATGGTGGAGACCATCCGATTTATGGAAACATCAAATACCAAATTAGAATAAAAAGATATGGGGAAAATATACAAGTACGTGAGAAGACAATTTTCCCAGATGGCCATTCATTCTACGAGGACAATAACTCAATAATATACTATTCCGAGAATCAATCATCTATAAAATGGTCTCGTTTATTATCATCCGATAGAGATCCTGGCGTAATAAACGGCATTAAATATGAATGGGAGAATTATTATATTGTCCTTGAAGCTGTCATAAACGGCAATATGATGACATTATACGAATGGACTCATCGTGATTTTATTCGCAACAACAGTATTGTATTTTCAGATGATTTTGGCACAAAAAAATACACTTTGTACCAAGAAGATGATGATTGGTAAAAAAACACTCTATCAGCACAGGAATGCCGTGCCGTTACTTCGCGGCTGATGTGCCTTTACGTCGCATGCTAATGTAAAGGCACGTCAGATTTGATGTAAAGGCACACGGCATGCCGACGTAAAGGCACATCACGAGGAATAATTAGTCGAGCCTCAAAAAGCCCAGACAGGCATGGTCGCGGCAGGTTTCCATACAC
>R20__coassemble_1565_pt1 | contig 12114 bp, 8 predicted proteins | sample R20__metabat2_low_PE_005 | metagenome-assembled genome bin R20 | reverse complement strand
ACTGACATTATGTCAGGTTTCGGGGGCGGAAAACTGACATTTTGGCAGTTCTTTTTTCCCGTTGTGCAAAAAAATATTTCTCCGTTTCGGATTTTTTTCGTAATTTTGCACCTCGTTATGATCAGTCAGGAAACCATACAACGCATTATGGATGCGACTCGTATCGAGGAAGTCATCGGCGAGTTTGTGTCGCTCAAAAAGCGCGGCGCAAACCATATCGGCTGCTGCCCCTTCCACAACGAGAAGACGCCTTCCTTCAACGTTTCGCCCTCGAAAGGCATCTACAAGTGCTTCGGCTGCGGCGAAAGCGGCAACGCCGTCGGCTTCCTGATGAAGCACGAGCACTACACCTATCCCGAGGCACTGCGCTGGCTTGCAAAGAAATACAACATCGAGGTGGAAGAGGAGCAGCTCAGCGAGGAGCAGATTGAGCGCAACAACGAGCGCGACGCGCTGTTCCACGTCTCCGAGTTCGCGCAGAAGTATTTCGCCTCGCTGCTCTTCGACAACGAGATGGGGGTGGCCATCGGCCTGTCATACTTCCACGGCCGCGGCCTTACCGACAAGGTTATCAAGGACTTCGGCCTCGGCTACTGCCTCGACGAGTGGGAGAACTTTACGCGCCACGCCCGCGCCAACGGCTACAGCGACAATGTGTTGCAGAAAACGGGCCTCTCCATCTTCAAGGACGACGGCAAGGTCTACGACCGCTTCCGCGGCCGCGTGATGTTTCCCATCTACAGCGTCTCGGGGCGCGTGCTGGGCTTTTCGGGCCGCATCCTCTCGAAGGAAAAGCAGGCGGCGAAATATGTCAATTCGCCTGATTCTGAAATCTATAACAAGAGCCATATCCTCTATGGCCTCTTTCAGGCCAAGAACGCCATTTCGCGCCTCGACAAGTGCTATCTGGTGGAAGGCAACGTCGATGTCATTTCGATGTATCAGTCTGGCGTTGAGAATACTGTGGCCTCGTGCGGCACGTCGCTGACAATCGAGCAGGTGCGCCTGATGCGCCGCTACACCAAGAACGTCACCGTGCTCTACGACGGCGACTCGGCGGGCATCAAGGCTGCCTTTCGCGCTGTGAATATGCTGTTTGAGGAGGGTATGCACGTCCGCGTGGTGCTCTTCCCCGACGGGCACGACCCCGACAGCTATGCCCAAACCTTCGGGTCGACAAAGCTGCAGGAGTACCTGCGCGACAACGAAACGAACTTTATCATCTTCAAAACCAAGATACTGGCTGCCGAAATCAAGGGCGACCCGATCCGCAAGGCTGAGGTGCTCGGCGACATCGTGCGTACCATCGCACTGGTGCCCGACCTGATGGAGCGGACGGAGTATGTTACGCAGTGCGCTTCGCTGCTCCGCATACCTGAAGAAACACTTCAAAACGAGCTTGCCAAAACCTTGAACCGCAAGCTTTACGAGTCGCTGAACCATAAGCCCGACGAGGGCGATAAGGACCTTAAAGACGGCACTGGGCAGCAGGGGCAACCGGACGCTGGCCAGCAGGTGGAGGCTACGCCGCCGTCCAAGCCTGTGGTGCCCTTTACGCTCAACCCGGCACAAAGCCAGGAGAACAAGATTATCAGCCTGTTGCTGAATTTCGGCAACGAAACGATCGACCTCGAATCGACAAACGAGGCCGGCGAGACGGTCATTGAGCACTACACCGTCGCGCAGGTGATTGTCGGCGACCTGCTTGGCGACCAGCTGACGTTTGAAGACCCTGTGTGTCAGACTGTTTTCAATGTTTATGCCGAACGTGTCAACAGGGGTGAGACGGTGATCGACCCGCAGATTTTTGTCACATCGGACGATGAGCGCGTGCGCGATACGGCAGTGGCGATGATGATGACTGACTATCAGGTCAGTGAAAAATGGAAGGAGAAGCATATCTATGTCCCGACCAAGCAGGAACGTATGCGCTCCGATGTCGAGGAGTCGCTGCTGACGCTGAAACTCAAGAAGCTGGATGTGAAAATCGACGACATCGACCGCCAGTTTGCCTATCTTTCGGACGACGAGGAGAAGCTGATGCTGGTGTCGCAAAAGATGCAGCTTATCAAGATTCGCCAGCAGCTTGGTGCGGCTCTGAATCGTGTGTTTAGCTGATGATTATGTTATGTTGTTTGAACCTTTGCTTTAGCTCTTTTCATTCTTTCTGACCGACAGATAGGTTTTTTTTTTAGAACTTCAATTCAATACTTCAAAAATGGATATCCAGACAGTAAAAAACAGATATGACATCATAGGCAACGACTCTAAACTGATACTTGCAATCAACAAGGCTATTCAGGTGGCTCCCACCGACTTGTCGATTCTTGTTACGGGCGAAAGCGGCGTGGGTAAGGAGGTCTTTGCCCGTATGATCCACGACAATTCGAGCCGCAAGCACAAGAAGCTGGTCTCGGTCAACTGCGGTGCCATTCCGGAGGGTACGATCGAGAGCGAGCTTTTCGGCCACATCAAGGGGTCGTTTACCGGTGCCGACAAGGACCGCAAGGGCTACTTTGAGGAGGCCGACGGAGGCACTATTTTCCTCGACGAGGTCGGTGAGCTGCCTCTCTCGATGCAGGTCAAGTTGCTGCGTGTCCTCGAGAACGGCGAGATTATACCTGTCGGCTCGTCGACGGCGCGCAAAATCAATGTCCGCGTCGTGGCTGCCACCAATGTCGACTTGCTTGCGGCCATTCGCAAGGGGCACTATCGCGAGGATTTGTATTACCGTCTTAATCAGATTTCTATCGCCATTCCGCCGCTTCGCGAGCGCAAGGAGGACATTGTGCTGCTGTTCCGCAAGTTTGCCTCGGATGTCGCCGAGAAGTACAAGATGCCGCTGCTGCGCCTGTCGGACGATGGGCGTCAGTATCTGATGGAGTATCCTTGGTATGGCAATGTGCGTGAGCTTAAGAACGTTACGGAGCAGATTGCGGTCGTCGAGAGCGAGCGTCTGATTACTCGCGACATCTTGTCGAACTATCTGCACTATGTTCCCGACGACAAGTTGCCGGTCCTGTTCCGGCAGGATTCGCCTTCGGGGGGTGCCATCTCGGACCGCGAATTGCTTCTCAAGGCTCTTTCTATGGGCCAGATGATCAACGAGATGCGTTCGGAAATCAATAATTTGAAGCAGATTATCACCTCGATGGCGCAGCACGGTGTGCAGATGCAGGGGGTGGGCGAGGAGCCTGATTATCTTGATGCGGACAAGTATTATCAGCTTGATACTGAAAATGTTTCTTCTGGCGCTGTTCCGGCTGCCACGGGTTCGTTCCATCCGTCGCATCAGCATATCGACAATGCTGAAGAGGTTGAGTTTCAGGATTCTGAAGTTGTGGAGAATGATACTGTCTCGCTTTTCGACCGCGAGAAGAATGCCATCGTCAGGGCGCTGGAGCGTCACCGCGGCCGCCGTCGTCCGGCAGCGCAGGATTTGGGCATCTCGGAGCGCACATTGTACAGGAAGATAAGGGAATATGGCATTGAGGTGTAGTTTTGGCCTCTTTTCGGACGCGGTTTCTGGGGTCGGTTGAATGGAAATTTTTTTCGCTGTTTTCTTTTGTAAATTTTTTTTCGTAATTTTGCAAAAGTTTTCTGCTTGGTGAAATTTAATTAAACGATTGTAAAATAAAGTTATACTGAATAATTGAAATACGTAGATATGGAATTGGAAACAATACAGATCACTTTGCCTTCGTCAAAAAGTCTTTCGAATCGGTGGCTGATGCTCGACTATATGTCGCGGACAGGCATCAAGATTAAGAATATTTCCACATCCAACGACACTCAGCAGCTTGCGCGCCTGCTGCACCAGCTCAAGGGCAGCCGTCGCCATAATTTCGACTGCCGTGACGCTGCCACTGTGGCTCGTTTTATGCTTGCGCTGCTTGCTATTACCCCTGGCACGCACACTCTTACGGGTTCAGAACAGCTTTGCCGTCGTCCGATGGGCAAGATGATCGATGCGCTGCGCGCTGCGGGCTGCTCTATTACTTGCACCGGCGAGGAAGGCTTCCTGCCTGTCAAGATAGAGGGCTCTATACCGACGTCTCAACGTATTGTGATTGACTGCAGTATCTCGAGCCAGTTTGCTTCGGCCTTGCTGCTTGCTTCAGCCACTATGCCGCAGGGCGGTATGGTCGAACTGGTCGGCACTCCTGTGTCGGAACCTTATATCGATATGACTCTCAAGGTGATGGAGCAGGCTAAGGTGCAGTGGTGCCTCAAGGGCAATCCGCCGACCTACAATGTCGAACACTCTATTCCTCAGTGCGATGTTGTCTCTATCGAGAAGGACTGGTCGTCGGCTTCGTATTTCTTTGAGGCTGTGTCTCTCCTGCCGGGTGTCCCGGTCCGTCTTCCTGGTCTTGCCCGCGAAAGCCTGCAGGGCGACAGGGTGGTGCGCGACATTTATTCTAAGCTGGGAGTTACTGTGAATCAGGGCGAACAGTCGGTTGAACTGAAGCGCGAGAAGGGCCTGATTTCTTCTTTTGAATGGGATTTCACCGGCACGCCCGACTTGGTGCCTGCTGTCGCTGTGACTTGCGCAGCGTTGGGCATTTCTGCCCGCCTTACTGGCGTCGGCACACTGCGGTTCAAGGAGAGTGACCGTCTGGAAAGTATTTCTTCCAATCTGAAGGCTCTTGGCCGCGAAGTGGTGGTGGAAGATGATGTGCTGGTTATCCCTGCTGGTGAGCCTTTTACGAAGGAAAGCCTTGCGTCGGCCGCTGAAATTGATTCGTTTGACGATCATCGCATTGCTATGGCGTTTGGCGTTTTGCGCGTCATCAACCCCGACCTGAAGGTCAGCAACCCCGACGTTGTCGCCAAGTCGTTCCCCGACTTCTGGAAGATGCTCGACCGTATGATTTTGCAGTAGCGTTTAATCTGCTGAAAATAATGATATTAAGGCATCCTTTTCGGGACGCCTTTTTTGTGGAATCAAGTACGTTGGGTAAAACAAAAAGGGGCTTCTGAATAGCCTTGTGATTAGCATTTGGGATGGCTGCAGGGAAATCACAGGTTGTAACTACTCAAAAGTCCCGGCGTTGGTTTTCAGGCTCTTGACCTGAAAAGGAACCGAGGTCCCCTTTTTGACAAAATAACAAACAATAGTTTAGTACGAGTTGTTTTCAAAAACTTGCACTTTTTTCTGTAAATTTTTTATTTCGACCCAATCTATTTCTTTATAGCGTTTTAGCCAAGTAATTTGTTTCTTCGCATACTGCCAGGTGTGGTTTTTTATTTCGGTTACGGCAGTGTCGAGGCTTTTCTGCCCGTCGAGGTACGGAAAGAGTTCTTTGTATCCTACGGTGTTGAGTGTGTTTAGGTTGCGGAACGGCAGAAGGCTCTTTGCTTCGTCGACAAGTCCCATTGCCATCATCTGGTCTACACGCCGGTAGATGCGGTCCTTTAGCTGCTCGCGGTCGCAATAAAGCCCGATTTTCAATATCTCGAACTCGCGTGCAGGCAAGGTTTTGCTGATGAAGGTGCTGTATTTTTGGCCTGAGGTGTATATCACCTCCAGGGCGCGTTGGATTCGTATTGGGTTGTTGCGATCCACGACGGCGTAGTATTCTGGATCTAATTTCTGTAGTTCGTCCAGCAGAACACTGAGTTGCCCGTTGGCGATTTTTGAGCTCAGGTCGTTGCGGAGCTCGGGTGTCGGGTCGGGCATAAAGTTGATTCCCTGGCACAAGGCATCGATGTATAGTCCTGATCCTCCCACGGCAACAGCATTGTTGTTAGACTTAAAGATGTTGTTTAATACAGCGAGTGCATCTTGTTCGAAATCAAAGACGTTGTATGGCTGCATTGCCGAACGGCAAGCGATGAAATGGTGCTTTGCCGCCGCCAGTTCTTCAGGACTGGGACGAGCCACGCCGATGTTCATTTCTTTGTAAAACTGTCGGGAATCGCACGAAACAATCTCCGTATTTAGGGCTTTGGCCACTTCGATGGCAGCGGCTGTTTTGCCGATAGCCGTAGGACCGACAATGACTATTAGCCGTTTCATACTCGTTTCAGGCCCAGTTTGTCGCCCATCTCCAGCATCATCTGCCAGGCGGCTTCGCGCTCGTTGGGGATTTTGCCGTCAAGGATGGCATCTTTTATGGCGTCTTTGATAATGCCGATTTCCTGGCAGGGCTTGAGACCGAATGTCTCCATAATGTCGAGGCCGCTGACCGGCGGTTGGAAGTTGCGGATACGGTCCTTTTCTTCGAGCTCTACCAGCTTCTGTCTCACCAGTTTATAGTTTTTACGGAAGCGCTCTTTTTTCTCCTCTTTTTTCGAGGTGATGTCAGCTTCGCACAGCAGCATCAGGTCGTCGATGTCGTCGCCGGCTTCAAAGAGCAGACGGCGTACTGCCGAGTCGGTGACAACGTCTTCGGAAATGACAATTGGGCGTAAGTGCAACAAAACCAGTTTCTCGACATATCGCATTTTCGCATCAAGAGGCAGCCTCAAACGCTTGAAGATACGTTTGACCATCTGGGCACCTTTGGCTTCGTGGCCGTGGAAAGTCCAGCCGAGTTTCTCGTCATACCGTTTGGTGGCAGGCTTGCCGATATCGTGCAGCATCGCTGCCCATCTGAGCCACAGGTCGTCGCTTTTTTCTGCCACATTGTCAACCACTTCGAGGGTGTGATAGAAGTTGTCCTTGTGGCTGCGGCCGTTGACGGTTTCAACCCCTTTGAGACGTGAGAATTCAGGAAAGAATATCTGCATCAGGCCCGCCTTTTGCAGCAGTTTCAATCCAACGGACGGGCGCGGCGAGAGGAGTATTTTGTTCAGTTCGGTCGTAATGCGTTCCTGCGAAATGATTTTCAGTCTTTCAGCGTTGTCGCAGATGGCCTGGAAGCAATGTTCCTCGATAGTGAATCCCAATTGCGAGGCGAATCGTATGGCCCGCATCATACGCAGCGGGTCGTCCGAGAAGGTGATGCCAGGCTCGAGCGGTGTACGCAGAATGCCATCGTTGAGGTCGCGGATGCCGCCAAAGGGGTCGACAAGCTCTCCAAATCGCGCTTTGTTCAGGCATACAGCCATAGCGTTGATTGTGAAGTCTCTGCGGTTCTGGTCGTCTTCCAGAGTGCCGTCCTCGACGATTGGCTTCCGGCTGTCGTGGCTGTATGATTCGCGCCTTGCGCCAACAAACTCCACCTCCCATTCGGTGTCGCCGTCGTGGTGATGGATCTGGGCGGTGCCGAAATTGCGGTAGACGTGAACTTCCGTATGGTCGCTAATCTGCTTTGCCACCTCCTCGGCCAAGGCAATGCCGCTGCCAACGCACACAACGTCAATGTCCGAGCAGGGCCGCTGCAGGAAATAGTCGCGGACGACGCCGCCCACGGCGTAAGTTTCAACGCCCATACGGTCGGCCACCTCGCTGATGATGTTATATATTGGATGATTGAGATTTACGTCCATTCTATCTTTTGTTGAGAGTGAGCTTTGGAGGCTTTAGTGCACATCGAAATCCTGTCGTCCGGCCAGGTTGCCGGCCTCGTCATAGAATTCCCAGACGTTGGCGCGTTTGCCGTTGATGTAAAAGCCTCTGAAATAAGGCGCTCCGTTGTCGCGATAGGAGTTGTAGGCACCGTTTTCGACCCCCTTTGAATAGTTGGCTTCCAGCATTTTCTGCCCGTTGGCGTAGAAAAACTCCCAGCGGCCCTCTTTCAGCCCGTTCTTTACAATGCCGCGCGTGTTGATGGTATAGTTCTCATTGAACTGGAAGCGCATCTCAGCGTCGTCTTTGTAGTATGCTATGGAAAGAGGCCTGTGGTCGGAGGTCACATCCAGAACGGCCATCGAGTCGTATTCGTCGACAAAGAAGTCTTCTCCATTGTCTTTGAAGAACTTCCAGTCGCTGCCCGTCGAGTCGTTCTTGTCGAAACAGCCTTCGGCGTGAAGCTGCCCGTTTTCATAATAGAATTTCCAGATGCCGGAAGGCTTGTTGTTGTTGAAGTGCTTGTCGTACATCAAGTTGCCGTTCTCATAATACATCTTTTCGCCCAAACGCGTAACCGTGCCGCCTTTGCCGTCGACGACGGTGAAAACCAGCTTGGGGCTGCCGTCCCTGTAGGTCGAGAAAACGGTGTCGTATGGTTTGTTGCAAGCGCTGAAAAATAGCGTGATGGCCGCCAGAGCCGAAATAAGTTTCATTCTCATAATCTAAATATTGTTTTATATGCCCTCCACCAGCCGTTCGGCGGCGGTGTAGGCACTCACTTTGTTGTCAAGTATTTCTTTTCTCACAGCATCAAGCTTTTCCTCCATTCCCGGCGCATTGTAAAAACGCTCCTTGAGCGCGTTCTCTATCGTCTCGTCCAGTATGCGCAGGTTCTGCTGCTGCCGTTTATGGTAGAAGAAGCCGTTTTTCTTTGTAAAGGCAACATATTCAAGCACATTGTTCCAAATGTCCTGTATACCCATCTTGCTGTATGCCGAACAGAGCAGCACGGGCACAGTCCATTGTGAATCAGGCATCGGGAACAGGTGCAGAGCGTTGCGGAACTGCTGTGCCGCCAGCTGCGACTTGTCGAGGTCGATGTCGCTCTTGTTGATGGCAATCATATCGGCCATCTCCATAATGCCGCGCTTGATGCCCTGCAGCTCGTCGCCGGTGTTGGCCAGCTGTATCAGCAGGAAGAAATCGACCATCGAGTGTGCCGCCACTTCCGACTGTCCGACGCCGACGGTCTCGACGATGACCGTATCGAATCCGGCGGCTTCGCACAAGGTGATGATTTCGCGTGTTTTGCGAGCCACGCCGCCCAGCGACCCTGCCGAAGGCGAAGGACGGATAAAGGCGTTGGGGTCGGTCGAAAGCTCCTCCATACGTGTCTTGTCGCCCAGAATGCTGCCCTTCGACCGCTCGCTGCTGGGGTCGATGGCCAGCACCGCCACCTTGTGGTTCAGCGCGGTGAGCATCTTGCCAAGTGCTTCGATTATAGTGCTTTTGCCAGCGCCGGGCACGCCGGTGATGCCCAGCCTGATGGACTTGCCCGAGTAGGGGATGCAGCGCTCAATGACCTCCTGCGACTTGCGGCGATGGTCGAACCGCGAGCTTTCGACGAGCGTGATGGCTCGCGACAGCATCACGCGGTCGCCGTGCAGGATGCCGTCGACCAGTTCGTCGACGGTGGGTTCCGAACGGCGTTTCTGACGCATTTTTTCGAGGTAAAAATTGCTGATTTGTTCCGGCTGTTTTACCCCTTCGACTACGTTCAGCGCGCTGTCATAATCAAAATTTGAATATGTTTTTTTATCCTGTTCGTCCATCATAGCTATTTGAGTCTTAGTTTGTTGTGCGGATATCGGGTTCTGCTATCCGACTACAAAGATAAGATATTTTTGAAAAAAATTTTGCCACATATCAAAAAATGTGTACTTTTGCACCCGATTTCGAGAGGCGACAAGGCCGAAACGGGCAGCAAAACCCGAATGCTTTTCGGCGCCGTTGCACAGGAAATCCAGATGGCGGGGTAGCTCAGCAGGTTAGAGCGTCGGATTCATAACCCGGAGGTCACGAGTTCAATTCTCGTCCCCGCTACCAGACCGAGCGGTTTTGCAAACGCAAAACCGCTTTTCTTTTGACTTAAACCTATCGTCCGTTGCTCTACATCCACATCCCATATTGCCACCACAAATGCACGTATTGCGGCTTTTATTCGGTAGCCGGCCGCCGCGATATGGAGCCTTATGTCGATGCCCTGTGCCGCGAACTGGTGGCGCGTAAGACTGACAAGCCGTTGAAAACCATCTATTTTGGTGGCGGCACGCCCTCGGTTCTGACGGTCCGGCAGCTGGCAAGGATCGTGCAGACGATAGCGGGGAACTACAACCTTTCGCAGCTCGAAGAGGTCACGCTCGAAGCCAACCCCGAAAACCTGACGGCCCAATACCTGGCCGACTTGGCCGATATGCACTTCTTCAATCGGTTGAGCGTTGGAATACAGTCGTTTGACGACGCAGAGCTGCACCTGCTCAATCGTGTCCACAATTCGCAGCAGGCCCGCCAGGCCGTTGCCGATGCTGCCGATGCCGGCTTCGGCAACATCTCTGTCGACTTGATAATGGGCCTGCCTGGCCAGACGGCCGAAGCCTGGCAGCGCAACCTCGACGCACTGGCCGGACTGCTGACAATCAGTGCGGTGAAGCACCTTTCGTGCTACGAGCTGACGCTCGAGCCGGGCTCCATCCTCGAACGCCAGATTGCCCAGAGGCGCGTGGCCCTGGCCGACGACGACACCCTTGCGGCGCAATACGCGCTGCTGCTGGAATGGTGCGCCGCCAACGGCTTCGAGCAATACGAGGTCTCCAACTTCTCGCGGCCGGGCTTCCGCTCGCGCCACAACAGCCGCTACTGGAACCGCACGCCGTACATTGGTGCCGGTGCCGCGGCGCACTCGTTCGACGGGACGGTGCGAAGATGGAATCTGCCTGATGTTGAGCAATATATAACGGGTGCAGCCTCGGGGCAGATACCGTTCGAGGAAGAGAGGCTTACGCCGGACGATGCTTACAATGAATATGTTATGACGGCGCTGCGCACCGTCGAAGGCATCGACAAGGCGATGGTGGCCGAGCCATACCGCAAGGGACTGGCGGAAAAGATACAACCCTTTGTTTCCAAAGCACTTGTGACCGAAACGCCGACCCACTACAGGCCTACGCCTTCCGGCCTGCTGCGTGCCGACGGCATAGCCGTGTCGCTCTTTGCCTGAGTGGCGTTTTCATCCGCAGATGACGCCGCCGCAGCTGTCGCGCGAGGCGCCGGTGACCGATGCCAAAGTGTTGATTTGCTTGTTCAAACGCAGATAGGCCAGCAGGGCGAAGATGATTGCCTCCTTGTAGTCGACAAGGCGCGGGTCGGCGCTGTCGAGCTCGATGCTTCCGATTTTTTCTTTTAGCAGCTCAAGCAGATACTGGTTGTTGGCGCCGCCGCCTGTGACGAGCACGCGGTGTATGTCGCTGCCGCTGTGGGCGATAGCGTCGGCCAGGCGCAGGGCGATGTGCTCGGTGACGGTACGCATCAGGTTCTCGACGGGCTGGCTGGCATAGGGCTCGATGTTGGGCAGGAAATGCAGCTCAAACCATTCTTTCCCAAGTGTTTTTGGTGCCGGGATGCGGTAGTAGTCCAGCGTCTCGAGTTTGGCCAGCATAGCCGTGATGACCGTGCCGCGGCGTGCCGTTTCGCCCCCCGAGTCGTAGGTCAGCCCCAGCCGTCCGGCCAGGTGGTTGAGAGCCATATTGCAGGGCACGATGTCGTAGGCAATGCGCTTTCCGTCAAGCTCATACGAGATGTTTGCGATGCCGCCCAGGTTGATGCAGCTGTCGTATTGGCCGAAGAGCAGGCGGTCGCCGATGGGCACCAGCGGGGCACCCTGCCCGCCGAGGGCCACATCGAGGCGGCGGAAGTCGCACACCACCGGCAGGCCCGTGACGGCGCTGATGGCGTTGCCGTCGCCGATTTGGGCCGTGAAGCCGTTGTCGGGCTGGTGGAACACGGTGTGGCCGTGCGAGGCTATGCAGTCCACGCGTCCGGGGTGGTTCTCCCTGAAATGCAGCACTTTCTCGCCGAAGAAGCGGCCCAGCTCGGCGTCGGCGCGGGCATATTCCTCGGCCGAGGCCAGATGCAGCGTGGCCAGGCGCTCGTGCCAGGCGGCGGGGTAGTGGTAGGTCTCGGCGGCAAGCAGCTGGAAGTTCTTGTCGTCGCTAAACTCGCAGTAGGCGATGTCCAATCCGTCGAGCGAAGTGCCCGACATAAGTCCTATGATATGCATATGTTTAGGCGTTTTTCCAGTGTCGTTGCGCCGCGCGTGTGCTGTCGGGCCGTGTCGTTGGCGGCGGTGGACTGGCCGTCAGTTGCCGACGTTGCGGGGCAGGATTGCGTGCGGCGGAAAGTTTCTCTTTTCGGGCTGCAAAAATACAAAGAAATTGCGGAATGCGAAAAAAAACATTTCAACAGCCTTCTTGTGTCCATCACTTGCCGAGAAGCCGACGTGCGGGAAACGGCATTTTTCGGCCTCTGTAACTGCCTGATTCCAAGCACCTGCTCTGCCCGTTGTACAGTATATGTACAGTATATGTACAGTATTTGTA
>R20__coassemble_1562_pt1 | contig 12131 bp, 11 predicted proteins | sample R20__metabat2_low_PE_005 | metagenome-assembled genome bin R20 | reverse complement strand
ACCCTCACCACCCCCTCCGGCCACCGCGTCACGACACGACTGCTGAAAAGGTAGCGGAAAACTGTGTACGAAAACCAAAACGAAAACGAAAAGCGGAAAACGGAGAGCGGAAAACGGAAAACGGAGAGCGGCTGGCGCGGCAGCATTCCCGCCGCCAGGCGGAATAATTTACAAGATTTACAAGATCTCGCGAGCGCAGCGAGCAGGAGTTTTTTGGCCTTGCCCTGCGGGCAGAGATCTTGTAGATCTTGTGGACCTTCGCATTCACGCCGCAGGCGGAATAATTTACAAGATTCACAAGATTTCGCGAGCGCAGCGAGCAGGAGCCTTATCCAGACGGTATAATCTACAAGATCCACAAGATCTCGTGAGCGCAGCGAGCAGGAGAAAAAACGAGCAGGAGAACAAGAGAGCGGGGCTTATTGCGCCGAATCGGCGTCGTAGCGCTGCACGCGCTCCTTGACTTCGTCGGGGATGGGTGCGCTGGCGGCGGCGCTGCGCGAATAGCCAGCCATAACGGTCTGGCAGGTGGCACAGGGCTGACCCGTCACGGTATTGACGACTTGCTGCTTGACGCGCAGGCTTTTATGTCCCCAGTTTGAGACCACGGAAGTCACGGCTATCTGGTCGCCCCAATGGATTTGACTGTGGAAGTCCACTTCGACGTGGACCACCATAACGCAGAAGTCGCCCTCGTCGGGCGTGACGGGTATGCCGGCATCGGCAAAGTATTTCGACTTGCCAAGGTCGAAGAATTCCATAATGACGGCGTTGTTGACGTGGCCCATCATATCGATGTCGTTGAAGCGGAGTTGAAGCGGAAGAGTATGCATTTTTGTAGTTGAAGGTTAAAAATTGAAATCACATATTGAGTAAACGTTCATATTCTTTTAACAGCAATTATCAGCAATTAAACAGCGATTGACCAGAAATTATTTTTTAGAACGTGAATGTCCGCGAATTGTCATAAATGTCAAATAAATTTGACTGATTACTCACCAGTTCTATTCACAAATCACTATTCACCATTCACTATTCACTAATCACCATCCACAGCTCACTTCTTCCTCAGCGAGAAGAAGAATTCGAGGCCGCCGGCGTCGCGGTTGCGGACATAGATGTCGCCGCCGTGGAAAAGGACGGCGTGCTTGACGATGGAGAGGCCCAGGCCTGTGCCGCCGCTCTTGCGGCTGCGGCCCGCGTCGATGCGCAGGAAGCGGTCGAAAAGCTTTGGCAGATAGCTGTTGTCGACACCCTGGCCGGTGTCGTAGAAGTGGATGTAATATTTGTCGTCGTCCTTTTTGTAGCATTCCATCCCCACCTCGACACCGTCGCCTGCGTATGCGATGGAGTTTTCCAGCAAGTTGCGGAATATGCTGTAGACAAGGCTATGGTTGCCCACGATGCTCATCTGCGACGACAAGTCGTTGCGGACGGTGATGCGGTGCGTTTGGCATTGCTCTTCGAGCTCGCTGACGGCTTCGGCAGCCACCGAGGCAATGGAGATTTCCTCTTTGGGGAAGAGCGAGGCAGACTCTTCGAGCTTGTTGATGAGCGAGATGTCGCTGATGAGGTCGGACAGGCGCAATGTCTGCGAATAGCAGCGTTCGATGAAGAAACGCCGCTTGGCGTCGTCGACAGGTTTGTCGCCGAGCAGTATCTCGAGATAACCGCGGATGCTGCTGACGGGTGTTTTCAGCTCGTGGGCGATGTTGTTGGTCATCTCCTGCTTGAGCTGCCGGTTGCGTTCCTGCTCCTGGATGATTTGCTGGCGAGACTGCTCGAGCGACGCGGCCAGTTCCTGCAACTGTCGTATCAGCCTGCGCTGCCGCAGGTGGTTCCAGACAAGGAAGACCAGCAGCAGGAAGATGACAGCAGCGCCAAAATATGCTCCAAAAGGTATTTCCATCGTCGTTTTACTGTTTGGCGGAGAGTACGAAGGTGTATCCAAACCCGCTGTGGTTCACTATGCTGTCGGCCAAGCGTCCCAGTTTCTTGCGCAGACGGGCTATGTGGACATCGACCGAGCGGTCGCCGACGTATGCGTCGTCGTCCCAGACTTTCTCGATAATCTGCTGGCGGTGGAAGTGCTCGCCTGGATGCTGCATAAGCAGCACAAGGATCAGGAACTCCTTGCGGGTCAGGGCTATGGGCTGTCCGTCGACAGAGACCGCCTTGCGCTGAAGGTCCACTTCGATGCTGCCGCAATGGATGACCTGCTCATTTTCCGGCTGTCCTTCGGGCGAAGCCGTCCGCTTCAGCACGGCGCGGATGCGTGCCAGCACCGTCGGGAACGAGAAGGGTTTGGTGATGTAATCGTCGGCACCGGCCGAGAAGCCTTCCAGCTGGTCAACCTCGGCATCGCGGGCAGTGAGGAAAATGATCGGCGTGTTGTCGCCCCTTTCGCGCAGCTGGCGGGCCATATCATAGCCCGATACCTGCTCCATCATCACATCGAGCAATATCAGGTCGAACCGCCGCCCCTGCCCCATCAGCGCCAAAGCGGCCTCGGCACTGTAGGCACGTTCGGTCTCGAAGCCTTCGCTTTCGAGGTTGAAGCAAAGGATTTCGCACAGGTCGGGTTCGTCGTCGACAACAAGGATACGCATCAGCTCTGCAGAATGGATTTGACTATTTCAGAAACGAGGCGGTTGTCGGCCTTGCCGGCAAAGCGCTTCGACGCCTGGCCCATCACGCGACCCATATCCTTGGGCGACGAGGCACCGACCTCGGCGATAATGGCGCGCACTTCGGCTTCAATCTCTTCGCGGCTCATCTGCTTGGGCAGGTAGCGCTCGATGATGCCAGCCTGGAACAGTTCCTCGTCGGCCAGGTCCTGGCGGTTCTGCTGCACATAGATGTCGGCAGCCTCTTTGCGCTGCTTTACAAGCTTCTGTAGCATAGCGATTTCGGCCGCTTCGGACACTTCGCCATTCACGGCGTCCTTGCCGGTTTTGAGCAGCAGGATGGCTGACTTGATGGCACGCAGCGATTCCAGCACATCCTTCTGCTTGTTGAGCATCGCCTGTTTGATGTCGTTGTTGATTTGAACTTCTAAACTCATAATTAATAGATATTTTTACTTAATAACGAACAGATGTTCCACTTTATTGTATGCAACAAAAAAGGGAAGTCCTAAAACTTCCCTAACTTTGTGGCATCGACTGGAATTGAACCAGTGACACAAGGATTTTCAGTCCTCTGCTCTACCAACTGAGCTACGACGCCATCATTTCTCTCGAAATCGGTTGCAAAAGTACAAACATTTTTGATACTGGCAAAAAAAAATTTCACAATCAGTATCGCGCAAAGCACTCTAAAGATGATTTACAATATTTTATGCAATAAAAATTTCTTTAACCCAGACAGGACATTTCACATTTATCTGCCCTCTTCCGATACCGTATTCCCGGAAATCGAGGCCTGTTCCGCATCCTTTTCTGCCGTTTTTTTATCGGGGTGCAGCCACAGCTGGTCGATTATGAGCAACGCCACGCCGACACAGACGCAACTGTCTGCCACATTGAATATTGCATTGAAAAACTCGCCATTGCTTCCGCCAACCCAAGGCACCCAGTCGGGCCACGTCCAGTGGAACATCGGGAAATAGAACATATCCACCACCTTTCCATACAAAAAGCCCGCATATCCGCCACCGGCAGGGAACATCGTAGCGACCTGTTCGTAGGTACTTTCACTGAAAATCAAGCCATAGAAGCAGCTGTCGACAACATTGCCGACGGCACCGACAAGTATCAATGAAAGGCTTACCACAAGCGAGTAGGGAGCATCCTTTTTCAGCTGGCGCGCCAAAACAAAGGCCAGAGCCACCGACGCAACTATACGAAACAATGTAAGGAAAATCTTGCCAAACGAATCGCCAAACGACAGGCCAAAGGCTATACCCTTGTTTTCAACAAAATGGAGACGGCACCATTGGCCTATGAGTGGTATGTCGCCACCGATGGGAAGCGTAGTCTTGATCCAGATCTTGACAATCTGGTCTATTATGAGCATCGCAACAATGATGGCGATGCATATCAGGCTCTTTTTTCTTACAGCATTATCCATAAGTCACTATCAAAGAAAATATTATACAACTCCAGCACGGCGCTGGAATTTTGCAAAGTTACAAATTATTTTTTATTCTCGCATTGCTCTGCCAGTTCATCATACCACTCCTGACCAAAACGGCGCACCAGAGGCACCTTGAGGTATTGATACAACGGTGCGCCCTCTGCCCTACCCTTCTTGACGGCGCATCGGCAGACATCCCATTCGTGATAGTTGACAGCCTTGAAGTCGCCATAGTCCTCAATGCGCACAGGATAGAGATGGCACGATATAGGCTTCTGGAAGTCAACCTTCCCGTCGCGCCAGGCTTTTTCGATGGCGCAGAGCGTAAGACCGTTTTCGACCACGGCGTATGCGCATTCGCGGTTGTTGACCAGCGGCGTGCAGGGCAGGCCGTCGACATCGATGGCCGACACCCCCTCACGCTCAACGACAGCAATGCCCTCTGCAGTCATATACGGTTTGACATCAGGGTAGATGCGCTCAAGGACAGGTATTTCATCCTTGTCGAGCGGCGCACCGCAATCGCCCTCAACACAGCAGGCACCCTTGCATTGCGCAATGTCGCAACGGAATCGCACATCGGCAAGATTGTCGGAAATTATACAGTCGTCAACTATCAGCATAGGGTCTCTATTATTTTGTCGGCCAGGACCGCGGCCAGTTTGTATTTCGACTCGACGGTCCAGCCAGCCACGTGGGGTGTCAGCACCGTGCGCGGCGACTGGAGCAGATAGCGGAAGTCGGCAGGCAACGTATCGAGGTCGAGGCCGTCTTTCGACATATCCTCATATTCAATGACATCCAGCGCGGCACCCAGCACCTTGCCGCTCTCCATAGCCGCAGCCAGGTCCCGTGTCTTCACCACGGCGCCACGCGAAGTGTTTACCAAGTATATCGGCTTGGCGAAAAAGGCAAAAAAGTCAGCATCAGCCATATAGTGCGTCTCGTCGGTCAGCGGCACGTGCAGGCTGACGATGTCGGCGCGCCGCTGCAGCTCGTCGAACGACACTTCCTCTACCCCGTCCGGCGCATAGCCAGCGGACTTGTATTTGTCGTAGGCAACAATCTGGCATTCAAAGCCTCGCAACCTCTGGGCGAATGCGCTGCCCATATTGCCGCAGCCGATGATGCCCACCGTGCGCCCCTTGATTTCAAATCCTCGGTTGGCCTCGCGCCGCCACAGTCCCTGGCGCACCTCGCTGTCGGCCAGCGCCACCTTGTCGGCCAACGCCAGCAGCAGCCCCACAGCGTGTTCGCCCACAGCGTCGCGGTTGCCTTCGGGCGAATTCAGGCACCTGATGCCGACCGATTCGGCATAGTCCACATCGATGGTCTCCATCCCTGCCCCCACGCGCCCAATGCAACGCAGATGGCGTGCGTGGTCGATGAAATTGCAGTCGATGGCAATCTTGCTGCGCACCACCAGGGCGTCGTAGTTCTGCACCTCGGCCAGCAGCGACTCGTAGGTGCAGTCGGTCCACACGCGGCAGCGGTGGCCGGCAGCCTCAAGCTTTTCTACCAGCACAGGATGCGTGCTGTCGGTTATCAAAACGTTCATCTCCTGGCTTTCTTGAAATAATATCCGTCGCCGTGCTGGAACGTGCCGTAGCGCGCTTGCGGCATTCGGTAGGTCTTTTGGGTTGCGCCGCCAAAGACGCCAATGCCGCCGTCGATGTTGCAGATCACCTGTACCGGCTCGCTGAAAAGGTTGTCGAACGAATCGTATTCCGCGTTGGCCGAAGTCTGCTCATAGCGGTACAGTTCCTTCGAAAGGCTTCTGACTTCAAGCCGAATCGGTATTTGGGCATAGTCAAACTCGTCAAAATCAGGCCAAATACTGAAAATAGCCGTAAACTCGTGCTCGCCGTTCTGGAACAGTTCGCTGCTGAAAGCCATCTCATTGCCATAGAAACTGCCGTCATAGCCATCGATGGCATCGGCAAGATCGTGACTGTTTACCAATGGGTCGTTAACCGAAAAGTACACACTCCGCATATGTACAGTGTCCCAGTACGAAAGTCCGCTGCCACTGACAAATTCCGAAGCGTGCTTTATCGACACCGAATAATAGTCGTCGTTGCCCGAACTCTTCACCTTGAAACGGACTTTATAATAGTAATTGCCCTTCCCGTAAAAACCGCCATATTCGTCATAGTAGTTGCCTTCACTTGTATCAACCACAAGATCAAGCACCTCGACCTCCGGCATCCGCGGCATCGTCGTCGTTGCGCTCACCATCTTGCCGTATCCCGGCACCGTGGCTGTCAACCGCAGCGTATCACCAGGCTGCGGCCGCAACGCGAAGGTGTATCCGCCATAGAAAACGCTGTCCTCCATCCAGTACTCCCCATCAGTATAATAATAATGTCTACCCGACAACAGAAAGCCGCGCGGATCGTACACGCCCACATAGGCTCCCGTCCCGTCGCTGAGCGTCACCGTTGCGTCGGAAATGGTATTGAAACTCCTGTTGTCCAGAAAGAAACGGCTATATCCGACATAGACCGCCATCAGCGAGTCGCTGACCGGCTTGGAAATCATCACCACATAGGGGTTCACCTCGTCGGTGTCGAAATCGATAGGTTTCTCGCACGCCCCCAGCAGCACCACAGCTGCCAATAATATATAATGTATACGTTTCATTTTCGTTTTAGTTTTCGTCTTCGTTTTAGTTCAATGTTATGTATCTGAAGTTAAGGTTAAAACTTGAAGCTATAAGATACCGACGGTATTATCGGGAACAGCGACAGCTGCACCAGCGACGAGTTGTAGTGCACGCCGTTGACAACCGAGTGCAGATTGTTCTTCTCGTAGACCATAAAGGGGTTCTTGCGGTTGTAGAGGTTGTAGACGCTCAGGCTCCAAGTGCGGACACCGTGCTTCTTCTCCTTGTGGAAGTTGACACCGATGTCCATACGGTGATAGGCCGGCATACGGAAATTGTTGCGGCTTTCGATGTACGAAATCGTCTGGCCCGTGGTGGGGTCCACATATTCCTGCATCGGCAACGTGCCCGTATTGCCCGACGAGAACACCCACACGGCGCTGCAGTCGAAATTGTCGTTCGGCTTGTAGCTCAGCATAATGGATATGTCGTGCCGGCGGTCGTACTTGGCCGGGAAGGGCTCGCCGTTGTTTATCTCCTGTCCTTCGCGGTCGAACTGGCGCATCGTCTTGCTCCAGGTGTAGCCCACCCAGCCGGTGAAGCTTCCTATGGTGCGCTGCGCCAGCAGTTCGACGCCATACGACCATCCGTCGCCCATAAAGACCTTGTCCTCCCAGCCTGCCGAGGCGGCAAAGAAACTGGCACCGTCGCGATATTCAATCATATTGCGCATCTTCTTGTAGTAAAGCTCCATCGACAGGTCAACCAGCCCCTTGAGATTGTAGAACACACCCGCCGCCACCTGATGGGCGTGCATCGGCACGATGCGCTTGGTCACCGGCACCCACAGGTCGGTGGGCAGGCTGATGCTGCTGTTCGAAAGCTGGTGCATATACTGCGTCATATAGCTGTATCCGGCCTTGACCGACAGGTCGTCGCTGATCATCAGGCGGCCGCTCAGGCGCGGCTGCAGCGAGGGGTAGAACTTGCCCTGCACGGCAAAGCCCGTCAGGTTGACGCCGCCGTTGACCTTCAGCGATTCGGTGATGCTCCAGTCGTCCTCGATATAGGCACTCAGCTCGTTGGCGTGGACACGGCTTTCGCCCAGCACGGTGTCATAGACCGTGCCACCGCTATTGTCGCCCTCCTCCATCTTGTTGCCCGTCACATCGGGCTGGAAGATATGGTGCAGCAGGCTGCCGCCAAACTTGACCGTATGGTCCGGATTGGGCTGATAGTCGAAGTCCACACGTCCCGTTATGTCGCGGATGCCCGACTTGTAGTACATCTCGGCCTTGTAGTAGTCGACGTCGGTATAGTGGTAGTCGTACTCTTCCAGACCGATGCTGATATCGTTGCGATAGCGCGTATAGGCACCCGTGACGTTCATAAACAGCTTGGGATTCAGCTCGTAGTTCCATCTGAGCGACCCCACCAGGTTGCCCCAGTTGTAGCCCATTTTCATCTTCTCCTCGCCCGAGCTGTTGGCGTCGTAGGAATAGTCGTAGCGCATACGGGCATAAATCTTGTCGTCACCCGAATACCAGCTGCCTATCAGGCGGCTGCGGCTGCTGAAGCGGTGCGTCACCTTGGCGTTGAGGTCATAGAAATAGTAGCCCGCATTCAGCCGCCCATCCTCCATAGCGCCGATGGCCATAATGGCAGGCTGCGCCAGCAGGTCGAAATAGGTGCGCCGGAAACTGACGTTGAAGGTGGTCTTGTCCTTCCATATCGGCCCTTCCAGGTTAACCTTGGCGGCAATGACGCCAACCGAAACGTTGCCGTGCAGTTTGTTCTCGTTGCCGTCGTTGCTCGTGATGTCGAGCACGCTTGACAGGCGGCCGCCGAAGCGTGCCGGGAAACTGCCCTTGTAGAGCGTTATGTTCTTGATGGCGTCGGCGTTGAAGGCCGAGAAGAAACCGCCCAGGTGGTTGACGTTGTACAGCGGCACGCCGTCCAGCAGGAACAGGTTCTGGTCGGGACCGCCGCCGCGCACATACATACCCGACATACCCTCCGTGCCGCTCTGCACGCCGGGCAGCAGCTGCAGGGCTTTCAACACGTCGGTCTCGCCAAACAGTACAGGTACCGATTTGATTTGCTCGACGGGGATGTCGATGGCGCTCATTTGCGACGAGCGGTGCGAGCTGACGCGGTCGGCACGGACCGTGACGGTCTTCAGCTCCGTACTCGTGGCCATCTTGTAGTTAATCTCCTTGTTTCCATCCAGTTCAATGGTGTCGAAAACCGTCTTATAGCCCACATACGACACCCTCAGCACAACCTTGCCCTTGGGCAGCGTCAGCGAATAGCGCCCCTCGGCATTGGTCAGCGCACCCTTGCCCGACAGCATATCGTATATCGTGGCGCTGATCAGCGTCTCGCCCGACGAGGCGGCGCGCACCGTGCCTCGGATGGTATAGTTCTGCGCCACGCCGGTAATGGTGCACATCACCGTTAGCAGAATTAGAATCGTTAGTTTTTTCATAAACAGTTTTTATTATTAACTTTTAAAGAAGTCATTAATCCAGCCGCTGGGTTGGGTTTTCGACAGCAGCGTGCCGCAATAGCGGCAATAGCGTGCCTCGGGGTCGTTCTCCGTATGGCCGCAATGGGTGCAGAAGCGCGGCCCCGCCTCGCTGCCGGCATCCATCGTTTTCGTGTCCGCCATCCGGCTTTCCTCATATTCGTTGAACTCGTCGAGAACAACATCCATCTCCGCCTCCCCACTCTCCGTCTCTCCGCTTTCAGCTTTCCGCCTTTCGCTTTCCGCTTTATGCTCCTGAATGGTCTCGCCCACCACGATGCCCGTAGGCACAGCTATAATCGAGTAACCCAGCAGCATCACCAGCGTTGAGATGAACTGACCCATCGGTGTCACCGGCGTGATGTCGCCATAGCCTACCGTCGTAATCGTCACCACAGCCCAGTATATAGCCTTGGGAATGCTCGACATAGCAGGGTTCTTGCCGTTTTCGAACATATAGATGATCGAACCAAGAATGATGGCCGCAATAAAGACGAAAAGCATAAAAATCAATATCTTCGTCACGCTGCGGCGGATGGCGTTGAGCAGGTGGAAACTCTCCTGCAGGAAGCGCTGCATATTGAAGATGCGGAAAATCCTCAGCGTCCTCAGCACGCGCAGCACCGTCAGCGTCTGCGTGGCCGGAATCAGCAGGCTCAGGTAGGCAGGCATAATCGACAGGAAATCAATGATGCCGTAGAACGAGAAGACATACTTCCACGGCTTGCTGAGGCAGTAGATGCGCAGGTAGTACTCAAGCGTGAAGATGATGGTCAGCAGCCACTCTATCGCCTTCAGAACCCAGCGGATATTGGAATGCACCGCCTCGAAACTGTCGAGCATAATCACCAGCAGGTTGAGCCCTATCAGCACCAGCAGCCACACGTCGAAGCGCTTGCCTGCCGGTGTGTCGGCCTTGAAGATGATGCGGTATATCTCCTTCTTCGTGATGTTGCGGTACTTCTTGGGAATCAGCACGCTGAACAGCAGCCAATGGAAGAAATTGCCCGTCGTGCGGACAATATTCTTGCCTATCTTGCGGTAGTTCAGGCGCATAAAGAATCCGCTCAGCTTGCGCCACAGCCACACCAGCGGATGCGTCAGCACATACCACAGCAGCATCAGCAGCTTGACAACAAAACCCTTCTCTTTATTCATTTTACTTGATTTAACCTTAACTTTAACCTTAACCTTAACTTCAGATACAAATACTATTGTCCCTCTAACTTCCCTCTAACTTCCCTTTAACTTCCCTTAACTCCCATCAATTCTGACCTTTGGCATAAAACAGCACCGACTGATGTTCCGGCCGGAACAGTTCGGCGGCCACGCGACGAATGTCATCCACCGTCACCGTGCGGTACAATGCCGGCTCGTCGTTCACCCATTCAATATGCCCCAGCCACTCGTCCAGACACAGCAGCGCCGCGCGGTCGGCGGTCTTGTAGCCATTCACGAAAAAAGTGTTTTCAAACCTGTTGACCACCTTCTCCAGCTCGCGCTGTTCAAGAGGTTCCTCGGCCAGTCGGCGCAGCTGGTCTTCAACCGCAGCACGGGCCGTGGCAAAATCCGTCCCGTCGGTCAGATGGCCCGACACGACAAGCAGGCCCGGGTCGGCTTCGCCGGTAACATAAGCGTCGATGCTGGTAAACAGCTGGCGCTCCTTGACCAGCGCGTTGATTAGGCGCGACGAGTTGCCGTTCGAAAGTATGTCGCTCACCAAGTCCACAGCCCTGAAGTCGTCGTCCACGCGACTGCACATCGGATAGGCCATATAAATCGCGTTGGCCGGCACATCGCGCTCCACGCGCAGCTCGCGCGTCTCCATCTGCTCCGGCTCCACCAGCCGCTTTCCGCTTTCCGCTTTCCGCTTTCCGCTTTCAATGTCACCATACCATTTCTCCGCCAGGCGGAAAACCTCGTCAGCCCTGACGTTGCCGCACACAGCGACGATGGCGTTGTCGGGACGATAATAGCGCGCAAAGAAAGTCCGCACATCCTCCAGCGTAGCCTCCTGCACGTGGCGGATGTCGCTGCCTATGGTGCACCAGCGGTAGGGATGCACCTTGTAGCACAGCGGCCGCAGCAGCATCCACTCGTCGCCGTAGGGGCGATTCACGTAGCGGTAGTGGTACTCCTCGGTCACCACCGACTGCTGCACCTCCAGGGCGCGCTGCGACAGGTCGATGCCGCGCATACGGTCCGACTCCAGCCACAGCGCCGTCTCAAGGTTGCGCGCCGGCAGGGTGATATAGTAGTTCGTTATATCATTGTTTGTGAACGCGTTCGACTCGCCGCCGGCCTCGGTGACCACAGCGTCGAAGTTGGGCACGCGCTCCGTGCCGCCAAACATCAGGTGCTCAAACAGATGCGCGAAGCCCGTCCGCGACGGGTCCTCGTCGCGCGCCCCCACGCCATACAGCGTGTTGACCGTCACCAGCGGCGTGCCGCGGTCCTCGTTCACTATCACCGTCAGCCCGTTGGACAGTTTATGTTTCTGGTAGTCTATCATCCGGTCAGGATTCTTAAATATGACCATCTATAAACGTCCATCTTCGACTAATATTGCGTTCCACCCAAAAATAAGTAATTGGTCAAATTTATTTGACATTTATGGCAATTCACGAACAATCACATTCAAAAAAAACAATTGCTGATAATTGCTGGGAACCTCTAATAATTTCTTTTTTTGACCGCGAATTACACGAATTTAACGAATTAATTTGATGTTATTCTGAATTTTGTTTTGCAAGCAAAACGCGAATTAAACGAATTTATAGAGGTTGCCTGCTGTTAAAATTTCTGATAATTCCTGGCCAATTTATGGTAATTCCTGTTAAAAGAAACAATGCTCCTCGAGCATTAATATTGCTGACAGCCGGATGGCAAAAAGTGAATAAATAGAGCCCACCCAGTGTGTGT
>R20__coassemble_1558_pt1 | contig 12155 bp, 9 predicted proteins | sample R20__metabat2_low_PE_005 | metagenome-assembled genome bin R20 | reverse complement strand
GCGGGTGGTAATACCCCCTGTCGGGCCGCCGGCGGGGCGCGCCCCCAATGGCGCCGCGGCGGGGGGGGCCCCGATCCGGCGCGCCCCCCCCCTCTTTTTTCACCCCCTTGCGGCCCTCCTGCACCAATCAGTTATGAATGTGCACGGCGCGAAATTTTTTCCATTTGTTTCAAAGCTCCTGCTCGCTGGCGTGAGCGAGATCTTGTAGATCTTGATGAAATTTTTCTCCTGCTCGGCTTTCCGCCTCGCGAAATCTTGTAAATCTTGTAGATTATTCCGCCTGCGGCGGGAACTGCGCCAGCTTGAATTTACAAGATTTACAAGATTTCGCGAGCGTAGCGAGCAGGAGAACAAAAAACGCCCCTTTTTGCCCTCGGATAGCCCTCTGATAACTCTCTGGTTTCCATATACCATCTTCTTATCATCTTCTACTGAAATTCTTACTAACTTTTTACTAAATTTTTCTTCAGTAGACAATAATAAGGAGATAGTAACGTTATGGTAGAAAGAAAATATAGAAGAGCTGCTTTTACATTATTGATTGTGATGTTATTTCGTTTAATTCGCAATTCCGCTTGCGGAATCCTAATTGTTGGATAAAATTCGTTAAATTCGCGTAATTCGCCGTTTAAACAACTATTCGTTAAATTCGCATTTTGCTTGCAAAACATATTTTTAAATATAAATTCGTTTAATTCGCGTAATTCGCAGTTTATTAATTAATAACTTAATACTCCGTTACTTATGGGAAAACTTCAAGATGGATTCGTTGGCGGCTTCAGCGGTAGGCTGGGCAATGTGATAGGCTACAACTGGCGCGGACGCTGGTGCGTGCGGTCGCTGCCGGCCGACTTCAAGGACGCGCGGACCGACGCGCAGCTGCGTCAGCGTCAGCTATTTAGCGAGATGGTGCGTTTCGCCGGGCGTGCCAAGCGCATATTGGCTCTCGGCCTTGAGGCGGCCTCGCGCAACGCTGGCGTCACGTCGAGCAACTACTTCATTCGCGTCAACAAAGGCTGCTTCGCGATGCAGGAGGGCGAGCTCGCGGTCGACCTGCCCGAGCTGCGCCTCAGCGACGGCCCCGTGGCGCCCGTGGCCTTCGACGCGCCGCAACTGCTTGACGAGGTGACGATTAGCATCGACTTCGAAAAGAATCCGCTGCACCGCAACTGCAGTCAGGACGACAGCGTCTTCCTGGTGGCCTACTGCCCTGAATACAAGGATTTTGACTTCTCGGATGCCACGGCTCGCCGCCGCAAGCAGGTGGTGCTGCGCCTCAACGAGGCGTGGGTCGGCAAGGAGGTGCACCTGTGGGGCTTCGTGGTCGACAACGCCCGTCGCGCCTCGCAAAGCATCTATATCGGCAGCGGTATCCTTGGCGATTTTCCGACCGAACAGGAGGATGACGAGATTGATTTTCAGGAGGATGAGACGGTAGTTCCGACAGCCGACGCGCCTGCTGCCGAGGCCGCCGCGACGGGTGCCGTCACCGCCTTTGCCGTCTCGCCCCGCGCCGCTCCGCCAGGCGGGAAATAGCGCGGCCGCGTTGTGTCGGATTGCAAATCCGCCGCAACGGGTTACAATCCGATACAACCAGCAAATCCGCCGCAACGCCGCAACGGGTCATTTTTATAATTAATTATTCTTCAATCGATATTATATGTTAGGAATTGTAGTTAGTACGCGCAACAGGGTGTTCGGGCTCGATTTGCTCCGGGCTTTTGCCATCTTTTGTGTCGTACACCGTCACGGCAAGCACCTCTTATACGGTACTCGTTTGGACTGGCTGGCCAATCTGCCTCTGCCTCACGGTGTTGACCTGTTCTTTGTGCTTAGCGGTTTCCTCATCGGCCTTTCGGTAATCAAAATGAGCGGGCAGCCGGATATGGGACGGGATACTTGGCGTTTTTATGGCAAGACGGCCTTGCGTATCCTCCCCAATTATTATGCTCTCCTTTTGGTCAACCTGCTGGTGGTGCATTGCGGTATGATTGATGCTGGCGCCCATCCGCCTCTGTACCGATACATCACTCTTACGCAGAACATTGCGACCCCGTTCAAGGGCTTTTATTGGGAGTCCTGGTCCGTGCCCATCCAGTGGTGGTTCTACATCTTTTTCCCGTTGTTTGTCTTGTTTGTCCGCCGTATGGCTGGCCGCTATGCCGTTGCTGTGGTTGCCGTGGTTGCTATGGCTGCTGCGGTGGTCTACAGGGCAATAGTGTGTGTGGGGGTGGACGACCCGTTCTATTACGACATCATTGTCCGCAAGACGTTGGCCTCGCGGAGCGACAGCATTTACGTCGGTGTTCTTGCTGCCTGGATAAGCCGTGCGTTTCCCGACTTTTGGCTGAAGAGCCGCTGGTGGGCGTTGGCTGCCGGCATTGGCCTTTTTGTGGTCGCGCATACGGTGGGCTACACCTTGGGCGATGTCTACTCGACGGTGATTCTTCCCCTCATAGTTCCTGTTTCGGCGACGCTTGCTTTGCCTGCCCTTACCTCGTGGAAACATTCCGGCGGCAAGGTTGCAAAAGGCGTTATGGTTCTGAGTCTGCTCTCGTATTCTATGTTTATGAGCAATTTGATGATGGCCTACGTGGTCGACGGCCCTCTTCGTTCCTTTTCGCTTGCCTATGGCGAGGCGGCCTACGGCCTCTTCTGGCTGCTGGTGGTAGTGGCCACCTTTGTGCTGTACTATAGCGTGGAGCGTCCCGCTATGCGCCTCAGGGAACGCCTGTTTGCCAAACGGAAATAGGCTTGCGGATTGCAAATCCTTATATTAAGCAGCGTCGGATTGCAAATCCGCCGCAACGGGGCCGCAACGGGTGGATGCGCAATTCAATACAGTAATCCGAACATCCACAGGGGGATTCTGTTGCCCGTGCCATACTCTATATTGTCTGCCACGACATAGGCATTGTCCAATCCGGCAACCTGGCGGTTTGTCTTGTTTTGCCCGCCCACCTCGAAAGTGTAGGTGCCATCGACAAAGAAGTCGCCCGACTCGGCGGCCTCGATACTATGGCTATAACGTAGCTGGTTGGCAAAAAACGTTTCGCGCAGGGTTCCGCGGTTGGGGGCTGACCCCAAGAGGGCATACGAAAGGTTGGTGTTGTCGAGATAGATCTTTTCGGGTTTCTGCAGTCGTGCAATGCCAGCACTCTGTTTGGCGATGTTGAATGTTATTCTGCTTTCGTGCAGCGTGTTGAGGTATTGCATCAATGCTGCGCGCGACATACCTATGCGTTCGCTGAGTTTGCTGACATTAGGCGAGAATGGGACCGACTCGGCGATGATATACAACAGTTGTTTTATTTTGGGTATGTATGCCGTTTCCACATCGCGCAGTTGGGGGATCTCTATTTCGAGCACCATATTGACCACTTCGGCAAGGCGACTGTAGTACAGCGTCGGCATCTCCTTGTAGAATGGATAGTAGCCAAATTGCATATATGCATCGAGCAAACCTAACGCCTTTACTTGGCTCAGCACTTGCATAGCGATGTCTGTATGGTTGGTCAGCAATTCGTGCAGCGTGACGCGTGGCAGGTCAATATGCTCGTTCCAGTTGATGTACTCGCGAAACGAAAACCCTTGCATATCGTAGACCATAGCCCGTCGGCTGAGATCGGCGCGCGAGTTGAGTATTTGCAGCATCGACGAGCCTGTGAAAACCACGTGCAGGTCTGGCAGGTCGTCGTAGATGTTTTTAAGTTCCTGACTCCAGTTGGGGTACTTATGCACCTCGTCGAGAAAGAGATACTTGCCTCCCCGCTGTGCAAAATCCATTGCCAACTGATAGATGCTGTGGGCGTTGAACCAAATGTTGTCTGCGCTGGCATAAAGGACACTGCCATCAAGTTTGTGATGTAGTTTGATGTGTTGCAGCAAGAGTGTGGTCTTGCCTACACCGCGAGCACCACGCAGCCCTACAAGAGGTGCGTCCCACGCTATCTCTTTTTCCAAATCACGGACAAAACGTGTGTCTGTTCTGCTGTACTTGGCTGAAAATGTGTCGTATAATGAATTCATTGCAATTTAGTTTCATTTGCAAATATACAACTATTTTGTAATATAGAGATTGCAAAACAAGATAATTTTGCAATGCTGAGTTTGCAAAAATAGAGAAACTTGCAAACTGGAGATGACAAAATGCGACGCGCCTGCGGTCGAGGCCGTCGCGACGGGTTCCGTCACAGCCTTTGCCGCCTCGCCCCGCGCCGCTCCGCCAGGCGGGAAATAGGTTTGCAGATTGCAAATCCTTATATTAAGCAGCGTCGGATTGCAAATCCGCCGCAACGGGAGACCTGTGAAACGAGCGCGTTCGTGTCACAGGTCACAGGTCACTTTTCACAGGTCACTTTTCACAGGTCACGGAGCGACCATAAATGTCAAACAAATTCGACTGGCTGCTTGTTAATTAATGTTAAATGGTCGCATTCTTTTGTCGGTATTAAACCAAAAGATTAATTTTGCAAATACAAACATAAATGAATAACCAGTTTAACCTATTAAAAATCAAATCACAATGAAAAGAAGTGTTTTCTTTACTTTAGCAGTTGCTTTCGTGATGCTTTTTGCATCCTGCAGCAAAGAGGTCAAATTGCCCGGCACCACCTGGACGGCAAATTTTTCCAAAACTATCACCTATATGGGCGCTAGCGGAAGTGTTTCGTTGGATATGACTCTCAAATTTATCGACGAAACCAACTACACTATGGACGTTACCTCGTCTGCAACCGTGATGGGCCAGACGATGCCTGCATCGACTGATAACCAGAAGGGTACCTATACCTTCGACGGCGAGAAGGGTGTCTTCGACGGCGAACAGGAGTTCACCTACAACAAGGACGACGAAACCATCACGACTGTCATCGAATTGGAAGCTGAAGAGGCCGAGATGTTTGGCACGGACAAAATCACTCTTACTTTCAAGCAGAAATAATTGCTGCCCGTAAGTGGCTAAAATGCAATCGCGGAAATCCTGTGGGTTTCCGCGATTGTTTTTGTTATTGGTTCGCTTCTTGCTTCTTTTTGCCGGCCAGAAGGCCGCAGGCGGCCATTATGTCCTCGCCTCGCGAGGCGCGAATGGTGCAGGTTACGCCGTGGCTGGACAGGTAGTCGCGGAAGGCGTTCATTGTCTGTGGGTCGCTGGTGCGGTAGGGTGTGCCGGGCGAGGCGTGGAAGCGTATGAGGTTGACGCGGCATCGCAGCCCTCGCAGCAGGCGTGCCAGCTCGGCGGCGTATCGGGTGCTGTCGTTGAGGCCGCCGAACATTGTGTATTCGAACGAGATGCGTCGTTGGCCGTGCCAGTTGTAGCGTCGCAGCAGTTCGATGGTCTGTGCTATGGGATAGGCTTTCTCCATCGGCATCATTGCGGCGCGTTCGGCGGGGAAGGGGTTGTGGAGGCTGACGGCGACGTCGACCTGCGTTTCGTCGAGCATCCGGCGCAGCATAGGGGTGATGCCTACCGTGGAGACGGTGATGCGGTGGGGGCTCCAGGCCAGGCCCCAGTCGGCGGTGAGCACGTCGAGGGTGCGGCGTATGGCGTCGTAGTTGTCCATCGGCTCGCCCATACCCATAAAGACGATGTTGGTAAGCTGCTGGCTTTCGGGGATTGAGAATATCTGGTCGAGGATTTGCGCCGCGCTGAGGTTGCCGTGGAAGCCCTGCTGGCCGGTGACGCAGAAGCGGCAGCCCATCTTGCATCCGCGCTGGCAGCTGACGCACAGCGTGGCGCGGTCGCCGTCGGGGATGTAGACGGACTCGACGAAGGTGTTTGTCGATGTTTCGGGTGTACACGGGGGGGTACCCGTACGAATATCGAAAAGGTATTTTTTTGTGCCGTCGGCCGAGGTTTGGCAGTCGATGGGCTGTGTGCGTCCTACGGTGGCGATCTCGGACAGGCGTGCGCGTGTTTTGAGCGATAGGTTGGTCATAGCGTCAAAGTCGGCGACGCGTTTCTGGTATATCCAGTCGCACAGCTGCTTGGCTGTGAATTTGGGGAATCCTTGTTCGAGGCAGAACGCCTGCAGTTCGGCGAGCGAAAGTCCGAGAAGTGTGGTCATATTATTGTTTTTAACTTTAACCTTAACTTTAACTTTAACCTTAACCTTAACTATAACTTTAACCTTAACTGGCTGGCGCGGTCTTGATTGCTGTTATTTTAGCTTTAACCTTAACTGGCTGGCGCGGTCTTGATTGCTGAAATCATTCTGAAGTTAAAGTTAAGGTTAAAGTTAAAGTTCAGGTTGTTGTTAAAGTTAAGGTTGATGTCTACCAGGTTGTTGTGGTTTGGAACGAGTTGGCTTCCTCTGCGCTTTCTTCGAGCAGTTCCTGCTCGTAGACGCTTTCGTCCCAGATGAAGTCTTCGTCGGGCAGGTCGGGCTTGGTGAAGTCGCCGCGGTAGAAGTTGAGGACGCCGTCGTCGTAGACCGAGCGCATATAGTGGCCGAAGATGGGCAGGGCCTGGCGTGCTCCCTGTCCGTACTCCATACTGCGGAAGTGGATGGAGCGCAGCTCGCCGCCGGTCCACACCACGGTGGTCAGCTTGGGCGTGATGCCGACAAACCAGCAGTCGCTATTGTTCTGCGTCGTTCCGGTCTTGCCTGCCATCGGGTAGGCGAGGCGGAACTGCGAGCCGCGCAGGCGGGCACCGGTGCCGCTGTCGACGACGCCTTTCATCATCTGTATCATCATCCAGGCTATGCGTGGGCTGATGGCTTCGCGCCGTTCGGGGGTGAAGGTTTCGAGCACCTTGCCCTTGTTGTCCTCGATGCGGGTGATGAAGATGGGCTGCACGTATTCGCCCTGGTTGGCGAAGGTTGCCATTGCGCCGGTCATTTCGTAGACGGTGATTTCGGCTGCGCCGACGCTGATGGCCGGCACGGGGTCGATGGGGCTGGTGACGCCCATCTTGCGGGCTATGTTGATGACCATATTGGGTCCGTTGGCGCCGCCGGCTTTCATCAGGTAGGCCGACACCCAGTTGATGGAGTTGGCCAGGGCCCACTTGAGGGTGACCATCTCGCCTTCGCGCTGGTGGCTTGAGTTGCGCGGGCACCAGTCGCCGATGCACACTTCGGTGTTGGGCACCAGCGTGTAGGGGTTCATATCAAGGTCCTGCAGGGCCATAGTGTAGACGAAGGGCTTGAAGGTGGAGCCCACCTGGCGACGGCTCTGCATCACGTTGTCGTACTTGAAGTAGCGGTAGTTGATGCCGCCGACGTAGGCTTTGACGTAGCCCGTCCCGGTCTCGACCGACATCAGGCCTGCGTTGAGGAATTTCTTGACGTAGACGAGCGAGTCCCAGGGGGTCATCACGGTGTCGCGCGGGCCGTTCCAGGTGAAGACGCGCATAGGCACTTTCTCTTCCTTGAAGTATTTCTTGATCTGGCTTTCGCTGGCGCCGTCCTGCTTCATCTGGTAGTAGCGGTCGGAGGCCTTCATAGCGAGGGTTAGGAAGTGCTCCTCCTGCTCCTTGGTGAGGTTGTTGAAGGGGTTGCCTTTGCGGCGTGCCAGCTCTTTGAAGAATGCGGGCTGGATGACCTCTTTCATATGCTTTTCGACGGCTTTTTCGGCGTATTTCTGCAGGCGCGAGTCGATGGTGGTGTAGATGCGCAGGCCGTCCTTGTGGACATCGTAGTAGGTGCCGTCGCTCTTTTTGTGACTTCCGCACCAGTCTTTCATATAGTTGCGTATGTATTCGCGCAGGTAGGGGGCCGAGCCGTCGTTGTGGCTGATGGGGCGATAGTGGCTCATATCGATAGGTTTCTCCTTGAGCTTTTCGTAGTCTTCGTCGCTGAGGTATTTTTCGCCGGTGGCGGGGTTTTCGTTGTTGTTCATCTGGCTCATCACGACGTTGCGGCGACGCAGGGAGTTGTCGGGATGCAGCACGGGGCTGTAGGAGGTCGGGGCTTTGAGCAGTCCGATGAGTACGGCGGCTTCGTCGACGCTGAGCTCCGAGGGGCTTTTGTCGAAGAAGGTGTGTGCCGCCGTCTCGATGCCGTAGGCATTGCTGCCGAAATCGACGGTGTTGAGGTACATAGCCAGTATCTCTTCTTTCGAGTAGTTGTGCTCGAGCTTGACGGCGACGACCCATTCCTTGAACTTGGAGTGGATGAGGCCCAGTTTGCTTTTGCGCTCGCGTGGGAAGAGGTTCTTGGCCAGCTGCTGCGTTATGGTGCTGCCGCCGCCGCTGCTGCTGTGGCGCCCCACGAGGGTCTTGAAGAAGACACGTGCCAGGCTGCGTGCGTCGATGCCGGCGTGGTCGTAGAAGCGCACGTCTTCGGTGGCGATGAGGGCATTGACGAGGTTCATATTCTTGCCGCTGTCGGTTATCTGGCTGTAGGTCAGGCTCGAGCGGTTCTCGATGCCGATGTATCCCAGCACCTCGCCGTCGGCCGACCATACTTCGCTGGCAAGGTTGCTGCGTGGGTTTTCGAGTTCTTCGAAGGATGGCATAAAGCCAAGCCATCCCAGCGAAAGCATAGTGAAGAACAGGGCCAGCCCCACCCAGAAGGCGGTGAAGGCAATCCATACGATACGGACGCCTCGACGTGTGTCTTTCGTTGAAGATGTTTTCTTCTTTTTCTTGTATTGGGCCATTTCTGTTATGATTGACAATTGGAAATTGAAGGATTCTTTAATCGTGCGGACCGGCAGTTGTCACCTCTCCGTTCTCACTTCTCCGTTCTTTCGATGTGCATCCCCACGTTCTTGATGCCAGGCAGAAGGGTGTCGCGCATAGCGTGGCGGACGACGAACTGGTAGCTGCCCTGCTGCGGGAAATGGAAATAGCAGAACGGATAGCGCCCGTCGACGTAGCGTCCGTTTTCTTTGCCCAGCCAGCGCCCGTCGCGCTCGGCCAGCCGGAACTCGATGTTGGTGTCGGCGGCGATGCTGCCGTCGGGATAGATGGTGGTGATGAAGAAGTAAATGTTTGAATACGGGTAGTCGTTGCGGTTGCGTATGTCGAGGCAGCAGAGATAGGTGCTGCTCGTGTCGTCGGCTTCAAGGTTGAAAACCAGCGCATCGTCCATATTCCACCCTTGCTCGTCGATGTGCCTGTTCTCGTTGTACATCACGCTGGAGTCGCAGGCGGCAAGGGTCAGCATCGCTGCTGCCAACAGTATGTAGACCAGTCTATTCATCGTTTTTCTTTTTGTTGCGGTTGTCGCGCACGCGGTTGTCGCGTTCGCGTGGTTGCCGTGGTTCACGTTGCTGGCGGGGCTCGCGCTGCTGTCGCGGCTCGCGAGGTTCGCGTTGTTCACGAGGTTCGCGTTGTCTCCGTTCTCCGTTGTCGGCTCTCCGTTTTCCGTTTTCCGCTTTCCGCTTCCCGTTGTCGCCTTTCCGCTTTCCGTTATCAGGTCTTCGGTCGCCGTTGTCGCTTCTCCGGTCGCCGTTCTCCGTTGTCGTGTCGTCGGCCATAAGTTTCAGTTCGCGGTCGAACTCGGCCTCGCTCGATTCCTGGACCAAGGCGGCCGTCGACATCAGCTCGACCTGATAGTCTTCAAGCTTCTCGGGGTATTCCTGGTTCTTGTTCATCTCGATGATGGCCTTCACGTTCTCGGCGGTGATGGCATAGAGCTCGTTTTCGCCTTCATAGGCATACCACATTATGCCGCGGAATACGTCGGTCTTCTTGTACATCGCCAGGCCTTTCTTGAAACGTATGGGCGTGTTGGCCGGGGGAAACTTCTTGAGGGCGTCGGCATATACGGCATACTCGAAATTGAGGCAGCATTTCAGCTTGCCGCATTGGCCTGCCAGCTTCTGCGGGTTGGGCAGTATCTGTTGCGCCTTTGCCACGCTGGTTGTCACCGATTTGAAGTTGGTCAGCCAGGTGCTGCAGCACAGTTCGCGGCCGCAGGTGCCTATGCCGCCCACCTTGCCGGCTTCCTGTCTGACGCCGATCTGCTTCATCTCGATGCGGACGTGGAATTGCTCGGCCAGCACCTTGATCAGGTTGCGGAAGTCCACGCGGTCGTCGGCGGTGTAGTAGAATATCGCTTTCGAGTGGTCGCCCTGGTATTCGACGTCGTTGACCTTCATCACCAGTCCCAGCTCTTCGGCAATCTGGCGTGTTTTCTTGAGCGTCGCCTCTTCCTCCTTGATAGCCGAGGTCCAGCGCTCGATGTCGCTGACTTTGGCGCGACGGAAGAGTTTCTTGATCGTCTCCGACTCGTGGTCGACTTTCTTCTTGATCATCTGGATGCGGCAGGCCTCGCCGGTGAGGCTGACGATGCCCACGTCGTGGCCCGGGATGCCCTCGACGGCCACCACGTCGCCGTCGCTGACGTCAATGCCGTCAGGCAGGCGGAAGAATTCTTTGCGGTTGTTCTTGAAACGCACCTCGACGCAGTCGAAGGGCTTCTCCATCGGACGCCGTATGCCGTTCATCCAGTTGCAGGCCCCCACTTTGCAGCAGCTGCGCAGCTCCGTCTCGGTGATGGGCACATAGCTGTCGGGCTGGTGGTTGCATCCTCTTGAAAGGTAGAGGGGCTCTTTGTATTCCACCTTGGGCAGCGTCGGGTCGGGCTCGAGGTAGGGGTCCATAGCGCTGTCGCTGGCCTCGTAGTCGATGGGCACCTCCGAGGGGTCCTTGTCGTAGTCGCCCACGCCGCGGTTGCCGCGTTTCTCGGCCTGATGCTTCTCGCGACGGCTTTTGATGAAGGCCTCCATCTCTTCGGCCGTGGCCACATAGTCCTCTTCGTCGCCCTCAGGCACGGCGGCCACTTGCGGCTCAAGGTCTTGGCTTTCGACAGCGTCCTTGTCGATGGATTTATGCTGGTTGTTGTTTCTTCTGTTGTCTTTGCTCATAAGGATGAATGTAAGAAAATGTATATTGTATTGTGAAAAAGCTTGTTATCTCTTTTTGAGTGCCTTGCTTATGCGGAACGACAGCTCCATAAAGGCTATCTTGCCGTAGGCGTTGCGCTCGATGGCGAAAAGGGCATTGTCGAAGGCTTCGTTGAGCATCTCGATGTTCCGCTCGGTTATCATCGCCGGAAAGGAGCTGTTGAACTTCTCGTCGCCGAAGTCGATGTGCGACGGCAGCCCTGCGTTGTTGCGCAGGAACGAGTCGCGCACGGCCTCTTGCGCGAAGAGCAGGAACTGCTTCTGCACCTCGCGGCTCTTGGCGTGCAGCGTGTCGACCCAGGCCGACAGCGAGGCCATATTGAGCTTGAACAGCTGCCGCATCCAGGTGACGTAGAGCGTGCGGAACTCGTCGCTGGCCACGCGTATGTTGTCGCCGGTGTTGTGTATCTTTACAAGCTGCGTGCGCGAGATGATGGTGCTCAGCATCTTGTCGCTGCTCTCGGCCACCAGGATGATAAGGGTGTTGGGCGTCGGCTCTTCAAGGCTTTTCAGTATCTTGTTGGCCGTCTGCGTGTTCATCTTTTCCGCCATCCAGATTATCACCACCTTGTTGCCGCCCTCGTATGACTTCATACCCAGCGTGCGCACAATGTCGTCGGCGTCGCGCTCGCGTATTTGGCCCTGTTTGTTCTCGATCTGCATAAACTCGTACCATTCGTCGAGCGTGCCGAGCTGGTGCTTGGCCTCGAGGAAATCGCGGAACTCGCCCTGGAAGTCGGCTGCCGAGATGCCCGTGCCTTTCACCGTCGCCGTGGCGGCGTAGGGGAAATAGAGGTGCAGGTCGCTGTGCGAAAGCTGGCGGTATTTCTTGCACGACGGGCATTCGCCGCACGAGTCGGCACGCAGCCCGTCGCGACCCGCCTCGCCGTAGTGCTGGCGGTGCTCGCAGTTCAGGTATTGGGCATAGGCTATGGCCATAGCCAGACTGCCTGAAGCGGTATCGCCAAGGAACAATTGTGTGTGGCTTACGCGCCCCGAGTCGATAATTTCAGTCAGGTGATTTGCTGTAACCGTCTGTCCTTTAATGTCTTTGAACTGCATAATACGAGTAAATTAATCTACAAAGATACAACAAAACAGCGGAACAGCAAAATTTATTTTAGTATTTAATATTTAGTCGAGCCTCAAAAAGCCCAGACAGGCATGGTCGCGGCAGGTTTCCATACACGGAGCAGGAGTTTCGGTTTTTGTAATATGATGTATCGGAAATGAGGAAACAGCATTTTCAAAAGGGCACAGAGAATCCTCATGGCTCTCTTGAAGTTGAATCCCGCAGC
>R20__coassemble_1556_pt1 | contig 12184 bp, 11 predicted proteins | sample R20__metabat2_low_PE_005 | metagenome-assembled genome bin R20 | reverse complement strand
TATGGAAACCTGCCGCGACCATGCCTGTCTGGGCTTTTTGAGGCTCGACTATTTATATAAATAACGATTGTAGCTGGATATTATTGCAGCGGGCGGAAGAAAATAATCGGTATAGATTCAACATCAAAGTGTAATATTATTGTGCAATTTCGGGGGAAACCGATATTTTGCCAAAATAAATTTCAGGGAAAACCTTGATTATACTATAATAAATTTCGGGGAAAACCGATATTTTTGTCAAATTAAATTTTGGGGGATTCGGACAATTGTGTATCTTTGCAAAGTGAAATAATGCTTTTCAATATATGAATAATATCTTTAAACGCAAGTTATACAACAAGTTGCTAAAGTGGAAAAATGACAGCCAGGGACGCACAGCTATCCTGGTAGAGGGTGCACGACGTGTTGGTAAGTCCACCCTTGTGGAGGAATTTGCAAAAAAAGAGTATGAAACCTATATCCTTATTGACTTCAACCGTGCGCCATTGCATATTCGCAACTTGTTTGACGACCTGACGGATTTGAATCGTATCTTCCTTATGCTACAACAGCAATACCAAGTTGTCCTCAAACCCCGTAAATCGCTGATTGTGTTCGATGAAGTCCAAAGCTGTCCCACAGCCCGACAAGCTATCAAATATCTTGTTGCCGATGGTCGATTCGACTATATTGAAACCGGATCTTTGATTAGCATCAAAAAGAATACCAAGGATATAACCATTCCAAGCGAAGAAGAACGCGTAACTTTATATCCGATGGATTACGAAGAATTCCGATGGGCATTAGGCGACACAGTGTCGGTAGATCTGCTCCGCCAGTTCTACAACAACCGCAGTCCTGTGGGGGCAGCTCATAGAAAAACCATAGGTGACCTTAGACTTTATATGCTCGTTGGCGGAATGCCTCAAGCAGTAGACACTTATTTGACAACCAACAATCTAAGTATAGTCGATCAGACAAAAAGAGGAATTTTGCGCCTCTATTTGGACGACTTTCAAAAGATAGACGCTTCGGGCAATGCTGAACGGTTGTTTGTGAATATTCCCGCCCAGCTCAGCGCCAACGCTAACCGTTATGTGGCATCGGCGGTGATCGGCGAAAAAACCGAAAATAAAATGGGCAAGCTATTACAGGCTCTTGAACAAAGCAAAACCGTGCTTTTCAGCCATCATTGCACAGACCCGAATGTGGGAATGTCGCTTAACAAGGACTTGTTGCGCTACAAGATTTATCTTGCTGACACAGGGTTGTTTGTATCTCTATGTTTTCTCGACAAAGATTATACCGACAATATCATATACAATAAACTGCTAAACGACAAACTAGAGGCCAATCTTGGCTATGTCTACGAGAACCTTGTTGCACAGATGCTCGCCTCGTCGGGTAATGGGCTGTTTTATTATACTTTTCAAAAAGACGAAAAGCACAACTACGAGGTGGATTTCCTGCTCTCGCGAGGCAATAAGATTGTGCCTGTCGAGGTAAAATCGTCGGGCTACCGTACCCATCGATCGCTTGATGTCTTCTGTGAAAAGTACTCCTCGCGTATCGGCAACCGTTATTTGCTCTACACGAAAGACTACTTTCAAGACAGCCAGACCACCTGCCTGCCGGTATATATGACTCCGTTCATATAGCAAATTCTAACATTAGAATAGAATACAGAAGTTGAAATATCCTACCCTATAAGCCATATACTTAACAAATTAAAAATCCATATAATAAGTTGCGTCGGATTGCAAATCCGACGCAACGCAAAATCCGACTTAACTTGTAAACGAATCTTATTTTTGGCCGATTTATGATAATTCCTGTTGGAATCTACTTTCCGAACATCACCTTCTCGCTGTTGAACATCCTTGTGAGGACGAAGACGGCGATGGCGGTGTAGGCGATATTGGCCAGGACGGTGATGCCGATGGCGGCAGGATTGATGTTGAACGAGAACACCGACGCCATCGACTGCACGCTGTTGTAGAACGGCACCAAGTAGGCCGTCAGCGCTTCGGGGGCGTCGCCGCCCAGCATCGGCGTGAAGCCGACAAACATCACCAGCAGCATCAGCGGAAGCACCAGCGTGCCGGCCGACTTGACATCCTTGGCCAGCGCCGACAGGATGGAAATGCAGCTGACCATAACAAGCACGGTACTAATCAACACGCAGAGTATCAGCAGATAGTCGCCCGTCGTATAGGGAATCGCAAAATCGATATCCACTCCGTCGCCTTTCAGCATCCGCGGCAGCGACAGGATGATGCCGAGGAAGCTCGACAGGCCACTGAGCATAGCGAAAGTCGACAGGCTCAGTATCTTGCCGATGGCCAGCTCGCTGCGCCGCATCGGCGTCACCAGCAGGGTGGCTATGGTGCCGCGCTCCTTCTCGCCGGCGATGGCGGTGGGCGCCACGGCCATACAGCCCGAGAAGAGCAGCATCATCAGCAACATCGGGAACAGCTGGCCAAGAATCTCGCCCAGCGAGTCGTCCTCGTCAGCCATATCGAAAGTCTCTTCAGTATCAGGACTTTCAGCATTAATATCGAACATATTGCTGCGGCTGTTCTCCCAACCCTCGAGGTACGTCTTGACCGTCTGGTAGGCCACCTCCGAGTTGTCGGAATTGGAGTTGTGATAAATCTTCACATTCGGCGCCATCTCGCCGCTCATCGGGTCGTAGGCAGCAATGAGGCTGTCGAAATGCGGCGGGAAATTGACGTAAATCAAATTCTTCTCCTTGTCGGCCAGGCTGTCGCCGATAAGGGCCACGGCATTGAAGCCCTCGGTGACCAGCTGGAACGGAATCGAGTCGAAGTCAGCCCGCAGGCTCTCGGGCAGGTTGTCGACATAGACCGTCGTGGGCCCCTCGTTGTCGTCCTGATGGCTCTTGCCGATGTTCTCGCCCATCAGCGAATAGACAATATAAATCAGCAGACCCGGCATAATCACCGCAGTGAACAGCAGCGAGCGGTCGCCGAAAAAGCGCGCAAACTCCTTGCGGACAATGGTCCACACATTACCTTGCTTTCTCATTCCTCACCTCCTTTCATAGTCTTGTAGATTTCGAAAAAGCGGTCCTCGAGGCTCATCCCGTCGCGGATGGCGTCGAGCGTGTCGCAATGCGTCATCCTTCCGTCGATGATGATGCCCACGCGGTCGCACAGCTTCTCTACGAGGCTGAAAATGTGGGTCGAAAGGATGATGGTCTTGCCCTGCTGGCGCATCTCGGCCAGGAAGTCGGTCACGGTGCGCGCCGTCAGCACGTCCAGTCCGTTGGTGGGCTCGTCGAAGATGATGATGTCGGGGTTGTGCGCCAGCGAGATAACGATGCTGGCCTTCTGCTTCATACCCGTCGAAAGGTTCTGCACCTTCACCTCGGCAAACTTGTCGATGCCGAAGCGCTCGAACATCACACGCTTGCGCTCGGCGGCCTCGGCCTCCGGCACGCCGTGCAGGCGTGCGAAAAAGTCGAACAGGTAGTTGGGCGTGAAAAAGTCCTCCAGCTTCAGCTCGCTGGTCAGGAAGGCGATGCGCGACCGCACCTCTTCTTCCTCATTCACAACGCTGTATCCATCCAGCACAGCATCACCCGTATCGGGCTTGATGAGCGTGGCCAGGATGCGCAGCGTCGTGGTCTTGCCGGCACCGTTGGGGCCCAGCAGACCGAAAATCTCACCGCGGTTGGCGGTGAAACTCAGATTGTCCACAGCCACCTTCTTGCGCAGCGTGGTGCGTTCAATCTTCTGTTGTTTCTTTGAAAGCGTGAAGGTCTTCGATATGCCTTCCACGCGAAGAATTTCATCCATATTATTTTACTTTAAATGTGATCTTGTTTTTGGGGTCTCCCGCTCGCAAGCGAGCGAAATCCTGGAAATCTTGGAAATCTTTTTTTATTTTTTTATTTTAGTGTCCTTGGCAAATCTTGGAAATCTGACTTAATCTTGGAAATGCTTTCCGACTGGCGTCGGAAATTCTAATATTGTCTCTGTTTTACTCTGTCTTTTTTTCAACTTCAACGTTAACATTAACCTTAACCGGCTGACGCAGTTATGATGCTGAACACATTCTGAAGTTAAGGTTAAGGTTAAAGTTAAAGTTAAGGTTAAAGTTAAGGTTTCATTTAATAGACGTTTATAGGGTTCAAAATCTTACAGCTGCCCGTTATTTTTCTTCGCTTCGCGGTATTCGTCCACAATCATTATTATGACCCAGGCGATGAAAACAACGATCGTAATCACCGCAAAGACAACCATCAGCGTCGCTGTCCACGGCCGCTGCCAAAGGTCGTTGCAGTAGTCGAACAGGCCGTACAGCTCTAAGCAGAACGTGATGATAGGCCACCAGACCAGGCGCGTGCGGTGTATGTCGCTGGTGCGCTCGTCCTTGCGCCACTTCAGGCGGCCGTCGACCATCCGGAAGCCCCACTTATTGTTCTTCATATTGGGCAGCCACGTGATGAACATTCCGCCAGCCAAAATCGCCAGCGAATAGAACATATAGCCGACAAAGAAGCCTGCGCCCTGCGACTTTATCTGCATCGCCATCAATATGTTGCCAGCCACGACAACCATCACCGCCAGCGCGCTGCCGACCAGTCCTATAGTTTTTTTGCTCTCTATTGTCATAATGTTTCCCCTTTCTTATGTTGGCGATGGGCGCGGATGATGCCGATAATGAACGCACTCAATACAGGCAATCCCACAGCGATGCTGCTTAGCACCTCGAACGACAGTAGCCAGAACGTGTCGGGCCATATCAAACCGAGGGCAAACAGCGGCACAATCAGCGAAAACGACCATACCGAAATGCCCATCTGCAAGGCCTGCAGCCCTTCGTCGTCGCGCTGCATCTTGCGCGGCTCGCGGACAAAACGGCCCTTGCGCAGCTTCAGCACCGTGTACTCCATCCCACGCTCTGCCTGCCGCAGCGTCATCCAGTCGGCCACCAGACACACTACGCCAGCAAGCAACATTATACCGAACACATAGGCGAACACCTTGACATTCTCGCCCCTGACAAAGACGAATCCCATAATGGCGCCCACAAGGTAGTTCACCAGTGCCAGCGCAGCCAGAACGATAGTCGCGATTCTGATTTTATTCATTGCTGCCTCCCTCCTTTTCGGGCACACTCGAAGCCTCGCCCCTACGGTTGGCGCTCTTCGGATGCCGCTTGGCTTTCTTGAGGGCTTCGGACAAAATCCACTCTATCTGACCGTTGGTGCTGCGGAACTCGTCCGCAGCCCAACGCTCGATAGCATCGTACATCTCGCTGTCCACCCTTAGAGCAAAGGATTTTTTCATTTTATTGAAACTTTAACCATAACCTTAACTTTAACCTCAGTTAGAAACTGCCTCTGATGGATTGTATCAAACCATTGAGCTGCCTTTCAACAGACACCAGCTTCTCTCGCATATCTTCGTATTGCTCTTCTGATATATATCCAATATTTTTGGAAATAAGCAGCTGTGTCTCTGTTTCAAATGCCGACCCCAAGGCAATGTTCAAGAAACGCGCGAATTCGCTGTCTGTGCTGCGACCTGAACCTTCTGCAATGTTCGAACTTATAGACACCACAGCCCGTTGCATCTGATCGCACAGGCCCTTTTTCTCGAACCAAGGCATTTCACCTGTCAATCTGTAAATATGTGTTGCCAGATCAACTGCCTCTTGCCAGACCTTATAATCTCTAAAGTTTCGGGTACCCATTGTATCTGAAGTTAAGGTTAAGGTTAAAGTTAAGGTTTTTCTAATAAATAGAGCCAGTGTTAATTACCGGGCTTGCACTCTCGTCGGCGCAGAGGACGACGAGGAGGTTGCTGACCATCGTGGCTTTCTTTTCTTCGTCGAGCTGCACCACTTCACGCTCGCTCAGCTTGTTGAGGGCCAGCTCGACCATCGACACGGCACCTTCCACAATCTTCTCGCGGGCCGAGATGATGGCGTCGGCCTGCTGGCGGCGCAGCATCACGCTGGCGATTTCGGCGGCATAGGCCAGGTAGTTGATGCGGGCCTCGACAATTTCGATGCCGGCGATGCTGAGGCGGCTGCGCAGCTCGTCCTCAAGCTGGTTGTTGATTTCCTCGGCGCCGCTGCGCAGGGTCAGCTCGGTGCTGTTGTGGTCGATGTTGTCGTAGGCATAATGGCCCGCAACCTTGCGCAGGGCGGCGTCGCTCTGCACGTGCACAAAGCTGTCGTAGCCCTTCAGCTGCTGCTGGTTGGACTGCTGCGTCTGCTCGCCGTGCTGCGCCGTCGACGTCAGCGTGTCTACATCGATGTCGAACACAGCCTTGTACGTGTCGGCCACCTTCCACACCAGCACCAGACCGATCATAATCGGGTTGCCGTTCTTGTCGTTCACCTTGATGGGCGGCACGTCCATATTGCGTGCGCGCAGCGAAATGCGACGCTTGGCATAGAACGGGTTGACCCAGAAGAAGCCGTTCTGGCGCACCGTACCGCTGTAGCGGCCGAAGAAAGTCAGCACGCGGCTCTGGTTGGGCTGGATAATCATAAATCCGATGCAATGCAGGATGTAGACAAACATCAGCACGATGCCGCCAAGGATGGGCAGCAGGATGAGCGCCGTCGGCTCGCCGGTAGCCTGGTCAGTCATACCGTCGAGGCCACCCAACTTGATGATTAGCAGCACAAAACCCACCAGCATTGCCAGATTGAGGAACAGATGCAAGAAACCGTTGTTCTTGCCCGAAAGCTGTTTGTTAAACTCTTTTGTTTCCATTTTGCTTTTTTTTGAATTGTTTTTGCTTTAATAACCTGTGTTTTATTGTTTTCTGATGATTTTCCATTATGATATCATTTTGATATCACTTTGCAAAAGTACGAACATTTTTTTAACCACCAAATTTTTTTTCAAAAAAAGCGATTTTCGCTCCAAAAAAATCCCCCGAAAACGGCGCAGAGTTTTCTGGAAAAAAAGCCCGGAAAAGGCCAAAAAATGTCCATCCCCAACTGCCTGTTTCCCAGCACCATCTTCTTATCAAATTCTACCCAAATTCTTACCAGGTTCTTACTATGTTTTACGCCGGTAGAAGATGGTAAATCCTTGGTAAGGATTTGGAAAGTTTTCTGTCCTGCGCAGCCCTTGTCCGGGCCGGGCGACGGACAAAATTTGCCTGCGCATACAATAAAATGAAATTACGGCGTTATTTAGGCACCAAAACCCTAAACGATGATTATTTCGGCACTTATTATAACTTTCTCTGTTCTGACCCTGATACTGATCGTTTTCCGCATACTGCGCGGCGAAAGCATACGCGACATCCGCAAGGAAATCAAGGAGTTGAAAGCACAGGACGTGCCGCACTACTTCCTGCGGTCGCTCAAGATAGTCTTCTCGTTCAAAGGCCCCGGCGGCAAATGGGAAAAACGCCGGCAGGAAAAGGACGAAAACGATAACGAAAAACAGGACGAAAACCAAAACGAAGACGAAAACAAGGTTTCGTGATTTCGATATATCGTTATAACGTTATAACGGAATAGCGTTATAACGAAACAACAATTTAGCGACGATTTAATAATAAAGTTAATTAATAACTGCGTCAGCATTTCCGCCGCAGGCGGAATCAATTTACAAGATCTACAAGATCTCGCTCGCTTGCGAGCAGGAGAAAAAAGAAGATTTCAGCAGGCTTCGCTGTTCTCGTAGCGGCGCACGAGGCTGACGTACCACGCCAGAAGCGCCAGCGACATCGCCGCTCCGGCGGCCGCAAACAGCAGTATGGCCAGGCGGAAACTGCCGGCGTGAAGTCCCGCAGCGATTGCGGCGATGCGCAGAATGAGCAGAGCGATGTAAAAGAAGAACTCCGTGCGCTGACGGCCAAAGACATTGGCGATGAACATCAGCGACGAGGAGGTCAGCACCACATACACCCACGGCAGCAGGCAGCGCAGATAGTAGCCGCATCCGGCCCAGCGGTCGCCAAACAGGAAGCCGAATATTTCGCCCCCGAAGAGGAAGGCAACGGCAAAGAGTGGCAACGCCACAGCGTTGAGTACCAGCGCAAAGCGGCGTATGTCGCCCCCTATCGGCTGGTGCGCGCGCACCTTTTCGGCCACGCGCACATAGAGCAGTTTTTCGAAGGCATTGTTGAATATGTTGATCGGCCTGAAGGTGCAGGTCAGCGCCAGCGAAAAGAGGCCCACCTCGGCCTTGTCGAAATAGAGCGCCAGCCAAAGGAACGGCAGGTTGTACGACAGGCTGTTGATCAGGTCTTTGGGCATCGTGAAGAGCGGGAAATTGCGGAACCGCACGGCTGCGGCACGGCGCTCGTCGCGGCCAATGTCGCGCGGCAGGTCCAGGCGGCGCCATTGCAGGGCCAGATTGACGTTGGCGCAGGCACGGCCCAGCACCGTACCCAGCGGCAGACCGACGGAGTGCCACAGCGTCGACGCCAGTCGCGGCAGGCCAAACAGCACCTTGAGCAGCACGCCCGACGTGGAGCCCACCACCTCGGACAGAGCGATGCTGCGGAAGCGGCGGAAACGGTTGAGAGTGAACGAGTAGACCCGCGACGTGCCACACAGGAACACCATCGGCGGGACAAGCATCGCCAGCATCGGATTGAGCGTGGCCAGGCGCGTTGCGGCAAAGGCTTCGGTGCGTCCCAGCAGGGTGAGCACAAGCAGGGCCGTGAGCAACGCCAGCGAGATGAACGTGTTGAGTCTCAGCGCCAGACGGCCGACGGCGGCGGCCTCGCGGTCGGTGTCGGCCAGGACGATAGCCAGCTCGTACTTGCAGGTGCTGACGATAATCAGCACCTCGATATAGGAATAGAATATGTTGTAGAGGCCGAAATCCTCGGGCGAGAAGAGGCGCGACAGGACAAGGTAGGAGACGAAGGCAATGGCCTGCGCCCATACGTTGCCCGACACCAGCGTGATGCCGTCGCGGATAAAGGAGGATTTCTTCATTTTCACGGGTCGTGGATTATTTTGGGGGGAGTTAAAGGGAAGTTAGAGGGAAGTTAAAGGGAAGTTAGAGGGACAATAGTATTTGTATCTGAGGTTAAAATTAAGGTTAAGGTTAAAGTTGAAGTTAAGGTTAAAGTTAAATCGTTCCGTTGTATTTGCGCAACACCCACTCGACAGTCAGCAGCAAAAGAATGAATATCAGTATCAGCGGCAGGTTTAGCATATCGCTGTACGACGTCTCGCTATAGACAACCGTCTTCAGGTCGTCGCGCTGCTTCAGCAGGTCGGCTATCTGTTCCGGATTGTCGGCAGCGGCCACGGCACCGCCCGTGGCGGCGGCGATGGTGGCCAGCAGCGAGTGGTCGGCGATGGTGTTCAGCGCCTCGAGCTGCAGGTCCTCGACGAGGAAGGAGCCCGTGGCGCTGTAGCTTTTGCCGCTGAGGCGCGTCGAGGCCGTGTAGGTGTAGGCTCCGGGCGGCAGTATGCCGAGGTTGATGCTGTAGCCTGCGGCCGTGCGGTTGAGCTGGTATTTGCTGCCCTCGGGCGAGTTCTGGTTGCGCACCGTCAGCTCCACATCAGGCTGGTTGACAGGCTCGTAGTTGTCGTTGTAGAGTTGAGCCTCGACGATGACCGACTCCGACTGGGCGTAGATGTTTTTGGCCTCGACGTGGAACCGCTCGCCGTTGGCACGGAGGGCAGTGAAGACCACGAGCTTGCTGATCAGGGCATCGAAGTCGGCGTGCGACGCGTTGGCCTGCCAGTCGGCCAGACGCCAGCGCCACAGACCCTCGCCGGCGATGAAGGCGGTACGGCTGTCCTGCCGCTGCGTGACGGCGACAAGCGGCAGACCCGAATTGACGGTGCCGATGCGGGCGCTGAAGAGGGTCTGGGCATTGCCGCCCAGCTTGTATTCGCCGAAGGGCGACTGCAGCGGCGGGAACTTGGCGATGCGGCCCGCAACGTCTTCATCGAGCGAGAAAAAGGTGAAGTTTTTGTTGTGCAGCGGCGCTGCCTCGTTCTGGCGGTCGATGCGTGCATAGACCTCCAGGCCGGCGTGCAGGCTGTTGAGCCGCGCCAGGTCGGTCTGTGAGCCCAAGACGAACATCGCCGGGGTGCCCGACTTCAGCAGCTGGGCCACGTCGAGGCCGATGCCCGGCACACGCGTAGGCAGCTGGTGAAGGACCAGCAGGTTGTAGTCGCGCGGGTTCTTGTTGAAGTCGGCGGCCAGGAAGGTTTCGACCTCATAGTTGCTATTGTTCTGGATTGCAGCGCGCAACGCAGCGATGTCGGGGTGCGGCACGGCGGCGATGATGGCTATCTTCTGATGGCCGTCGATGACTTCGATGGGGATGACACGGCGATTGTTGCGCGTCGATTTTTCACCATCCAGCGGGGCAATCTCGACGACATAGTTGTGCAGTCCGGCGCGGTCGGCGTCGATGGTGACGGCCTCGGTGGTCGAGAAGCGCTGGTCGTCGAAGCTGATCTGCTTCGAGAAGAGGCGGCGCCCGTCGAGGCTGACGCTGAGCGTCGACGAGCGTCCCTGGAGGCGGTTGGCGCCGACGGTGATTTCGAGCGGGAAGGTGTTGCCGAGGTAGGCGATGCGGTTGAAGCGGACGTTTGTCACCGCCGCGTCGGGGTGGACCGTGGTGTCGCCCATCGCTATGCCGTAGACGGGGAATGCCAGCGACGCAGCGGCGCCTGCGGGATTGGCGCCGGTGTTGTAGATGCCGTCGGTGGCAAGCACGAGGGCGCCGACGTTGCGGTTGTAGTAGGCGTCGCTGACCTCGGCGATGAGGTGCGCTATGTCGGTAGCCTGCCCAGTATAGGTAGGCAGCTCGGCGGACTGCCCGTCCATCCGCTGCACATCGCCGCCAAAGGCGACGCGTTGCACATCGAAGTCGGCCGAGAGGCGGTCGGCCAGGCGGTCCATACGGGCCAGATAGTCGCCGTGATAGTAGGCCGAATCGGGACTGTAGTCGAGCGACTTGCTGTTGTCCTGGGCCAGGATGACAATGGGTTTTTCCTTGCGGCTGGACTCGCGTTTGACAAGCGGCGAGAAGAGCAGGAAGGCTATTGCCGCCACCGACAGCGTTCGCAGGGCAGAGAGCAGGACCGACAGGCCCCGCGGGAAGTCGCGGTCGCCGCCTCGCCTGGCGCCAAGCCAATAGAGTACACCAGCGTATGCCGCGCCCAGCAACAAGCAGAAAATGAGGAAATACCAGGGATAATCGATTATTATGGACACAGATGTTCGGTTTTGTTGTTCGGATGAATAACTGAAAAATACGTCTTTTAGTATCCAGTATGTCGAAAATACGCTCACAAATAGTCACCAACCAATCGGCCTCCTTTTAGAACAGGAATTGACAAGGGATTACCCAGCCGATGGTACGCAGGCGCCCCGCCTGCGATTTATATACAGGAATTACCAGGAATTGGCCAGGAATTATCCAGAAATTGTTTTTTGAACGCGAATGTCCGGGAAGCATCATAAGTTAATGAACAAAAATAGAGTTCTTTTTTTAAGCGACGATAAAATAATAAGGTAAAATGATAACGGCGTCAGCATTAACGCCGAATGCGGGATATGTTTACAAGATTTCGCTTGCCTACCCGACCCGACGCCGCGCAGGCAAGCCCCATCAACACTCCGCGACACACACTGGCACACAGTGGCGCACAGAGAAACAAACAATCACGTAAACCGTTGAAACATAGGCGACAAAACTACTTGCTCTGTCCGTTGTACAGTATATGTACAGTATATGTACAGTATTTGTACGCTTCGGAAGCGTACAAATACTGTACATATACTGTACATATACTGTACAACGGACAGAGCAACTGCTGGCAATCAGCATCTTGCGCCGCCATTCAGCAAGGCGGAGAAATAGGGAAATTCATATTCAAAAAATAATTTCCGGTTAGTAACGATAAAAAAACAAGCTGACACAACAAAGCCCTGGAGGGGCTTGCTCCCAATAACCCCGCACGCAGTGTGGGGCTGTTGAAAACCAACGATCTATGCGCTTTGCAGAAACGCGTTCTCAATTTATCCATCATTTTACCTTATTTTTTATCCTTGCTTAAAGGGGAGTTAAAGGACAATAGTGCCCTGCAGGTGCATTTGTCCCTCTAACTTCCCTTAACTTCCTTTAACTTCCTTTAACTCCCCCTTAACTTTCCCATACCCCTTAATAAATAGTCAAGCCTCAAAAAGAATCAACAATCAGATTGTTAATAAAATAAATTG
>R20__coassemble_1456_pt1 | contig 12873 bp, 10 predicted proteins | sample R20__metabat2_low_PE_005 | metagenome-assembled genome bin R20 | reverse complement strand
TTCGACCCCTGACAAATTGTCGCGATTTTTTGTACATTTCGTTTTGCGATTTATACTTGCTTCATAAACTCCACGGCTTCGTCTTTGTGCTCACCAAAATCAACATATCTATAAGATTTAATGTATGCATTCTTTCTATTAATCCATTCTTTTGTGGTGTATTGTTTGAAATACGCATTATCAGGGGAAAAATTATTGAAAATAAATAATGCATCCGGGTATTGATCCCAATTGTCAACGTTCTTTCCCCAATCATCACATTCTCCCCATTTATAACTCAATTTACACAAATATTTGCCATCTTGTTTAACAACATAGATTCTAAATTCATCATCGTTTCCCTTTGTGTTCCTGAATGGAATGCAGAAACCAGGTTCAACTAATGAATATCTCCTATAGGGTGTTCTTGGCAATTTGTTAAAGCTGCCGAAAGAATTCCAATTATTTGTCATATTATTAAGTTTTAATGTTCTTTAATTTCACGAGCGAATACGCTTCAATATGTCTTTATTTTTCTACTATTCTCTTTGTTTTATGCCTTATATTGTTATTATTGGTTTGACGGTGCAAAATTACGAATTAATTTTCAATCGGCAAAATTTTTTCCGCAGGCGTGGCGCCTGCGGAGCGGATTTGCGCGCCAAAAACAGGGCGGCATTGCCCCTGCCCTGCCGTCGAGAAGGGGGCGGCGCGCCTTCTCGGCAAGGCTAAATTTTATGTTAATTTTTAACTTAATCTTATCAAGTTCTACTGAAGTAAAATTTGGTAAGAATTTGATAAGAATTTGGGTAGAATTTGGTAAGAAGATGGTATCTCGAAATCAGGCAGTTGAGGGAAGGCAAAATCAGGGCTATTTTTAACAGTTTTTAAGTTAAAATAGCTTCAAAAAGTGTTAAAAACACGAATGCAAAAAGATGATTTTGGGATAAAATTTTAACAATTCGGTGGCGGTTGTTTCGGAGTTCCTACCAATGTGCGAGGAGCTTTTTTTCAAGACGAAGAGCGCCATAAAGGTCGGGGCTGATTCTGTACACCGTACCTTGGGCGGCAAAGATCGCACTCTGCATTTGTCGGAAGGAGTCATTTGTTACAGCGACAACAGGATGAGGCAGAAGTACCAGCAGGGCCTACACCGCTGTGCGACAGGCAATTTGCGGCACTTCGACGGATACGCTTTGTTTCTGATCGGAATCGGCCATTTCGAAGAAGGATTGTCCTATCTGTACAGCACCAATACAACGATTGAAGAGACCGACAACAGGATTTCGACGGCAAAGACAATATTGCCCAACGTTTTCTTCTGTTTGCTCAAACCGTCATATTTTTTCACAATCCTGCGCTTGAAAAGCGGAACAACAACCACAAGTATCATCGAAAAAAGCAACGACAGGCCAAGCACCACGTCCGACGGAAAGGCAGCAGTAATCAAAGCAGCCGCCGCAATGACGACAACGTATACCATAATCCCGAACAGAACGGCGTGTTCAAGTGCCGGGCTTTCCCTGTCGGGTTTGCTATAAAGTTTGTAGCATCGATAATACAAATATGTGACTGGCTCTATCATAATCAAACCTATAATCGATTTTGCAATTTAAACGCGACGAAAGCAGTTTTATTGCCGACGGACAAAATAAATTATGCCTTAGTGCGTTACGATAAGTGCTGTATACTGTCATTAAACAATCGCTATGTTTCTGGAAACGCAACATATAGAGAAGAATTTCGGCACCTACCGTGCCCTCGACGACATCAACATCGGGGTGCGCGAGGGGACGATTTTCGGCCTGCTCGGCCCCAACGGGGCGGGCAAAACGACGCTGATACGCCTCATAAACCGCATTGCGCAGCCCGACCGCGGACGCATACTGCTTGACGGGCGCGAGATGACGGACGACGACGTGCGCCAGATAGGCTACCTGCCCGAGGAGCGCGGCCTGTACAAGAAGATGCGCGTGGGCGAACAGGCCGTCTACCTAGCTCGTCTGAAGGGACTTACGCGCGCCGAAGCCGAGCATAGGCTGATACGTTGGTTTGAGCGCTTCGGCATCGAAAGCTGGTGGAAACGTCCCGTCGAGGAGCTGTCGAAGGGTATGCAGCAGAAGGTGCAGTTCATCGTCACCGTGCTGCACGAGCCGCGCCTGCTGATTTTCGACGAGCCTTTCAGTGGCTTCGACCCGGTCAACGCCACGATGCTGAAAGAGGAAATCCTGGCGCTGCGCCAGAAGGGTGCCACGGTGATTCTGTCGACGCACAATATGGCCTCGGTCGAAGAGCTGTGCGACGACATTGCGCTGATAAACAAGTCGCAAGTGGTGCTGAGCGGCGGCGTGGGCGAGATACGCCGCTCGTTTGGCCGCAACGAATACGAGGCGGTGGTCGACGACGGGCAGACGGTCCGCTGCACGCTGCAGGAGGGGCAGAACGCCAACCAGCTGTTGCAGCAGCTGATGCAAAGCCACACCATCTGCTCGTTCCGCGAGCTGCTGCCTTCGATGAACGACATTTTCGTCGAAGCCGTGACGAAAGGAGGTGCGCGATGAGCAAGACCCTGCTGGTTATTGGCCGCGAATACCTTACGCGCGTGCGCAAGCCATCATTCTGGCTGCTGACGGTGCTGGTGCCGGTGCTGTTTGCCGCGCTCTATGCAATACCTATCTATCTGGCCCTGAAGCCCGCCGAGCGGTCGGTGGTGCTGGTGGCCGACGAGTCGGGCCTGTTCGGCGGCCTGGACCGCGACGACACGCTGCGCAGCGACAGCCGTTTCAGCTCGACCGACAACATCGAATACCGCTATGCGGCGACGCTGGAATACGCTAAGCGACAGATGGATGCCGACGGGGACATCGGCGCCATCCTCTACGTCCGCAGCCGCGCCAGCGAGGCCATTCCCACCGACGCCTGCCTCTACTACAAGAGCGACCTGCCGCCGCAGCAGGTGCGCTACGACGTGGACCGCCAGCTGCAGCGCATACTGCGCAACCGGCTGCTGCAGGCCCACGGCATCAGCGACGACGAATACGCCCTGATAAGCAACACCAAAATCAACCTGCGCACCGAGGACCTGACGACGGGCCGCGAGGCCTTCCTCGAGGTCAAGAGCGGGCTTGGGCTGGTGCTGTCGATACTTATCTATTTCGTAATCTTTATGTTCGGCGCGCAGGTGATGCGCGGCGTGGTCGAAGAGAAATCGAGCCGCATTGTCGAGGTCATCGTCTGCTCGGTGCGCCCGTTCCAGCTGATGATGGGCAAGGTGGTGGGCATCGCCCTGGTGGGCCTGACGCAGTTCCTGCTGTGGGTGGCGCTGACGGGCGTGGCCCTGGTGGGCATACAGGCCGCCAACGGCGACCTGTTCAGCGCCGCAGCGCAAAAACACGACCTGACCGAGCTGGCCACCAAGGGCACCGACGCCACCCTGCAGATGCAGCAGGCCGACCAGATGGCCGCCCTGCCCAGCATCGTCGAGGGCATAGCGTCGATCGATTTCGGCCTCATCGTGCCGCTGTTCCTCTTCTTCTTCATCTTCGGCTATCTGCTTTACGCCACGCTGTTTGCCGCCGCCGGCGCGATGAGCGACAACGACACCGACACGCAAATTGTGTCGCTGCCGCTGACCATACCGCTGCTGGCCACCCTGCTGTGTATGCCGGCGATGGTCGACGCGCCCTCGGGCGTGCTGAGCCAGGTGCTGTCCATCATCCCCTTCACGTCGCCCGTGGCGATGATGCTGCGCATCCCCTTCGGCGTGCCCACCGGCCAGGTGGTCCTGTCGATGGCACTGCTGCTGTTCTCCATCCCCGTCTTCACGTGGCTTTCGGCCCGCATCTACCGCAGCTCCATCCTGCGCTACGGCCTGCTGGCCAACTGGCGGAAGAAGAAATGACGAAAAACGTTAACTTTAACCTTAACGTTAACTTCAGAATGATTGCAGCAATCCAACCGCGATAGCCAGTTAACGTTAAGGTTTAACGTTAAACCACTCTCATTGGTTTTCGAGTGCTTCCAACGTATCTATCAGCACTTTGAGGGCTGCGTAGTAGCATTCGTCGGGGGCTTTGAGGACGGTTTTTACATTGAAGTACACCACCACCACCGAAGCGCCGCTGTGGTTGAAGATGGCACGGGCGATGTGGGTATCGGCCAGCCCGAAGCACTTGCTGCCGTGGGTGGTGAATGAGAAGTTGTATGTGAAGTCTGACAAAAATTGCTTTTGTCAAAGAAGCATAGCGTGCGAAAAGCGCACGCAGGCCAGCGCACAGATGCACTCAAAATGACTTAAACCAGAAGGCTAACATTTTCAACACCTTACGACCGAAAAGAAAACTTTTTTGCCCTATTTTTTAAAATAAATTTTTCCATTATTCAAAAAGTTCGTAATTTTACACCCAGTAAAAAATGAAAGAAAAACGTTGGATAATAAGGAAAGATTATGATATAGAGGTTGTTGAAAAACTTGCGGATTCTTTGGGTGTGGACAAAATTATTGCCACACTGCTTGTAGAACGTGGTGTCACTACTTTCGAAGAAGCCAAGCACTTCTTCCGTCCGAGTTTAGACCAACTTCACGATCCATTCTTGATGAAAGATATGGATCGTGCCATTGCGCGCATAAATGACGCCATCCGCAAAAAGGAACGTATGCTCATCTATGGCGACTACGACGTCGATGGCACCTCGGCCGTGGCGCTGGTCTACTCGTATTTCCACACGCTCCACTACAACATCGACTTCTATATTCCTGATCGCGATACCGAAGGATATGGCATATCCTTTCAGGGCATCGACTACGCCAAACGCACTGGCGTAAAACTGATTATAGCCCTCGACTGCGGAATAAAGGCCGTCGAGCAGGCTGAATACGCGAACCAGTTCGGCATCGACATCATCGTCGGCGACCACCACCTGCCAGGCGAGGTGCTGCCAAACTGCTGCGCCGTTCTCGACCCCAAGCGCGAGGACTGCCCCTACCCCTACAAAGAGCTGTCGGGCTGCGGCATAGGCTTCAAAATCGTCGAGGCCTATATGGAGCAGAAAATAGGCGTGCGCCTATGCGACTCGGCATCGGAGCTGAACGACGCGCAAAGAAAGAACCTCGAGATGCTGAAACTGAAGCTGCTGCGCTATCTGGACCTCGTGGCTGTCAGTATCGCTTCGGACATCGTGCCGATGACGGGCGAGAACCGCGTGCTGGCCTCCTTCGGCCTCAAGGTCATCAACACCTGTCCGCGGCCGGGCCTCGAAGCCATTCTGACCTACGGTCACATCGAGCCCCGTTCGAAAGAGGACCGTGCCGGACATCCCGAGAAGGAATCCTACTTCGTCAAGGACCTGAACATCAGCGACCTCGTCTTCCTCGTCGGACCGCGCATCAACGCCGCCGGACGCATCCACAGCGCTTTCGACTCGGTGCGACTGCTACTGGCCGAGAACCGCGAGGTGGCATCGCGTCTGGCCGAAGAGATAAACAACTACAACACCGAGCGCAAAGACCTTGACACCCTGGCTACAGAAGAAGCCAAACGGCGTCTCGACACCGACCCGACGCTTGCCAGCCGCCACACCATCGTGCTCTTTGGCGAAGACTGGCACCGCGGCGTGGTGGGCATCGTCGCCTCGCGCCTGGTCGAGGCCTACTACCGGCCAACCATCGTGCTGACCCGCTCTACCGACGACCTCTATGTCGGCTCGGCGCGCAGCATCAAGGAGTTCGACGTCCACGCCGCCCTCGAAGAGTGCAGCGACCTGCTCGAGCATTTCGGTGGCCACAAGAGCGCCGCCGGCGTGTCGATCCGTCCCGAGAACTTCGAGCGTTTCGTTGAACGGTTCGAAGAGGTCGTAAGCCACTCCATACCGCCCGAGGCCACAACCCCCGAAATAGAAATCGATGCCGTTGTGCGCTTCTCGGACATCACACCCAAGTTCCTGCGCATCCTCAAGCAATTCTCGCCTTTCGGGCCCGACAACAACGTGCCCGTATTTCGCACCAACCACTTGGAAAGCAACCCCTTGCAGCCCCCGCGCATCGTTGGCAGCAACCACCTGAAGTTCTCGGTGCTCTCGTCCGACAGCCCCAACTCCTACCCCGCCATCGGCTTCCAGCTGGGCGAGTACTACAGCCGCGTCAGCCGCCAGGAGATGTTCGACGTCTGCTACCAGCTCGAAGAGAACTACTGGCGCGGCAAGACCGAGATCCAGCTCAACGTGAAGGATATAAAGTTTGGCAATTGAGGCTGTTTGTAAAAAAAACGAATCAGCAATAACAATGGTCGGCGGAGCTGCGCTCCGCCGACTATCGTTTAGTTAAGTAAGTGTTTGATTTTAAGCGATCGGTTTTTTAAACAGGAATTGCCTGTAATTTGCCAGTAATTACGAGAAATTATATTCAGAACGTGAATACCCATAAATGTCCGCGAATTGCCATAAATGTCAAATAAATTTGACCAATTAATTACAATTAATTTACGGATAATTCACGGTCATTTATGGTAATTCGTGTTAAAAGAGAATTGCGTCATTTTCGACTGTTCATTCCTCTTTTTATTATTTAATTTTCAATCACTTTACAAGTATTTTTCTTTTTAATTGTATAATTTGGCCGTTTTTTGATAATTAATTTGGCCGTTTTTTGACAATAAATTTGGCTACAAGAGCAAAACGACAAAAAAATGTCGGATAGCAAAATCCGACACATTTGATTAACTATTTAGTTTACAGCACAACAACCTTATGTGCATACATATTTCCTATTTTAACCAAATACACGCCCGATTCAAATTCTCCAATTCGTTGTGTGCCACACTCTAGTATTTTTTCAGTTTTTAATTGTCTTCCCATCAAATCATATACACAAATATAATCCTTCGATGATAAACAGTTGCCGCTATAATCTACATAAATCTGTTTGTTTGAGCTCCAAACATTCACATTATTATTATCAAATTGATTAATGCTTTCGTTTCCATCATCGGGAACAAATACAGCCTCAATAGAAGTATCCTTTAACACTACGATATATCGTGGATTATCATTGTTTCCATCAGTCCAGTGAGAAAAACGGTAATTATGATAAGGGGTCGCTTGCACTACAGCTTCTAAATTGTCACAGGATGGAGCATTTACAATCTCAACAGTCCCGCAATATGGATCACTTGATTTCACTTCAAAACAATACATAATATCCTCTTGTATGTCAAACCTGTGCCAGTAAGCAGCATTTTCATATACACTTGCATAACCACACGGAACATTAACAATAACATTATCACTCATTCCACTAAAGGTGGCACTTTGCACCGTTGGAGCTTCTGTCCCAAATGACTTTATACGTACCACTTCAGTACAATTTTCGAATGCATTGTCACCAATATTCCGCAATCCACTGCCAAAAATAATATTTGTAATATGATCACAGCCATAGAACGAAGCACTACCTATATTGGTTACTGCATCAGGTATAGTTATTGATGTAAGACCACTGCAATTATAAAAAGCACATTCTCCAATATTGGTTACTGCATCAGGTATAGTTATTGATGTAAGACCACTGCAATTATAAAAAGCACGTTCTCCAATGTTGATTACCGAGTCAGGTATTGTCACAGATCTTAGATTGCTCATACCATAACATAAATATGACGGTATATTTTTTACATTATCTCCAAATGAGAAGGTTTCGATTTCTGTACATCCTGCGAAAGAAGTACTACTAATGGCAATGCAACTGTCGGCGTTAATTACAACTTCTCTCAAACCAGTACAATTACTAAAAGATCCAGAGCCTATTCTCTCAACGGATTTTGGTATTGTCACTGAGGTCAATCCGGTCAATCCTTTACATATATATGATGGAATATACTTAACGTTTTCACCAAAAACAAAGTTTGTTATATTATTGCAATATTCAAAACACCCTAAAGAGCCAACGTAATTACCACCAAAAGCAGAAATTACACAGTAGTCTGCAAGGAAAAGTACATCCATCAGGCTATCACAAGAATAAAAAACTCTAAGGCCCAAACTATCAAGCGTTTTTGGAATTGTTATTGATGTCAAACTATTGCAATTAGAAAATGCGTCATTCCCTATTTTGTTTACAGAATTGGGTATTGTTAACGAAATTAATCCAGTACAATTAGAAAATGCGAAATTCCCTATTTTGGTTACAGAATTGGGTATTGTTAACGAAATTAATCCAGTACAATTAGAAAATGCGTAATTCCCTATTTTGATTACTGAATTGGGGATTGTCATTGATGTTAAACCGCTACACTTATTAAAAGCACCATAGCCAATTTCGACAATTGAGTTAGGGATTACAGTATTATTACACCCTACAATAAGAGTATTGGACGAAGTTTCAATAATTGCATTGCAATCGTTTCGGCTGTCAAACACAGTGTTTTCAGGATCAATAGTTATAGTCGAGAGACTGGAACAACCATCAAATACGTGTTCCCCCCCATGAAAATCCGCTATATAATTAATCGTTTTGGGAATATATATAGATAATAAAGAATCACAATTTTTGAATGCTCCATCGCTTATTCCAGTAATAGGATACATATGGTTATTTCTAGAAACGCTGTCAGGAATAATCAAATTCCCTTTCATCGTCAGAGGATCACTTTGTATAATATCAACCTCACTATTATAAATGCTACAGTGTAGAGTTTGCCCACTTGGAACAACTACTGAAAATGATTGAGCATAACCATTCTTAAAAAACGAAAATAAAACAACTAAAACAAGGAGACCTTTTTTTAAACCGACTACGGATATTCGTTTTTTTCTGGGTGAATATAATTTAACCGTCGGATTAATTATAAAGCATTCGTTGCGCAATCTGATAACATATCCTTCAATAAATAAACATTTGCCATCGGCAGTTTTGAGGTTTGTGTTATACTCTATTTTTGAGTTTGAAGAAACTTTTTCATCAAGCGTTCTATCATTACTGTTTAATACCTGTTTCGCTTGCCCCTCAAAATAACTATGCATATTAACGTCACCATTTGTCACTACATCCACATCCTTCAATTCATTTTCAAATGCCTCATACCGTTTGTAATTTTCAAAATACAAAAAACCCAGCTTAATAGAATTATTCTCAGATACATAATTTTCAAAATCAGAATGAATCCCTATATTCACTTTTCCAAATTCTCCATCCGATTTTCTGTGCATCCACACGTAAATTTGATCTCCTTTTTCAGTCGTATAACCATCCGGCATTATGCATATATACGATGCTGAATTATATGTAATTATTTCACCATCAATCCCCACAGTCTTTCCCAATTCATTTAAATAGTGTTTTTTTGAATTAATAAAAATATTACAAATATCAATTTTAGACAGCTTTTCTCTGCCATATAGTTTGTTAAACTCCCCACAAGCTATATTGCTGACTTTCCCCTCAAAAACATCTTTAATATTTGATTTCATTAGTTTAATTGTTTTTTTTGTTTTTTCCACGGCTCGATGGGGAATATACACAACGAAGAAAGTGGAGCCATCCATTATGTCTCTATCTTCTCGTGTAAGGGTCTCGACTTCCCTGTGATGTGAATATAAAGTTTGGTGAATTGCTCCACAAATGGACGTATATTGGGACAATATAATCCAATGGAGCATCTCGGAACTCCTTTATTCCTAACATCACAGATACTGCGTAAATTGTCGAGATTTACACGATCGGAATAAGGCGAAAATGCGCTTTCTTTCGGCAAACCTTCCTTGCGGTTTGCGAATGCAAAATTACAACTTTTTCTGATACTGGCAAAAAAAATTTGCGGGGATAAAAATTTATTCCTATTTTTGCAAATTATATTAAGGTAGAAAAGACAGGAGCTTGGAAGGAGTATCACGATGAATAAAATATCAATCAAGACAATATGGTTTGACGAAGGGCGCATCTATATGTGCGACAGCGCAGGGCAAACCCACAGCCGTCCGCTGGAAGCATTCCCGTTGCTGATGGAAGCAAACAGCAAACAGCGACAAGAGTACATAATCGACCCGCAGGGCGATGCCGTGCGGTGGCCCGAAATCGACGAAGACATACACATATCCAGTTTTCTCGAAGAAAAAGAACCCAACGGCGACAACGAAATAGCACAGATTTTCAAACGCTTCCCGCAGCTAAACGTATCGGAAGTGGCTCGTCAGATGTGCATAAACAAAAGCCTTTTATCGAAATATATATATGGAATAAAAACACCCAGCGAGCACCGCAAACTTGAAATAAAACAGGCATTGAAAAATCTTGGCGAAGAACTTATCGCCATCTGATTCTTTGAACAGGAATCACCTTTAATAACCAAGAATTTACCAAAAATGTCAAATATTTGACTAATTACCTATTCTGAATAACAATAATATATCAATATAAATTATGGCAGACGACAAAAAGATTATCTTCTCGATGGTTGGCGTGGGCAAGCTGATTCCGCCCAGCCGCCAGATATTGAAAGACATTTATTTAAGCTTCTTCTACGGAGCCAAAATCGGCATCATCGGCCTCAACGGCAGCGGCAAGTCAAGCCTGCTGAAAATCATCGCCGGCGTGGACAAGGACTATCAGGGCGAGGTGGTCTTCTCGCCCGGCTACAGCGTCGGCTACCTCGAGCAGGAGCCCAAACTGGACGACACCAAAACCGTCAAGGAGGTGGTGCAGGAAGCCGTGCAGGACGTGGTCGACTGGCTGAAAGAATACGAAGAGGTCAACAACGCCTTCGCCGAGCCCGACGCCGACTTCGACAAGCTGTGCGAACGGCAGGGCGAGCTGACCGAACTGCTTGAGCAGCACGACGCCTGGAACCTCGACAGCCGCCTGGAGCGCGCTATGGACGCCCTGCGCTGTCCCGACGAGGACCAGCTGGTGAAGAACCTCAGCGGTGGCGAGCGCCGCCGCGTGGCGCTGTGCCGCCTGCTGCTGCAAGAGCCTGACATCCTGCTGCTTGACGAGCCCACCAACCACCTCGACGCCGAGTCGATCGAGTGGCTCGAGCACCACCTGCAGCAATACAAAGGCACCGTCATCGCCGTCACCCACGACCGCTACTTCCTCGACAATGTGGCCGGATGGATCCTCGAGCTGGACCGCGGCGAGGGCATCCCCTGGCAGGGCAACTACAGCAGCTGGCTCGACCAGAAGACTCAGCGACTGGCGATGGAAGAAAAGCAGGAAAGCAAGCGCCGCAAGACCCTGCAGCGCGAGCTGGAATGGGTGCGTATGGCCCCCAAGGCGCGCCACGCCAAGGGCAAAGCGCGTCTGGCAGCTTACGACCGTATGATGAACGAGGACGTCAAGGAGAAGGAGCAGAACCTCGAAATCTTCATCCCCAACGGTCCGCGCCTGGGCAACAAAGTGCTTGAAGTCGAGGGCGTAAGCAAAGCCTACGGCGACAAGCTGCTCTACGAGAACCTCACCTTCTCGCTGCCCCCGGCCGGCATCGTCGGCGTCATCGGACCCAACGGCTGCGGCAAGACGACCCTGTTCCGCCTCATTATGGGCCTCGAGAAGCCCGACGCCGGCACCTTCACCGTCGGCGAGACGGTCAAAATCGGCTACGTCGACCAGCAGCACGTGCAGATCGACCCCGAGAAATCGGTCTGGGAGGTGGTCAGCGAGGGCAACGAGCAGATACAGATGGGCGGCCGTCTGGTCAACAGCCGCGCCTACATCAGCCGCTTCAACTTCAGCGGCAACGACCAGAGCAAGAAGGCCGGCGTGCTCAGCGGCGGCGAGCGCAACCGCCTGCACCTGGCACTGACGCTGAAGAGCGAAGCCAACGTACTGCTCCTCGACGAGCCCACCAACGACATCGACGTCAACACGATGCGCGCCCTCGAGGAAGGTCTCGAGAACTTTGCCGGCTGCGCCGTGGTCATCAGCCACGACCGCTGGTTCCTCGACCGCATCTGCACCCACATCCTCGCCTTCGAGGGCGACTCGCAGGTCTACTTCTTCGAAGGCAGCTACTCCGAATACGAGGAGAACCGCCGCAAGCGCCTCGGCGACGACACGCCCCATCGCTTCCACTACAAAAAACTGCAATAACCTTTTTTAAACAGGAATTATCAGTTTTATTTCAAACTGCAATTATTATTTTTTTTAAACAGCAATTATTTTTTTTAAAACAGCAATTATTTATTTTTAAACAGAAATTATCAGCAATTGGACAGCAATTATCAGCAATTTTATTTAGCAATCATCAGCAATTTTTATTTACAACATTTTTATTATCAGCAATTAATCAGCAATTTTAATTAACAGCAATTAATCAGCAATATTAATAACGATGAAGGATTTGAGTGCATACAAGGATTTAGTGTACAATATAATTGGTGCTGCGATGAACGTGCATAACGAACTGGGGTATGGATTGTTGGAGGCTGTATATAATGAGGCTTTGCATATAGAGTTGCTTGATATGGGCATTGAAAACGAATCCGAGAAATTGCTTGAATGCTATTATAAAGGTCGCAAACTCAACAAGTCCTACAGGATGGACATCGTTGTCGACGATATAATCATTGAACTCAAGGCTGTAGACCAAATTTTGCCTGAGCATCGGTCCCAACTGTTCAACTATCTTAGACTTACAAAAAAGAGTATCGGGCTATTGCTGAATTTTGGGCAAGAGAGTCTCTACGGAGAACGCTATTATTTTGACACTCAAAGCAATGAATGCATCTTACTAAACAAATCACTAAAACAATTTTACGAATAGCCCAATTGCTGACAATTGCTGTCCAATTGCTGATAATTGCTGTTTAAAAGAAACAGATAATTGCTGACAATTGCTGTCCAATTGCCGATAACAATACTTCGGTAATTTTTAATTTATATATTTGATTTTTAATAATTTATTT
>R20__coassemble_1452_pt1 | contig 12922 bp, 13 predicted proteins | sample R20__metabat2_low_PE_005 | metagenome-assembled genome bin R20 | reverse complement strand
ACGGTGAGATCCTTTAACGCGTCAATGGTTTAAGTGGTCACCGTTTCATGTGTTTTAGGGTTTGAGGGTTTCTGGTTTGATGGTGTGAGGGTTGGAGGGTTAAAGGGTTTGAGGAATAATAGTATTAGTTCTCGTTTATTGTTTAAGTGGTGCCGCGGCAGCCACTAACGCATTAACGCATTAACGCATTAACACATTAACACATTAACACATTAACGCATTAACACATTAACACATTAACACATTAACACATTCACACATTAACACATTAACACATTAACACATTCACATATTTCATTCCGGGTCTTCGTCGACGGATAGCAGGATGACTTCAGGCAGGTCGTTGTCGATGATGCCGAAACAGTTGAGGGCGGCATAGCTTTCCGTCAGGTAGGCCACGCCGTAGATGGTGTCGCCGTCCTTGAGCAGACGCGAGGCGCGGTAGGCCATCACGGCGTTCGAATAGGTGCCGTCGGCGCCGGTATAGGCCTTGCCGATGCTGTCGGGCGAAAGAATATTGATGATGTAGCCTATCTGCGACGACGAGCACATCTTGCCGCCGACGACCTTGCCGGTGAAGCGGAACTCGTCGATGTCGCGATTGCAGGCGACGGCAAGCATCGACGCTGCCAGAGCTAAAAACAATATTTTCTTCATCCTTGTGCTTATATTAGAGGTGTTGCGTTTCTATCTTGCCGAGCTGCTGCCGAAGAACAGGTTGAGGCCTGCCGAGATGTTCAGCTTCTTGGCGTCGACAAGGTAGATGTTCGAGATATAGTCGAGGAATGCGTAAACCTGCAGTGTGCGCATTGGCGTGAGGGTCAGGCCGATGCCGGGGTTGAACCAGCTCCATTTGCCGTTGTTGGTAAGCACCGAGGCCGAAGCCACCACCTCGACCCAGTCCTGAATGTTGACGCGCGCCAGGGCCGACGTGCTGCTGTAGAAGCCCACATTCTTGGTCTTGAACACGTCACCCACCTTGACCAGACCGCGGTCGAACTCGCCGTGGAACAGCAAGCCGGCGCTTACGCCCTTGGTTATGTGGAACATACCGCCCAGGTTGACCTTCGTGGGTATTGCCGTCCAGTAGGCCTCGCCGCCGTCGACGGTTTTGTATTCGACCAGCGCCTTGAGCGAGTCGATAAGCACTTGCGTGTAGGTCGAGTCGAGCGTGCCGCCCTGCATAAGGTTGCTGACATCCACGCCCGTAAAGGTGAACGAGTTGTCCTCGCGTGCCGACACGATGCGCTTGATGTTGTCGGCCCAGTGGATGCCGGGGCCCAAGTCGACGATGCTGGCCGACACCTCGAAGAGGTCGGTCTCATAGCGGGCACCGAGGTCGAAATTGACGCCGTAGTTCTTTGGTATATAGTTGCGAACGTGGGCCGTGGTGATGTTGGTGACGCTGTCGGTGGTGATGTCGATTGCCGATGTGTAGTTCATATTCAGGTCCAGGTTGGCCGTCATCGACGAATAGTCGGGCGCCGTGGCCAGCGTCAGCGACGAGCTGGCGTTGGAAAGGTCGAGGTAGCCGATCAGCAGCTTTACGCGAGCGCCTACCGTCAGGTTGTCGTTCAGGCGCAGGCCGAGGCCCACGGCCCCTTCGCCATAGACGCGGGCTCCGATCGGGTTGCCGTCCAGCAGCTCGATGACGTCGCTGCCCGTGTGGCCGTAGTTGCCTTCGTTGAGGAACGTCTGCAATCCCTTCGGCAGGCCGAAGTTGAAGTCCACCTTGGCCTGCGTCGAGAAGGTCAGGAAGAACTTGCCCAGGTCGAGGCCGAAGCCTACGGCGTGGATGCCCGTGGCCAGGCGTATCTGCTCGCCGCTCGTCAGCGTGTCGAGGACGCTGTTGGCGTTGATAATAGTCTTGTTTTCAGTCGAATCGAAGCGGAAAATGTTCGAATAGGCCAGGGGGCTCGACAGCTTGAGGTTGATGCCCGGCAGGGCCAGGTAGACGCGCGAGTGGCTGGGGAAGAAAGCCGGGTTGGCCGAGTTCATCAGCGGGTTGCGCGTCGAGCCGTACATAATGCTGCTCTGGGCGTCGGCGGTGCGCGGCAGTGCCAGCGCCGCCAGCATCAGGGCGTAGGCTGCAAGTCTGAGGATGCTCTTTTTCATTCTGCACCTCCTTCCCCGTTGTCGTTGTTGTGGATGTCGATATTGAAGTCGTAGGTGGGGTGCAGCTTGGCCCATACGCGCAGCTGCAGCAGGTCGGAAGCCTGGATCGACACGCGGTTGCGCGCCGGATTGCCTGTCGACGACGTGCTGAGGCCTGCGCTGAGGCGCAAACCGCGCGTGTTCAGCAGGCTGTTGAACACCTCTTTGGTGATGGGCACCTGCACGACGGTCTGTTTCGGACCCGTGGCGGTGTAGAGGTTGCTGGCGGGGTTCAGCGCCACGTCGGCACCGGCCACCTCGGTCAGCACGGGGTCCAGTAGGTCGCACATTACCTGCCCGTTGTCGTCAATCAGCTGTGCCCGCACCGACAGCGCCAGCGGCAGGCCGTTCTGGCATTCGAGGTATATCATCGATGAGTCGATAATCAGGTCGTCGAGGTGGAACGACGGCGCGAAGGCTATGTCGGTTTCGTAGTGCAGGTCGTTGAGGTAGGCCGACAGGGGGAAGCGCACCTTGATGTCGGCGTCGATGTCGATAGCCCTGACGCCGATCGAGTCGACCACGAACTGGTTTTCAGACATTCCCGAGGCGAAAAACTCGGCCTCGAAGGCTATGTTCATCCTTGCCCTGTAGTGCACCTCCTTGGGGCGCTTGTTGATGGCCAGGCTGATGTCGGTGCCGTTGAACAGCGTGATGGTCTCGCCGCGTATCAGGTCCTCAATGGGTATCGAGTCCTTTGGGTCGTTGGGGCCCGGATAGATGTCGTAATACTTGTTGTCTTGACCCAGAATGCTGATCGACAGACTGTCGTAGTACACGTGGACGTGGTAGTCCTCCAGGGCCTGCATGGCATTTTCGTCGGCATCGGCGATGACGAAGGCCTTCAGGTCCACCAGCAGGCTGTCCACCTCGATGTCGACAGTGTCGAGGATGGTCAGGTTGTCGAACAGGTCTACCGCCACCGAGCCGGCAATCTCGCTGCGCGAAATGTGCACAATGTCAGCGTCCTTGCTGCCGCTGCCCTTGCCGTTGTCTTCAAGGTTGATGTGGTAGCTGTTGGTGGTGTCGTAGGCGATGGTGATGATGCCGCGGTCGTCGACTTCCATTTCGGCGTAGGAAATCTGGACCATTTTCAGCATATCGTATATCGTTGCCGACCCCGTGCCGATGGGGACTCCGAATGTGGGGCTTACGGTCCCGTTGATGGTCATTCCGTGACGCAGCGCGTCGAAATCCTTGAACCCGTCTTTGAGGCAGGACGTCATCAACAGGCTGGCAAGCACAAGAAGAAATGCAGTCTTTTTCATCTTTTGAATTGTTTGTCAGTGAATTATTGGTTTTGAATTGGATTTGTTGTTAGTTTTTTAATTTGCAAAGATACAAAATAAAATCAATCTGTTGGCATTTGTTGAAAAAAATATTTTGTTAGTGGAAGTTAAGTGGAGTTAAGGGGTTGTTAGAATACATTCCACCCCGCCTAACTTGCCTAATTTGCCTAACTTGCCTAAATCGCCTAAATCGCCTAAATCGCCTAACTTTTCCGCCTCTGCAACGCATTGATAACCAGCACCCGCTCTGCCCGTTGTACAGTATATGTACAGTATTTGTACAGTATTTAGACGCTTCCGAAGCGTCCAAATACTGTACATATACTGTACATATACTGTACAACGGGCAGAGAAAGTCCTTGTTTTCTGCACTTTTCGGTGGCTGTTTGGCGGGAGCGAAAAAGGGAAAGAAAAGTTGCAAAAAAGGTGTCGAAAATGGGCAAAAAATGGTTGCGGCGGGGGCGCGGCCTGGCCTGTTGATAACTTTATTGGGGCGCAACGGTGCGCAGGTACGGAAAAATTGCTATCTTTGCATTGGCAAATTGTATGTAATGAAGTTTATAAGACGCTACCAATCAGATATCTATGGCAACTATCGCCTGGCTGCACTCCGCGATGGGGCCCTTGCCGGGCTGCTTATCGCCGGTGTGGTGCTGTTCTGCAAACTGATTTATTATCCGATATATGCGCCCGAAAACTACGTCACCGACATCGCGCTGCTGGTGGCGACGCTTTTTTTTGCCTACCGCTATCGCAGCCGTCTACCCGAGAAGCGTGTCTTTTTCAAGGAGTTGATGCTCTACGGGCTGGGGCTTGGCATCGTTGCGGCGGTGGTCTACGGGCTGTTCCTGATGTTCTATGGAAGTGTTGTCGATCAGGGTTTTGCGGCGCGCTGCCTCGAGCATTTCATTGCCGGCGAACAGCGCGGCGCGGGCACCGACGAGGAGAAGGCCGCCACCATCGCCGTGATGCGCACCTACAAGCTCCGCACGTGGGCCTTCATCGGCGCGTTCCGCACGGCGGTGATGGCCATTATGACCGCTTTCGTCGCCGCGCTGCTGTTCCGCACCGAGAAGAACGTTGTAAGGCCCAAGCAGGGTTGAGCGTCGCAAGTGTGGGCGGGTTGCGCTATGGGCGATGCTAATTTGTTGAATTAAAATAAAATATAAGATATGGACATAAGTATTGTAGTTCCGCTTTTTAACGAAGAAGAGTCGCTGCCGCACCTGGCAGAATGGATAGACCGCGTGATGGTTGAACACGGTTTCAGCTATGAGGTCATTATGGTCGACGACGGCAGCCGCGACGGCTCGTGGCAGGTCATCGAGGGCCTGCGCGCCAAGAATCCCGCCTACAAGGGGGTCAAGTTCCGCCGCAACTACGGCAAGTCGGCGGCCCTCAATGTGGGCTTCGGCCACGCCCAGGGCGACGTGGTCATCACGATGGACGCCGACCTGCAGGACAGTCCCGACGAGGTGCCCGAGCTGTACCGTATGGTGAAGGAGGAGGGCTTCGACCTGGTATCGGGCTGGAAGAAAAAACGTTACGACTCCAAGCTGGCCAAGAACATACCGTCGAAGTTCTTCAACTGGACCACGCGCAAGATGTCGGGCATCAAGCTGCACGACTTCAACTGCGGCCTGAAGGCCTACCGGCGCGACGTGGTAAAGAGCATCGAGGTCTACGGCGAGATGCACCGCTACATTCCGGTCATCGCCAAGTGGGCCGGATTCGGCAAGATAGGCGAGAAGGTGGTGCAGCACCGCAAGCGCGAGTTTGGCGTGACCAAGTTCGGCCTCGACCGTTTCGTCAACGGCTATCTCGACCTGATGTCGATTATGTTTATGTCCAAGTTCGGCAAGCAGCCTATGCACTTCTTCGGCCTCATCGGCTCGTGCTCGTTCCTGCTGGGTTTCATCGCCCTGGTGGTGGTGTGCGTGCTGCGCCTGTGCGGCCGCATCGCGCTGACCAACAGCGTGTGGTTCTACCTCTCGATGCTGTTTCTGGTGCTTGGCGCTATGCTCTTCCTGGCGGGCTTCCTGGGCGAGCTGATATGCCGCAATTCGAGCACCCGCAACACCTATCTCATTGAAAAGGAGCTTGTCTGATGGCCGCTCTGTTTCTGGATCGCGACGGTGTCATCAACCGCCGCATCGTCGACGGCTACGTGACGCGTCCCGCCGACTTTGTGCTTATCGACGGTGTGCTTGAGGCTATAGTCTTGTTTGCCAAGCGGTTCGACCGCATCTTCATCGTCACCAACCAGCAGGGCATCGGCAAGGGGCTGATGACCGAGGCCGACCTCGAGGCTGTCCATTCCGGCCTTCTGCGGCAGGTGGCCGAAGCCGGCGGCCGCATCGACCGTATCTATCACTGTCCCAACCTTAAAAGCGACCATTCCTTTATGCGCAAGCCCTCGATAGGGATGGCCCTTAGGGCGCGCAGGGAATTTCCCGATGTCGTTTTGCACCAGTCGGTTATGGTAGGCGACACGGCGAGCGATATGCTTTTCGGGCGCCGTGCCGGTATGCAGACCGTCCTGGTCGGCGACGACACGGGCCTGGCGCGAAGCAAGTCGCACCTCGTCGACCTCAGCTTCCCCGACCTGATTGGCTACGCGCGCTATCTCGAAGCCAAGGGACTTTTTTGAGGGGGGCTGCCGCGGCAGCCACTAACGCAATAACGCACTAACGCATTAACGCAATAACGCACTAACGCAATATAATTATGATGTACCGTCACGACATACAGGAAAATGCCAGCCAACGGCGCCGCAAGCGCAGGCGTTTCCCTTGGGGCAAGGCGCTGCTGCTGGCAGTGGCCGTCTCCTTTGCCGTTGCGCTGACGGTACGCAGCTCGCATTCCGACAAGGCCCTCTATGCCGCCGCGCTGCGCGACGACGACGCCGTTGTCGATTCGGCGGCAGCCCACAGCGACGACGCCCACCGCGTCTATCGGCGCCGCATTGTGCGCAGCGAGATTCCGCCCGTCAGTTTCGGCAACATCACCTACCGCGAGCTCTTCAACGACTCCAACTATGTGCAGCTCAGCGCCGCGCGTGCCAACGGCATCGACCCCGCCACCCTTGGCGACCCGGCCCAAAGCGACGAGCTGGTGCCCATTTTCAGCACCGGCCTCTACAGCGTCGACACGATGTACCACTCGGTGCCCTACCTGCTGCCCGAGGCGGTGCTGCTGCTCGACTATATTGCCCATCGTTTCAAGACCCTTATGGCCGAGCATCATCCCTCTATTGGCGAGCATAACGTCATCGTAACCAGCGCCCTGCGCACCGAGCAGAGCGAACGCCGCCTGCGGCGCGTCAACCGCAACGCCACCGACACTTCGTGCCACATCTACGGCACCACTTTCGACCTTTCGGCGCAGCGCTACGAGCACTTGCCTTCGGGCCGCGACACCGTCGTCGACGCCTGCAAGCAGATGCTGGCCCAGGCTCTCTACGAGCTTCGCTACGAGGGACTTTGCTATGTCAAGTACGAGCGTGGCTCCTGCTTCCACATCACGCTGCGCACCACGCAGTATGAGGGTTCGGCCGCCAGCGAGACGCGCAGCTATGTCAACCCCGGCTCGCCCGACTACCTCGTCACCAAGGCACCGCCGCGCCCCAGGCCGCAAGTGGCCAAGGCTCCGCCAGCCAAGCCTGCAGCGGGCAGAAAGAAAGCCGCCGCGCCACAACGCCGCAAGGCCAGAGCCACCAAACCCGTCGCGTCGCGCCAGACCAACGCCGGCAACGCCCCACAGCCCGCATCCAACCGCCTTACCGACCGTGAACGTATCTCGCTCGAACAGTTCGAACGATAGTCCTCTTCTTGGCATACAATTGTTTGTGTCGGTTCTGGTTTGGAAATCGGCAACATCGGCGAGTGTCGCCAAATGTTAAAATTTATCATCGATGTCAGGATTTCGGGAAAAGTGGCTATTTGTATAGTGTAAAAAATATTTTTTACGGGCATAGTGGACAGTATAGAAAGATACAGACAGGTTCTCTTGCGCAACCGCAAACTGATTTGGGCGGTGTGTGTGCGCTCTGCCCGTGGCGATGCCGAACTGACGAAGGACTTGATACAGGAGGTGATGTTGCAGGTGCTGCTCGGCATCGACAATCTGCGCGAGGATGCCTTGCCCATCGAGGAGCGCAACTGGATGCGATGGCGCTGCCGTGCGGCAATCAAGCGGCACCGCAGGAATCACAGAATCCCATTACTGCAACTGGACACCGAGGCGCTGTCGGCTACGGAGGACGATGACGGGTCGAAAGAGCTGCTGGAAGAGGCCCTGTCGTACCTTACGGACGACGAAAGGCTCCTTTTCCGCCTCGAGCTGGACGGATACCAAGGCACCGAGATTGCCGCGCAACTGGGCATAACCGTAAGCGCCTACTATCAGAGGCGGCACCGTGCCATTGAAAAACTGAGGAATATATATGCTTAAGTAAACGGTCGAAAACATCTTTCTTTTTCTTTGAACAGGAATAGCCATAAATTGTCGAGGAATTAACCATAAATTAGATTGTAGAACGTGAATGCCCGTAAATGCCCGCGAATTACCATAAATGTCAAATGAATATGACTTATTGCTTAACAAAGTAAATTTTAACCTTCTGTATAAGGCAACCTCTATAAGGCCGTATGGCCCGCAGTTTGAAAAAAAATGTTAGAGGTGCCCGCAATCCAATTCACTAATCACCAATCACTAATCATCAATCTCAAATATGAACGCAAAAAACAAGAACTGGCCTGAGCTGCCGATTGCTGGGGAGAACCAGGAACGGATGCTCCCCGTCGTGGAAATGATGACCGACGGATTAGAAGATTACTGTCGTGCCTACAAGAGGCAACGGCGCATATACGTGCATATTTTTTCCTTTGCTTTTGCCATCGTTGCCGTGTGCACGGCGGCGTGGCACCTGACGCCTGCGGCGTCGACGGTGGCTGTCGACGAGGCGTCGCTGGCGTGCCGCAGCGAACGTATTGCTTTGGTTGATAATCTTTTTAAAGCCTGACAATCGTGAAACGGAATGGAATAATACGGATGCTTGTTGCCATAGTGTTGCTCCTTGTGGCGCTGTCGATGACAATGGCCTTCAAGTACAGACCCCTCACCGTGCCCTACGGGCATTGCAGCGAGGTCTACCGCCACTATGCCGGGCGTGCCGACCTTGATGTGGCCTTCGTCAAGGGCTACCGCATCGGTGACAGTATCGCCGTCGATGTCACCACCATAACGGCTTCCGATTCGGCAAGCTGGGAAAGACTGCTTCGCGAGATGAATGTCTACGAAGGAACAATCAATCGTATGCAAAAGCTGGCGGAAGCAAACAAAACCACTATGACGATGTTCCGCTGCAAAAAGAATCATCCTGAAATAAACCATAAAATCATAGCCTCACCATACGATCTCGTCTTTTGCAGCCCTCTCGAAAAGAATGTATATGTTTTTGACATCACCAGCGACAAACAAGTGGAACCCCTGATATTAGTGTATTTTCGTTTAATTGACAAATATAAGAAAAAAAATGAAGCGTCGACTTAAATCTATTGCGCTCCTTGCAGCGCTCAGCATCGCAGCCGCCGGCTGCCAGAAAGAACCTATTGTAGAACCGTCCTTGCAATGTCAGCAGAATGCAGATATTCGCAACATTAGGTACTCTGTTGATGGTATGGTGATGTACGTTACCATACGGGGTGAAAAGGAATGGCTTTCTTTTTTGGACAGAATGGTTGCGTTGACAAAGGATGGCCATCAAGTTTCGATAAAATGTCTGAACTCGTCAAACGAACAAGCCTTGTCAAAAAATGTAGTAACATATACAACAGACAATGAGAGAGATGCTGTCGCTTGGTGCACCAAGATGCTCGGAGAGGGCTATACTGTGACAATGTATTATGATGAGAAATCAGGTAAGTACATCTGTACTGCAGAGAATTGATTATGATGGAAATCTGGTCTCATATAAAACGGCAAATATTATGTATGATATAAAAATGGAACGTCTGCATTCCCAAGTGAAAAACGCCGCCAGTTGCAGAACGCTGGCAGCACAAAAAAGAAAGGAACAACGCCTATGAAAGACCATAGTCCCGTCGCATAGCCCGGTGTCGTGTGCGGCAGGGACAGAACACAACAGGAAACGATGCCCGGCAGGGGGGCCACTCTCCCGAATACTCCACCACGGCTCCCCGCCCAAGGCATCTATAGACACCAAAAAAGCAATAAAAATTAAACAACAAAAACATACATTATGAAAAAATTGATAATTTTTTTATGCGGACTGCTGATGTCGTTTTCGGCATACAGCCAGACAAGCGCAGTCTACAGTGAAGTAAATCCATTTGACATAAATTCAACAATAGTCAAGGAAGTGAATTACCCGGCGACTATAACCTGTCATAACACTGTCGAGAAGAATGTCCAGTTTGTGTATGTCGACGCCTCGTTGTCGACCAAGGAATTCATTTTGGATTACAACGAACTTGTGGTTCACGATATGGAGGTTCTCAGCCAGGACACGGTCGTGTTTTGCGGAGAAGCTATTATCAATGGCCAAAGAAACGCCGTTGTCGGTTTCTTCAAGATAAGTGAAATCTTGACCTCATCAGTAAATGTCAGGATACAGAAGAATTTTGTATCTGGAGAAAATGTGTTGTCCGTTGTGACATTGACGAGGATGGTGACATACTTTAGTTCGAATATGGTTCGGCACATTGTATGTATTGGCAGTTGTGTGAAAGTTGTAAATAATGAAGATGTTTTTTATCCCAGCATAGTAGATATCAGCGGCTATGCCATCGGGACAAGCGGATACATAAGCGGGTGTGTGGAAAACGTGAATGAAACCTTTGAGGATATCGACATAGCAACGGCCGGGTTTTTGAATACGCCGTACGTCGTTACCGTCGGATTCGATATGTCTTACGGCCGTTATATGGGTTTCAGGATTTACAACCCTGACAATATCTTCAGCTCGCCAAACAATATCGAGGACACGCTGCGACTGCTCAGGGTGGATCCTTCAAGCACAAGGAAATGGCTTGATGACGGTTTGTCGCTGTCGCGCATATCCAATGGCAGCGTCGCAACCGTGTCGTACCGCAAAAGCGACAATGGCACAAGCGATCAAAATGCCAATATACATATCGGAAAGTATTCCGTGATGCGAATGTGGAACGGAGCATTGAACATAATGGAGCAGAGTCAGGAAATTCCTTTTTTGTCCACTTCAAACCGTAAGATGAGAGACTTGATTTACAGCAGCAAAACCAAAGGTCTGGTATTTCTTCACACAGCAATGGACTTGTCCACTCAGGATTTGAGAACAAACTATTGCGAGATACCCGAAAATTATTTGTTGTCACCTTCGCCTCTTAATGTCTTCTATTATCCAGACTATGAACTGCACCGGTTGTCATTGTACAACAATGCCGCAAATTATCTTTGGTGCGGTGTCAATACCTCATTGCCTTTTGTTTCGGCAAACGGTATGTTCACCTTCGGCCTCATTAAAAGATGTTCGGAATACGACGTTTACAATCCTGTCCAAAAAGATTGTTTGACAATATCAAAAAAGAAAAGACCGTTCACAGAAATAGGCGGTATAAACTTCCTTTCGGTAAATGATGGTGAGATTGACGAGAGTGTAATAAATCTGCAATGCGAGGTAAAATAATAATAACTTTTAAAACTATAATAAAATGAAAAAGATATTTTTATATATCGCCCTATTGGCGACAGCCTACTGCGCACAGGCACAATATGACACGTTGAACATAGGCGACCGTGACCCGACGTTCTACTACTGGGACACAAACTGGTGGGACCATTACTACCTCAACTATCCTCAGGCCCGTGCCGATTCGATTGAATGGTCTGGCGGAATCGGCGTGTTTGGGCTTCAACCAGAATTTGCACGCTACTGCTATACCGATACGGCACTGCGTATTATAGGCATCGCCGCAACATTGCGGATCGACCCGGCTAATTTTGCCATATACGACACGCTTCTGCCCGACTACCTGTGCCTGTATGAGGTAGACAACACCACCGACGAAATGGTGCTACTTGCAAAAAAGACGTGGCAAGGCACCCGTCCAAGGTACCAGATGGCGTATGCCGAGACCAACCAGTACACACTTACCCCGGACACGATGATAAAAATACCGCCTGAATATGCACCGGTATTTGAGGTATACTTCGATTCGGCGATAACAGTGCGCGACTCCTTTTATGTGTCGTCCACCAACTACAACAACAAAAGGCCCTATTCCCAACCGCACACAGCCCCGCTTGCAGCCGTACACGCTTGGTCGACAGGCGAGATGGTAAACGGCTCTTACGTGCATCAATATCCCCAATTTTACCCCAAGCCGAATCACTATAGGCGCAGACTGCACGAAATGCCTATCTACGATTGGGAGGATACACGGTTCAACATTCAAGACACAGCGTGGCATACATTCAGCTTGTTCAAGTCAAAAACTCCAAACACAGTTGATGAAGGTGCAGACTGGTCCTACTTTATGTTCATCTTCCCCATCATCGACACCACGGGTCTCTACCTTCGCCAGCCGTGCACCACCACGACGGGCTTCAGGAACGTCAGCATAGACAGCTGCACGGTGGCGATGGAGTGGAACCCCGACGGTAGTTCGGAACGCTACGAGGTGGCCGTGAGCCGCATAGGGCGCACACCCGAGGAGGGCACCGTCGTGCAAAGCGACACCAACTACGCCGTGGTCCGCACCGAGCCGTGGGACACCACCGCCCAGTGGTACTCGGCCTGGGTGCGCTGCATCTGCGCCGCCGGCCACAGAAGCGAGTGGAGCAGCCCTGTGACGTTCAACGTGCACTGCTCGCCGGGCGCAGGTCCCGAAGACCCTGTAGGCATCAGCGTCGCCGTCGACCGCGCCAGCCGCCTGCAGCCCAACCCGGCCAGCGGCAGCGTGAGGGTGGAGTCGTCCTACCGCATCGCCGAAGTGGAGCTCTTCAGCCTCGACGGCCGCAGCCTGCAGCGCCGCGCTGTCGACGCCACCGGCACGACGCTCGACATCTCGCAGCTGCCCTCGGGCACCTACATCGTCCGCATCGCCACCACAAGCGGCACCGCCTACAAGAAGCTGGTGGTGAAGTGAGAACGGAACGAGCGGAAAGCGGAAAACGGAGAGCGGAAAGCGGCTGACGCGTTAGCAGTTCTCGCATATCACGTTCCAAATACATTATATACGAAGGAGAGGGAGAAAACGTCTGCATTCCCAAGTGAAAAACGCTGCCAGTTGCAGAGCACTGGCAGCACAAAAAAGAAAGGAACAATGCCTATGAAAGACTATAGTCCCGCCGCATAGCCCGGTGTTGTGTGCGGCAGGGACAGAACACAACAGGAAACGATGCCCGGCTGGGGAGCCACACTCCGAATACTCCACCACGGCTCCCCGCCCAAGGCATCTATAGACACCAAAAAAGCA
>R20__coassemble_1438_pt1 | contig 13038 bp, 11 predicted proteins | sample R20__metabat2_low_PE_005 | metagenome-assembled genome bin R20 | reverse complement strand
GCGTTGGGGCAGGGTGGGGGAAATGTTAAAAATAGTGCGAATGCGAAGATTTCGGGTGGCGAAGGCTTGCGGTTTTAGGTTTTTTTAGTATTTTTGCGGTTTGAAGTGCCACGCGTGTCAAGGCGTTAGTGGCTGAATATGATAATATTGCGCTGAAATCTAAATAAAATTTAAACAATATGAAGGATATTTTTGAAAGAATCAAAGAGTCGACCGGCGGTCCGCTGGGACAGTATCGCAAGCTGGCCGATGGCTATTTCTATTTTCCGAAGCTCGAGGGCGAGCTGGGTCCCGAAATGACGTTCAACGGCAAGAAGGTGCTGAACTGGAGCCTGAACAACTATCTGGGTCTGGCCAACAACCCTGAGGTGCGCGCCGCCGACGAGGAAGGCGCCCGCCGCTGGGGCCTGGCCTATCCGATGGGTGCCCGTATGATGAGCGGCCATACCGCTCTGCACGAGGAGGTTGAGTCGATGCTGTGCCAGTATACGCACAAGAAGTACGGCTACCTGCTCAACTTCGGCTATCAGGGCCAGATCAGTATCCTCGACACCATCGTCAGCCTGCGCGACGTCATCGTCTACGACAGCGAGGCTCACGCCTGCCTGATCGACGGTTTCCGCGTGACGGGTGCCAAGCGTTTCAAATATCAGCACAACGACATCGAGAGCCTTCGCAAGCAGCTTACCCAGGCCACGGCGCTGGCCGAGAAGCAGGGCGGCGGCATCCTGGTGGCCACCGAAGGTGTGTATGGTATGGAAGGCGACCTGGGTGCGCTAGACAAGATTGTGGCTCTGAAGAAGGAGTTCAACTTCCGCATCCTGATCGACGATGCCCACGGTATGGGCGTTATGGGTCCCGAAGGCCGCGGCACGCACACGCACTTCAACTGCGAGGACGAGATTGACCTCTATTTCTGCGCCTTCGCCAAGACGATGGCCATCATCGGCGGCTTCATCGGCTGCAACGACGAGGACATCATCACATACCTGCGCTTCAATATGCGCTCGCAGATCTATGCCAAGAGCCTGCCGATGCCTATCGTTTGGGGCGTCAAGCGCCGTCTGGAAATCATCAACCAGCATCCCGAATACCGCGAGAAGCTGTGGGAGCTGTCGACCTACCTGCAGAAGTCGCTCCAGGCCGAGGGCCTGAACACGGGCGTCACCGAGAGCCCCATCACGCCGGTCTTCTTCCCGGGCGACGTGAACCAGGGCACCAACGTGGTGGTCGACCTGCGCGAAAACTACGGCATCTTCTGCTCCATCGTGGTCTATCCCGTTGTGCCGAAGGGCCAGATTATGCTGCGCATCATCCCCACGGCGGTCCACACGATGGAGCACGCCAACCGCACGATTGAGGTGTTCCGCGAGGTGAAGAAGAAACTGGACGAGGGTGTCTACAACAAGCCGATGCCCGATATGCATATCATCAAGAAAAACTAAAAGGTTGGGAAGTTGAAGGGTTAAAAGGGATGGCTTGCGTGTCTCAGGCTCCTTTTAACCCTTCAACCTTTGAAACTTTAAAACCTGTAGTGATGAAATACCAGCTCAGATGTAAGAAATGTGGCAAGGTCATCGCCGACTTTGCCACTTGGTTTCGCCAGGACCAGAAGTGCGACTGCGGCAGCGGATATGCCGAGGTGGAATACCTGGAGCCGCTGCACGTCCCCGCCGGGGAGCCTGCAACCGACTCGTACCAAGACTATTACTTCGATATGCTGCCCATCGCCGACCGCAGCAACGTGGTCAGCTTTGGCGAGGGCCTGATTCCCATCGAAAGGTGGGACAACCTGGAGGCCTATGCAAAGGGTAAAGGCGTTTACTGCAAGGTGTTTGTCTATCGCAACGACCTGAACTGCGGCAGCGGCTCGTTCAAGGACATCAGCGCGGCGTTGGCCGCCACGGTGCTGAAGGAGCAGGGCGTCAAGGAGTACTGTCTGGCGTCGACGGGCAACGCCGGCGTGGCTTTTGCCACCTACAGCGCCAAGGCAGGCATCCGCTTCACCGAGTTTGCGCCCAACTGCATCGACCCCGCCACGGTCGAGGCCATCCGCAAGGTGGGTCAGCCGGTGGTCGTATCGGCTGGCGGCTATGGCGCCGCCAAGGAAGAGGCTGCCAACTATCACAAGACCAACAATGTGCTGATCAGCGGCGGCAACACCGATCCGCTGCGCATCGAGTCGAAGCGTCTGGTGGTGTTCGAGTGCCTGCGCCAGATGGGCCAGCTGCCCACGGTCTATATGCAGGCTGTGGCCGGCGGCACGTCGCCGCTGGCTTTCGAGAAGGGCTTCCGCGACCTGCAGGCTATGGATGGCGAGAAGAAATATGAGTTGCCGCGTATGCTGCTGGTGCAGCAGGACGAGTGCGACCCGATGGTGACGGCCTGGGAGAAGGCCACGGCTGCCGGATTCCCCGCAGGGTGGGAGCAGCAGTACGAGGCCAAGAAGGACATCAAGACCCGCATCGGCATCCTTACGGCTGCCAATCCGGGCAACTATCCGCTTGTGGCTCCGCTGGTTAAGCGTTCGGGCGGTACCTTCATCCGCGTCAAGGAGGCCGAGCTGCCCCGCTACGGCAAGGAGATGAAGGCCAGCCGCGGAGTGCTGATGGGCCCTGCCTCGATGGTGTGCTATGCCGGATTCTTCCAGGCTGTGGACAAAGGCGAGATCAAGAGCGGCGACGTCGTGCTGCTCAACACCGGCGAGGGCTGCGACCGCGCCCAGTGGTTCAAGGATTTGGTGGAGGGTTAAGTTTAACTTTAACCTTAACTTTAACCTAACTGGCTGCCGCTGTAGGATGCCAGGGTGTGTCTGATTAGCAATGTATTGTGACGAATCTATGGTTTGTCGCAGATAATGAATGGATTTCAATCCGCAAAACAAATGAAGAAATTCGAAAATAAAACTGTCTGGATTACAGGTGCCTCGTCGGGCATCGGCGAGGCTACGGCCTACCGATTTGCCGAGGAGGGCGCAAGGGTGATTGTCACCGCCCTGGAGGCCGACCTGCTCGAAAAGGTCGTGGCGCGCTGCAAGGAGCTTGGCGCTCCCGATGCGGCGGCGCTGCCCTTCGACCTGTCGGACAGCGACGGGCTCGATGCCCTTGCCGAGCAGGCGTGGAACCGCTTCGGCGGCATCGACATCCTGTACAACAATGCCGGCATCAGCCAGCGTGGCACCACCGTCGAGACCGAGATGCGCGTCATCCGCAAGGTGATGGACATCGACTATTTTGCCCCCGTAATACTGACCAAAAATATCCTGCCACGGATGATAGAACGGGGTGGGGGACAGCTGGTTGTGACCACCAGCATCGCGGGTCGCTTCGGCTTCCCGCTGCGGTGCGCCTACAGTTCGGCCAAGCACGCCCTTTACGGCTTTTTCGAGACCGTGCAGGCCGAGACCTACGACCAGAACATCCGCGTCACCATTGTGTGTCCGGGTCGTGTGCAGACCAACATTTCGAAGTACGCCCTCGAGAAGGACGGCCGCCAGCACGGCAAGATGGATGCCGGCCAGGCCGGTGGCGTCACGCCCCAGCAGGCTGCCGACAAGATTGTCAGGGCTGTCTACAAGAAGAAACGCGAGGTGATGGTGGGCCGCTACGAGCTGCTGATGGCCTATATCAAGCAGTTCTTCCCAGGTTTGGCCGCACGTCTTGCAAGAAAGATTAAACCAATGTAAACTATATTTTTAATACTGTAAAAAATGAAAAAAACTTTAATTCTGACTGCTCTTCTGTGCGTGGCTGCCGTGTGCGGCGCACAGGAAACGAAAGGCGGCTTTATGGCCGAAGTAGGTCTTGGATTCTCCAAATTCGGCAACTACGCACCCGTGTCGGCTTTTGTCGACCCCACCGATGCCTACAGTATGATTCCTTCGGAACACATCACGCTGGGCTATCGTTTTAAGAACAACTCTTTTGTCGGCCTCACCATCGGTTCGCGTGGAGGCAACACCTCGTTCCGCGAGCTGGACGAGAATTTCTTCGACCTCGACATTATGGCAGACTTCCGTGACTATGTTCCTCTTGGTAACCGTTTTGAACTGGAAACTGGTGCCGCTTTGGGAGTGCTGTTCCACGGTAGTGGATACGAATTTGCCGGCAATATTGAATCTGTCGCACGTTTTGGTTTCTGCTGCAACTTCGAGATGGGCATCAACTACAAAAGCAGCGAGCATACCTTCGTGGGTTTGCACGCACAGCTGCCTTATTATGCCAACATTGGCAGCGAACCTGCGGAACTGCCTGCTGGCCTTACCGCTTTAGGCTATACTGCCACCGACGCACCGCAAATGACTGGATGCAGCATCCAGTTTACCTTCGGCATCCGCTTCTAAAAGAAACGAACATACAATAACGAGAGAACCCCATACTTGCCGTGTGGGGTTCTTTTGTTTTGTAGATTCTTGTTACTCTGCGTAATGAGCATCGATCTGGTCGAGGATGGCCAGCACCTCGTCGAGGGTGGTGACGCTGACCAGAGGGATGCGGAAGCGCTTGAAGTCGAAGAGACCACGGAAGTAGGCTCCGTAGTGCTTGCGCATTTCGAAGATGGCCTGGCGCTCGCCCTTGAAGTCGACGGCGGCGAGTAGGTGTTCGCGACAGACGGCGACGCGGGAGGAAACGGAAAGCGGAAAGCGGAAAGCGGAAAGCGGAGAGGAATTTTCCGATTGAATCAGCTCTTTTGTCTGTTCGAAAATCCAGGGGTTGCCGATGGCGGCGCGGCCGATGAGGATGCCGTCGACACCGTAGCGTTGGCGTGCCTCGAGGGCCTGCTGCGGTGTGGTGATGTCGCCGTTGCCGAAGACTGGTATGTGCAGGCGCGGGTTGGCTTTGGTTTCGCCGATGAGCGTCCAGTCGGCCTCGCCGCGGTACATCTGCGACTTGGTGCGGCCGTGGATGCTGATGGCGGCGATGCCGACGTCCTGCAGCTGCTCGGCAAGGGTGACGATAATCTTGCTGTTTTCGTCGTAGCCCAAGCGCGTCTTGACGGTGACGGGCAGGGGCGAGCGCTTGACGAGTGCTGCGGTGATAGCCACCAGTTTTTCAGGCTCTTTCATCATTCCCGACCCGGCACCTTTGCCAGCCACTTTGCGCACGGGGCAGCCCCAGTTGATGTCGATGAAGTCGGGTCGGGCGTCGGCCACCACGTCGATGCAGCGCAGAAGCGAATCCTCGTCGTTGCCGAACACCTGTATGCCGATGGGCCTTTCGAATTCGGCAAAGAGCATCTTGCGGCGGCTCTTCTCGGCATCGCGGATCAGGGCCTCGCTGGCGATGAACTCGCTGATGAGCACGTCGGCCCCGTGCCGCTTGCAAAGCTGCCGGAAGGGGAGGTCGGTTATGTCGTCCATCGGCGACAGAAACAGCGGGAATTCGCCCAGTTCTATGTTGCCTATTTTTGCCATCTACAATATTTTGCGTCGTTTTGCGTTAAGCGGAAACAAATGCAAAGATAGTAAAAATTATGGAAAGAACACAAACTATACATTATCAAGAGTATACCCTGAACGAGCTTGCCGCTGCCGACCGCGCCCTGATTGATGCCGCCATCGAGGCGACGGACACGGCCTATGCCCCCTATTCCAACTTCCACGTCGGCGCGGCTTTGCGCCTGGCCGACGGCACCATTGTCAAAGGCAGCAATCAGGAGAACATAGCCTATCCCAGCGGCCTTTGCGCCGAGCGCACAGCCCTTTTTGCGGCTTCGGCACAGCATCCGGGCGTTGCAATTGAGACGCTGGCCATAGTAGGCCGCAATCCTGAGGGTGTGCTGACGGCCGCCAGCCCCTGCGGCGCCTGCCGTCAGGTGATGGCCGAGCAGGAGAGCAGGCAGGAGTGCAAATTGCGTGTTTTGTGCTATTATTCAGCCGACAAAATACTGGTATTCGAAGGCATCGAATCGCTTTTACCCTTTGTTTTTTCGATGTGAGACAAAGGATTTTGTTTTGCTTAAAAGATTGAAATCCAATACTGAATTGGCATAGTGGCAAAAAGTTTTCGCACAAAAGTTTGTCATACTGATTTTTCTTTGTACTTTTGCAAACTTGTTCGAGGCATATTGTGTCTCTTTATAACTATGTAAATTTATAAAAAACAATAACAAATGGGAATTATTGGAAACATTAGAAAACATTCGTGGATAGCAGTTACCATTGTGGGTATTGCTATCGTTGCATTCATTATCGGCGACCTTCAGAAGAACCGTAACCAGGAGGCTTTTGCCAAGCTGGATGGCGAGGAAGTGACCTACAAGTACTTCAGCGACCGTCTTATGCAGCGCGAGCAAGACTACAATATGCGCGGCAACAGCAGCTATGCCTTCAAAGAGAATGTGTGGCAGGAGATCGTTCAGGAGCGTCTGCTTGACAAGGAAATGACGGCGCTTGGCGTGGTGGTCACCGATGCGGAAGTTAGCGATATGTATGTCGGTCGCTTCATCCATCCCTCGCTGCAGCAGCAGTTTACCAATCCTCAGACTGGAGCCTATGACCGTCAGGGCATCAGCAATTATGTGCGCCAGATTGAGACTATGCCCGACACGATGGAGGCAAAGATCCAGTGGCTCAAATTCCAGGAGCAGGTGCGTCAGGACCGTCAGAGAACCAAATATATATCCCTGCTGCAAAACGGTATGTATATGCCCAAGGCCATCGCCAACAAGATTTCGGAGATGGGCAGCAAGCATTCGGATGTCCGCGTTGCCGGCCTGCTCTATTCACAGGCTGCCGATGTTCAGGTCGACCTGACAGACGCCGACTATCAGAAGTACTTTGACACTCATAAGAAAGAGCTGAACCGCAGCGTCTTCGGCTTGGACAACCGCGAGCAGCGCGAAGTGGCTTATGCCGTCTTCACCGCTCAGCCTTCGCAGAACGACATTGCCGAGCTTGAGAGCGAAGTTGCCGAATGGTGGGGCGAAATGCAGCAGATGGACGAAAACAGCGTCATCGACTTCGTCAATATGCACGGTGGCTATGACTCGATGTTCGTCAGCAGCGACATCTTTGCCGCTCCGCTCGACTCGATTGTCAAGGCTTCGCACGCCGGTGCCGAGATTGCCCCCATCGTTGTGCAGAATCTGACCAAGGACGGATACAACCGTCACACTTATGGCGAATATGTTATGGGCAAGGTGCTGAAGACCGAGATGCGTCCCGACAGCCTGCGCATATCGATGATCCTTATCCCCTCGCAGAACTATCATCAGAGCATTACCCGTACCCCTGAACAGGCTGCCCATCTGCGCGACAGCGCTATGGCCAGCATCAAGGCCGGAATGCCGTTTGAGGCTGCTGTTGCCGCTTTCTCGATCGACACCACCAATGCCGGCGACCAGAACTGGCAACCCGATGGCGCCTTTGGCATTTTGAACGAGGATATTGTCCATCACAATGTCGGCGAAGTCTTTGAGAAGGAACTTCCCAATAATGCAGGCTACTTTATCGTCAAGGTGACCGGCAAGACCGCTGCCAAGATGAAATACCGTGTCGCTCTGGCCCAGAAGGTCATCACTCCCAGCACCGATACCGAGAAGGATGTCCGCGACCGTGCAAACCAGTTTGCAAGCCAGTTCTCGACTTGCCAGGCTATGATTGACGGAGCGCAGTCGCAGAACGTTCAGATGCGCAGCGCCCTGCTTATTTCGATGAGCGACTCGCTGACGGGATTCTCCAATACCCGCGACGCTGTCCGCTGGGCCTTCAATGAAAAGACCCAGTCGGGTGCAGTAAGTGGCGAAATCTACAATTCGGACTACAGCTATATTGTTGTCGGACTTCGCGAAATCTATGTTCCCAACCAGCTGACCCTTGACCAGGCACGTCCCCTTATCGAGAACCGTGTGCGCCTCGAGAAACTTGGCGAGCAGCTCGCTGCCAAGGCTGACGAGGCCATCAAGGGAAGCAATGACATCAACGCCATCGCTGCCAAGCTGAATGTCAGCGTAGACACCGTTGCCGATGTGGCCTTCGGTGGCTATCTTGGCCGCAACGGTATGGAACCCAAAGCCACTTCGGCCATCGCTGCCAAGAACGACACCGGCATCATCGGACCCATCCAGGGTGCCAATGGCGTATACGTCATCAGCGTCGACAGCAACAACAAGGTCGAGGCCGCCGATGCAGAGGGCATCCGCCAAAGATACCAGAATGCAGGTATGAATGGTCTCAACTACATTATCCCTGTGTTGCAGAGCCGTATCAAGATTGTCGACAACAGGCTTATGTACCTCTAAACATAGCGACAGCGTTTGAGACAGCGTATTTGACAAACGTAAAACAAGGCGGTGCGGAGGTGGAGATCGAAGCACCGCTTTTTTTGACTGAACAAGTATGTCGGTAAAGGGAAAGATATCAAGCTTCTTTGCAGGTGTTAAGCGCTTCTTCCAGCGTCTCTGGAACGGGCGCCACACGATAGGCGACCTTGTGAAACACAAGCATCGCTTTGTCGTTCTCGACACCGATACCTATAAAGAAAAGATATCGTTCCAACTGTCGGGCATCAACATCTTCGTCTTCCTTGGCATAACGTCGCTGGTGCTGATTTTCCTTACTGCCCTGCTGCTTGCCTTCACACCGCTGCGCGAGCTCATACCGGGCTATGCCAACACGGGTATGGTGGAGCAGACATACGAAAACGCACGTATCATCGATTCGCTCGAAACCGAGCTCAAGAATCAGGAAGAAATGCTTGCCGACATACAATATATAATGTTAGGCAAAGACCCTGCCGAACGCCACGCCGTCGAGCAGCGTCGCAGCGACAGCGTCAAGGTGCAGCCTACGCCTTACGTCAAGTCCAAGGCCGACAGCCTGCTGCGCGAGGAAGTGGAATCGAGGGAGAGCAAAAACAAATGAACGGAAAGAAACATATAGCAATATTAGGATCAACCGGGTCCATAGGTACCCAGACGCTGAACGTCATACGTCGTCATCCCGACCTCTTCGAAGCCGAAGTGCTTGTGGCTGGCTCAAATGCCAGCCTGCTGATAGAGCAAGCATTGGAATTTAAGCCCAATATGGTGGTCATCGCCGACAAGGCCAAATATGCCGAAGTCAGCGATGCCCTCAAAGCCACCGATGTCAAGGTCTTCGCCGGCGAGGGCTCGGTGTGCGACGCCGTTGCAATGGACTGCGTCGACATCGTCGTCGCCGCCATCGTGGGTTTTGCCGGCCTGAAGCCGACAATGCACGCCATCGAAGCGGGCAAAACAATAGCCCTGGCCAACAAGGAGACTATGGTCGTCGCCGGCGAGATTGTCACCGCCGAGGCGCGTCGCTGCGGTGCCGCCATCCTGCCTGTCGATTCCGAGCATTCGGCCATATTCCAGACCCTGCAGGGCGAGATGCACAACCGCATCGACAAGATACTGCTCACCGCCTCGGGCGGGCCACTGCTGGGCCGCAGCCGCGACCAGCTGGCCACGGTCAGCCTTGCCGAGGTGCTGCGCCACCCCAATTGGAATATGGGCCGCAAGGTGACCATCGATTCTGCCAGCCTGATGAACAAGGGACTTGAAGTCATCGAGGCCAAATGGCTGTTCGGTGTCGATACCGGACGCATCGAAGTGCTTGTCCATCCGCAGAGCATCGTCCATTCAATGGTGCAGTTCGAGGATGGCTCCATCAAGGCCCAGATAGGCACGCCGACGATGGAAACGCCCATCCAGTATGCCCTTTCCTATCCCCACCGCATCGAAAGCCACCTGCCGCGCTTCAGCTTCTGGGAGCATCCCGAGCTGACCTTCCTGCGTCCCGACACCGACACGTTCCGCTGCCTCCCCTTGGCCTACAAGGCCATAGAGCGCGGCGGCAACATTCCCTGCGTCCTCAATGCCGCCAACGAAGTGGCTGTGCAGCGCTTCATCGACGGCAAGCTGCGGTTCCTCGACATCGCCGACTATGTGGCCGATGCCGTCGAGCGCGCCCATTTTATTGCAAAACCGACCTTCGACCAGCTCCTTGAATGCGATGCCGAAGTCCGTAAAGAATTAATGAACAAATAGTTTAGAAATGAAAATACTGGCTCTTATACTCAGCCTCACTTTGCTCGTGCTGACACACGAGCTTGGACACTACCTCTTTGCCCGCCTGTTCAAAACGCGCGTCCGCCGCTTCTACATCTTTTTCAACTGGAAGTTCTCTATCCTGAAAGCCAAGAAGTTCGGTGGCAAATGGCACTTCCTTTTCTTTAACGACAAGACACCCGACGAGTGGGACGAGAAAAACCTCGCCCCCGAAGACCAGGACAATACCCTGTGGGGTATCGGCTGGATTCCGCTCGGCGGCTATTGCGACATAGCCGGAATGATCGACGAGACCAAGGGCGCCGACGACCTCGAGAGCGAACCGCAATCGTGGGAATACCGCTCCAAACCCGCCTGGCAGCGCCTCTGCATCATCAGCGGCGGCGTGCTGGTCAACTTCCTCTCGGCCCTGCTCCTCTACAGCTGCATCTTCGCCCACTGGGGCAAAAACGACCTGCCGCTCCAGAACGCCAAACTGGGCTACGACTATCACCCCGTGCTGGTGAGCGAAGGCTTCCAGGCGGGCGATGTCATCTGTGCCATAGACGGCGAGGAAATGACCGACATCGTCAAGACCCAGCACAAGCTGCTGCTCGACCGTCCAAACGTCGTCTCGGTTATGCGCCACACCGGCATCGTTGACACCGTCTACGGCCCCGACAGCACCTTGTCCACTTCTTGCCGCGACACCGTCGTGCGCGTCGACCTGCCCATATCGGGCGACCTGCTGACCAAGATTGAACCGCGCGACACCAACCTGCTCTTCTCCGTCCGCGCCCCGTTCGTTGTCAAGGACTTCGGCCCCGGCTCGCGCGCCAAACGCGGCGGTATGCAGATAGGCGACAGCGTGGTCAGCATCAACGGCGAGCCGATGGCCTGCTTTACCGAGATCTCAGCCCGCCTTGCCGAACTCAAGAACACCACCGCCACAATCGGCCTGTGGCGCAACGGCCAGCTCGACAGCGTCCAGGTCGAAATCGACTGCAAAGGCAAGATAGGTGTCTACCTGGCCGACTTCCGCGACCTCTTCGAGTGCGTCCACACCGACTACACCTTCTTCCAGGCCATCCCCGTGGGCATCAGCTACGGCTGGGAACAGATGACCACCTATGCCCGCTCGTTGCGCATCCTCTTCACCAAGGACGGCTACAAGGGCCTCGGCGGCTTCGGCACCCTCGGCGGCCTCTTCCCCTCGCATTGGGACTGGTACTCGTTCTGGAACATCACAGCCCTGCTGGCCCTGATTCTGGCCTTTATGAACGTCATCCCAATCCCAGGTCTCGACGGTGGCCACATCCTCTTCACGCTGTGGGAGATCATAACCCGCCGCAAGCCGAGCGAGAAATTCCTCGAAGTGTCGCAGACCATCGGTATGTTCCTGCTCCTGGCACTTCTCGTTGTGGCCAACGGCAACGACATTTTGCGCTGGCTGGGATTCTGACAATAGGTTGACTCGAGGCCGGCGCTGCCCGTCGCCGCTGCCGGCCTCGGCCCTAAAACTGCACAACAGATGAAGAAACTCGACAAACTGATAGTGAAATCCTATGTGGGGCCGCTGGTCCTCACATTCGTCATTGCCGTCTTTGTCCTGCTGATGCAGTTCATCTGGAAGTATGTCGACGACATCGCCGGCAAGGGCCTTTCGGTGGGCATCATCGCCGAGTTGCTGCTCGACGCCTCGGCCACCTTTGTGCCTATGGCTATGCCCATTGCCGTCCTCTTTGCCTCGATAATGACGATGGGCAACCTCGGCGAGCACTACGAACTGGTGGCCATCAAAAGCGGCGGCGTGCCCCTTTGGCGCGCAATGATGCCGATGGGCATCATCGTGCTGATGATGACCGTGGTGGCCTATCTTTTTGCCGACTATGTTATGCCGTCGGCGGTGCTCAAATACCGCACAACCCTCTATGACATAACGCGCAAGAAACCGGCCCTCAACATCCGTCCCGGCGAATACTATTCCGAAATCGACGGCTTCGTGATACGCGTCAACCAGAAAGATCCCGACGGCAAGACGCTGCACGACATCACCATCTACGACCATCGCACCTCGTCGAGCCAGCCCGACGTGGTCGTGGCCCGCCGCGGCACGATGCAGACTACCCCCGACGAGCGCTATTTGCTCTTCACCCTCTACGACGGATGCTCCTACAGCGAAAACGACGCCAACAGCAGCGCCGAGTCAAAACCCTTCACGCGCATACGCTTCGAAAAGAACGAGATGACCTTCGACCTCTCGAGTTTCGCCTTCGACAAGACCGACGAAAGCATCTTCCAGGGCGGCTACCAGATGATGAACACCAGCCAGCTCGACTCGAACATCGTCCGCCTCAAAGAGCAGTGCGACGCCAACGTCGCCAACCAGCGCGAGAACCTGAGCAATTCGGTACCGCTGTGCTTTGCCGACGGACACAAGCCGCCAAGCACCGCCGCCGGGCGCAGCCAGCGCGTGGACTGCTCCGACCTGTGCGACTCGCTCGACCTGAAAACCCTGAAGCGCGTATGCGGCGACGCCATAGCCAAGGCCGAGCGCAGCCAAAGCGACATCCGCATCCACAGCCAGGTCATCACCTCGCAGAACGAATACATCAACCGCCACTACATCGAGTGGCACCGCAAGTGGACCCTCAGCCTTGCCTGCATCGTGCTCTTCCTTGTCGGCGCGCCGTTCGGCTCCATTGTGCGCAAGGGCGGCCTGGGCGTGCCCCTTGTGGCATCGGTAATCTTCTTTGTGCTCTACTATGTGGTGGGAATGATAGCCGAAAAGGCCGTCCGCGAGGGTGCCCTCGGAAGCATCGGTATGTGGATTTCCACCTTCGTGATGCTGCCCATAGGCCTATTCCTCACCTATAAGGCCGTCCAGCGCTGACCACCATCGGCAGAGCCGCCGTTTCCGCCCTGCGGAAGCCTTTTCCTTATTGTTCATTGGTGCGACACACTCCGAAACTATAAACCCAAATCGGTCATTAGGATTAATCAGCAGCGATAAAAATGTCGTTTTCT
>R20__coassemble_1421_pt1 | contig 13254 bp, 12 predicted proteins | sample R20__metabat2_low_PE_005 | metagenome-assembled genome bin R20 | reverse complement strand
TACTGTACATATACTGTACATATACTGTACATATGACGGAGAAGGTGGCTTTAAAGGCTGGTTTTCAGCGGCTTACTCCATAGTTTGTTCCACAGCGTTCCACAGTGTGCCACACTGTGCCACTCGGCGCGACCGGTTAGGGCTGATTTGGGACAATTGATTTTTTTTCGTGCGCGAGTACAATAAAATAATAATAGTGGCGTTAAAGGGAGTGACAATATATTTATAAACACAATAATAATTATCAGAAAATGAGAAAAATCTTGACATTTGTTTTTGCCGTCGGAATGTTTTTCGGTGTTGCGGCGCAAAACAGCATCTTCGACTTTACGGTCAAAAACCAGGATGGCGAAGACATCCTAATGTCTGACTACAAGGGCAATGTGCTGCTAATCGTCAACACAGCCACGGAATGCGGATTCACGCCGCAATATGAGGGCCTGCAGGATATTTTCAACAAATATTCGGGCGACGGCTTTATGATTCTCGACTTTCCGTGCAACCAGTTCGGCGGCCAGGCCCCCGGAAGCAACGAGGAAATCCACACATTCTGCACGGGCCACTACGGCATCACCTTCCCGCAGTTCGACAAGGTCGACGTGAATGGCGACAACGCCTCGCCCCTGTTCGTGTGGCTCAAGAAGCAGAAGGGTTTCGAGGGTTTCGACCTTGACAATCCCATCGGCAAGCGTTTGCACGAGGCGTTCTCGAAACAAGACCCGAAATATGCCGAAAACCCTGACATCAAGTGGAATTTCACCAAGTTCCTTGTTGACCGCGAAGGCAACGTCGTGAAGCGCTACGAGCCGACGACCGACATCGAGGTCATAAAGGAGGACGTGTATGAACTTATGTTCAAGTGATTAGACCGTCCCTGTCCCCCAATGCCGCCTGGCCTGAGCCGGGCGGCATTTTTTGTCTGTGTGGATAACTTTTTTGCCGCGGCCATTGCCGTATGGCGGAAAAGTAGTATCTTTGCACTTGTAAATGTGGATAGATTTGTAACGATTGCAACCACTGTAAAAAATGCTAAAGCAGTAATCTACAGCAGTTTCATTCTCAAATCTGTTACATTTGGAACAATTTTCAATTAATCAAAATGTAACAAAATGAGTTATTTTTTCACTTCAGAATCAGTCAGCGAAGGCCATCCCGACAAGGTGGCCGACCAAATTTCGGATGCCCTATTGGACGAATTCCTGCGTCACGACCCCGAGAGCCACGTGGCCTGCGAGACGCTGGTAACCACGGGTTTGGCCGTGGTGAGCGGCGAGGTGAGCTGCGACGGCTATGTCGACGTGCAGCAGACGGTGCGCGACGTGATCCGCGAGATAGGCTACACCAAAGGCGAGTACAAGTTTGAGGCCGAGAGTTGCGGCGTTTTGAGCGCCATCCACGAGCAGAGCCAGGACATCAATATGGGCGTGAGCCGCAAGGCCAAGAAGGAGCAGGGCGCCGGCGACCAGGGAATGATGTTCGGCTATGCCTGCCGCGAGACGGCCGAGCTGATGCCGCTGCCTATCACACTGGCGCACATCATCTTGCAGGAACTGTCGCGCATACGCCGCGAAGGGCGCCAGATGCGCTATCTGCGTCCCGACGCCAAGAGCCAGGTGACGGTGCAATACAGCGACGAGGGCCGTCCGGAGCGCATCGACACCATCGTGGTGAGCACACAGCACGACCCCGACGTGGAGCAGGAGCAGATACGTGCCGACATCGGGAAAATCCTTCTTCCCCGCGTCGTAAAACGCCTTCCGAAGGAGACGCAAAAGCTTTTCAAAGAGCAATATAAGCTGTATGTCAACCCCACGGGCAAGTTCGTCATTGGCGGTCCGCACGGCGACACGGGCCTGACGGGTCGCAAAATCATCGTCGACACCTACGGCGGTCGCGGTGCCCACGGCGGCGGAGCCTTCAGCGGCAAGGATGCCTCGAAGGTGGACCGCTCGGCGGCCTACGCCACGCGCCACATAGCGAAAAACCTTGTTGCCGCAGGGCTTTGCGACGAGTGCCTCGTGCAGGTGGCCTATGCCATCGGGGTGGCCAGACCTGTGGGTCTGTACGTCAACACCTACGGCACGGCCAAGGTGCAGATAACCGACGGCGAGATTGCCACAAAGGTGGACAAGTTGTTCGATATGAGGCCCTACGCCATCGTGGAGCGCTTTGGGCTGAAGAACCCCATTTTCCGCCCCACGGCGGCCTACGGCCATATGGGCCGCGACCCCTACGAAGCCGAAGTCACCATCTATAAGAACGAAAAACCGCAGCAGAAGAAGGTGCAGTTTTTCGGCTGGGAGAAGCTGGATATGGTCGACGCCATAAAGAAAGCGTTCAAGATATGAACTTCAACGGACTGATAATAGGCGCCGCTACATTCCTGTGTATCGGCGCTTTCCATCCTTTGGTCATCAAGGCCGAGTACCTTTTTGGCACAGGGTGCTGGTGGGTTTTCCTGCTGCTGGGACTGGTGGGCATAGCCGGTTCGCTGACGGTTGCCGATGCCATAGCCTCTACCCTGCTTGGCGTGGTGGCGTTTTCGAGCCTGTGGTCGATCCACGAGCTGTTCAAGCAAAAGAAGCGCGTGGAAAAAGGCTGGTTTCCAGCCAACCCCAAGCGCCAAAAACGTCAATAAAACCTAACCGTTGCCATATGCCACACAACGTCAACCGAAAGCCCGTATATCCAGACCGAAGCAAGCAGTCGAAGAGAAAGCCTCGAGTCGATTTCAAGAAAATCGGCAAAGGGATTCTGAGGTGGGCTCCCATATGGATACCTATGGCGATTTGGCTGTGGTTCTTAATTCCTGATATTATAGACGACAGCCACTTGAAACACAACGGTATAAGAACGACAGCACGTGTAGAGAAGACGTATCTCGTGGGGGGTCGCAGTGTTTCAAGAATGGTCAAATACTACTTCTATGTCGGCGACTCGCTCTACTATGGCCATACGTCACTTTCAAAATCAGAGTGGGAACAGTTGCAGCCTCACGTCCAATTCGATATTGTGTACGAAAAAGACAATCCCAACAACAGCAACTGGGCTGGATATTATAAAGACAAACAATAAAAAGCAATGTAAACACTTATGACAAAACTCAGCGTAAATATCAACAAGGTGGCCACCATCCGCAACGCGCGCGGCGGCAACACCCCTAATGTCAAACAGTTTGCAATAGATTGCGAGCGCTTCGGCGCACAAGGCATCACCGTCCATCCGCGTCCCGACGAGCGGCATATCCGCTACGCCGACGCGTACGACATCAAGCCCATCGTGACCACCGAGTTCAATATCGAGGGCAATCCCAAGGGAGTGCGGAAAACGGAAAGCGGGAATCGGAAAGCAGACAACTGCCCCGACGGTTTCATCGACCTGGTGAAGGCCATAAAACCCGCCCAGGTGACACTGGTGCCCGATGCCGAAGGCGTGCTGACCAGCAATGCAGGCTGGGACACGGTGCGCAACTTCGACTATCTTTGCGACATCGTCAAAGAGTTCAAACAGTGCAACATACGTGTAAGCATCTTTATCGACGCAAATCCGAGGATGATTGAAATGGCCGCCAAGACCGGCACCGACCGCGTGGAACTCTACACCGAGAGCTATGCCAGCCGCTATGCCGCCGGCCGCGACGAGGCGATAAAGCCGTTTGTCGAGGCTGCACGCGTGGCTCGCGACTGCGGACTGGGACTGAACGCCGGCCACGACCTGTCGCTCGAGAATCTGGCCTTCTTCCACCAGCAGATACCCTGGTGCGACGAGGTCTCGATAGGCCACGCCCTGATAAGCGATGCGTTGTATTTAGGAATCGAAGAGACTATCCACCGGTATCTGAACTGCCTGAAATAGAGTCGGCTCAGCTGTAGTTGTGGTCGACGACGATGCTGAACCGATATTGCGGGAACTGCTGCGCAAGATAGGTTTCCATAGTTTTCTCGAAGGCACGGTCGTCGGGAATGCTGTCGTCGGGCACGATGTCGATAGTAATCAGGTTACGGTCCTCATAATAATAGAAGGCGTGGGTCTGCACAACACCTTCATACTGGTTGGCGGCCTGAAGCACAGCGTTCTGCAACTTCGCCTCGGGGCTGTCGTCCGTATAGAGGGCATATATGCCGATGGTCATAACGATGCCCATATCGGTATAAAAACTTTCAACCATTGAGCGCGTAAGCAGGTGCACCTGGCGCGCCGTCATCGACTCGTCGACGCTGATGTGCAGCGAGCCGATAAGCACATTGGGGCCATAGTTGTTGACGATGATGTCGTACACGCCATAGACGCCGTCGAACGAGAGGGCTTTTTCCTTGATTTGCGTCACCAACTCAGGCGAAATGCGGCTGCCAAGCAGCTCGCCGATGGGCGATGCCAGCATTTCGATACCGGCCTTGATGATAATCAAGGAAATAAGTGTGCCGATAATACCATCGAGGTTCACGTCCCAGATCAGCATTATGCCGGCCGAAACAAGAGTGGAGAGCGTCACGATGGCATCGAACAGGGCGTCGGCGCCACTGGCAATCAGGGCATCGCTTTTCAACTTTTTGCCCTCGCGCTTGACGTAGCTGCCCAGAATCAGCTTGACAGCAATGGCCACAACGATGACAACAAGCGTAACCGTCGAATATGACGGCCTACTGGGATTGAACAGTTTCTGCACCGATTCGACCAGCGAGGTGACGCCCGCCGCCGAGACGATAAGGGCTATAACGATGGCCGTAAGGTATTCCACACGCCCGTGTCCGAACGGGTGTTCACGGTCGGCCGGACGAGCCGAAAGCCGCGTTCCGACGATGGTGATGACCGACGACAGGGCGTCGCTCAGATTGTTGACAGCATCCATCACGACGGCAATGGAGCCAGCCACCAAACCGACAGCAGCCTTGAAGGCCGCCAAAAACACGTTGGCCACAATGCCAACGATGCTCACTCTGATTATTCTCTGGTTTCTTCCCATAACCTGTTTTTAACGACAATATCCGCCACAAATTATATCATATCGCAAAAACAATCCGCCAAATGAAAAAAAAATCGTACTTTTGCAATTTGTTTCACAAATCAAGTTCTAAGAATATGAAGCGAATACTATTGGTTATGCTGCTGGCTATGTGCGGGTCGGCAATGGCACAAAAGGCAGTCAACATCGGCGTGATACCCACACCGCAGCGGGTAGAAATGCACAACGGCGTATGCGCCATTGGCAGCAAGCAGTACTATTACGAAATCTATGATTCGGCCTATGTTGCCCAAAATCCGAAAACGCATAAGCAATCTGTAACCGACGACGGAATTAGCGACATTATAAAGTATTATCGTACTGTAGACAGAATCGAAGGCGCGGAAAACCAGCGCGAAGCCTACCGGATTGAAGTCCTTCCCGACCGGATTATCATCACGTCGACCACCGACGAAGGATGCCGCTGGGCAAACCAGACCCTCTTCCAGATGCGCGGCCACTACCGCGACAGCATACCCTGTATGACCGTGACCGACTGGCCAGCCTACCAGTGGCGCGGATGGATGGACGACATCAGCCGCGGGCCTATCACTAATTCCTATTTTGCAGGTGAACAAAAATCACTTCTTTCGCGCGTCAAGATGAACTACTATACCTACTACACCGAACATACGCTCTACAATAGAGACTATCCCGACCTGGTGCCACCCGACTTTCCGCGGTTCGCTGCCAATCGTAGCCTGATGGCCAATCTCCAATGCTTTGGCCATTTTGAGGAAACGCTGAAAATACCTTTCTACGACGACATCAAAGATAGCCCCTTCAACGTCGACCCATCGAAAGAAAAGAGCTACGACTTCCTGCGCAGCCAGATAGCCAACACATTGAGAGTGTATCATAATGCGCTTTTCTTCAACATCAACTGCGACGAGACCGAAAGCCTCGGCAGCGGCCACGCCAAAGATTATGTCGAGCAGCGCGGCGCCGACCAAGTCTACTGCCTGCATATCAACCGCATATACGACATTGTTCAGGACGAATACCGCAAGCAGTACCCCCACGGCGATGGACTCGAAGTGCTGATGTGGGGCGATATTGTGGCCAAAAATCCCGCTATGCTCAAGAGGCTGCCCCGCAAGATGAATTATATTGTCTGGGCCTACACCGCGCAGGAGAGCTACGACAATATGATAGCGCCGTTCCGCAAACTCTACGAGGAGCAAGGGTCGCCCTTCTGGGTTGCGCCGGGCGTAAGCCATTGGAGCAGTACGCCACAGGTGCACAACTACATACGCAACATCGCCCATCTGGCACGCGACGGTCATCGTGCCGGTGCACGCGGCCTGATGAACACCGCTTGGGACGACAGCGGCGAGAGCCTCTTCGGCGACAGCTGGCACGCTATGTTCTGGGCCGCCGAGATGGCCTGGCATCCGCTGACCGAAACCGACCCCAAGAAGGCAGAAGCCGAACTGGCGGAACGCGAACGGATATTCAACGAGATTTACAACGAGCAGTTTGTCGACAACTTCATCTATGGTTGGGAATGCGGCACCGAGCGGGCATTCCCCGACCGCAATCCAAAGCGTTACACTGATATGATTTATGCCGTCGGCGACCTGAACCACGATGCCGACGTAGGCGACTGGTTCAACACCTCTGCACTGATGCTGTCGATTTTCGACTTCTATCCCACATACGTCGACAGCGCCACCCTCGGGCGTTGCAACCGCGTTGACGACAAGGTGCGGCGCGTCCTCGCCACCATCGACAGCAGCGCTTTGCCCCATTTTGCCTACGCCTGCCACCGCATACTGACCGTCAGCGAAAAGAGCCGGCTCCGCGTACTGCTCTACCGCATTCTGCAAGAATCAGACGTCAGTGTCATTCCCGTAGCCCGGCAACTAGCCGACCAGTACTTCCGCGACCTGCACAACCTGAAACGCGAATACCTGCGCCTTTGGGACCGCGAGGCCGGCTCCTACTGCCGCGATGTGGTTTGCGACCGCTACGACCACCTTGGGCGCGAAGCGATGGAGGCCTTCGACCATATCGTAATCGATGTCCGCAAATTCAACGACGGCTCGCTGAAACTGATGCTCAGCAAGATAAACCCCGACAACGAGATTCACTACACCCTCGACGGCGAGAAACCCAACGAAGGCTCGCCTGTCTATAAGGAGCCCATCAACATAGGACAGTCGGGGCTGGTGCGAGCTTTGACCTTCAACCGCTGGGGCGACCGCATCGAGAGCCAGCGCTACGTAACGATGCACAAAGGTGTGGGAAACCTCAAGAAGCTCAACAGCCACTACAGCGACTATAACGCAGCCTACAGCGGTGGCGGCGATCAGGCTCTGGCCGACGCCACACTTGCCGACGACCTCAACTACAAGGATGGCCACTGGCAGGGATACTGGGGGCAGGACATTGACGTCGAATACGATTTCGGCAAGAAACAGCCCATTGAGCGCATCTCGATGCGGTTCCTGCAAAACAGCACCGACTGGATTCTGGCGCCACAGCGCATAGAAGTTTATTCGTCGAAAGACGGCAAAACGTGGCAACTGATGTTCATTTTCGAATCCAACCCCGATTTCCGCGAAAGCGGCAACATCGTCCGCACCGACACCATTCCAACGCCCGGATTGAAAACACGCTACCTCCGCATCGTCGCCAAAAACCCCGGCCCCCTACCCTCTTGGCATATGTCGGCCGGCCAACCCAGCTACCTCTTCATCGACGAAATCGTCATAAAGTAGTGAATAGTGAATTGTGAAACGAGCATATACGTGTCACAATTCACTATTCTTTTGGCCCCATCAGCCTGTGATAGTGGCAGAAAAGCAGTTCCTCGTTGTCGTCATAGAGGTGCATTCCGCTGCCCTCGCAATAGCGACAAACGACGCAACCCGGGAACCGTGTCAGTTGACAACAAGTGTAACCGTCGAATAAGACGGCACACCAGGATTGAACAGTTTCTGCACCGACTCTACCAGCGAGGTGACACCTGCCGCTGAGACTATGAGGGCAATAACGATGGCCGTAAGGTATTCCACACGCCCGTGTCCGAACGGATGCTCACGGTCGGCCGGACGAGTCGAAAGCTTAGTACCCACAATGGTATTTACCGACGACAGTGCATCGCTCAGGTTGTTGACAGCATCCATCACTATGGCAATGGCTCCTGCCACCAAGCCGACTGCAGCCTTGAACGCTGCCAAAAACACATTGGCAGCAATACCAACGATGCTGACTCTGATTATTTTCTGGTTTCTTTCCATAACCTGTTTTTAACGACAACATCCGCCACAAATTGTATCATATCGCAAAAACATTCCGCCAGATGAAAAAAAATTAGTATTTTTGCAATTTGTTTCACGAATCAAGTTCTAAGAATATGAAGCGAATACTATTGGTTATGCTGCTGGCTGTGTGCGGGTCGGCAATGGCACAGAAAGCCGTCAACATCGGCGTGATACCCACACCGCAGGAGGTGTCCCTCTCGCCGGAGGGCAAGTCGTGTGTGCTGGCCAAGGCCAAGGTGAAGGAACAGCGCGTTAAATGGGGGCGCGGACCGCAGGAGCCTCATTTCGACGGCAACTGGAGCCAGGCTTACCGCTTGACCATCGAGCCTCGCAAGATCACCATCGAGTACGAGGGTGCCAAGGGCTTGGAGTATGCCCGCCTGACCCTCGCCCAACTGCGTCAGCTGCACGACACGCTGCCCTGCTGCACCATCCTCGACTGGCCTGCATATAAGTACCGCGGCTGGATGGACGACCAGAGCCGCGGCCCCGTGCCGCACGCCGCCTACCGCCAGCGGCAATGGCAGACGCTGCACGCGCTAAAGTACAACTTCTGCAACTACTACACTGAACACACTCTCTACCAGCCTGAGTTCCCCGACCTGGCGCCGGCCTACCTGGCCGACTGCACGCCGAACCTCGACGAGGTCATCAACCTGCAGCTCTTCGCCCACGCCGAAGAGACGCTGCGCATCCCCTTCTACGAGGACCTGATGGACAGCCGCGCCAACTTCAACCCCGGCAACCCCAAAGTCTACAACTTCCTCCGCCAGCGCATCGCCGCCGCCTTCAAGCGCATTCCCAACTCGCCCTTCTTCATCATCAACTGCGACGAGACCGAGCAGCTCGGCACAGGCCGTGCCAAGCAGTTGGTGAACGAGAAGGGCGCCGACCAAGTCTATGTCAATTTCATCAACTGGTGCTACGATGCAATCGGTATGCAGTCTGCCGACCTACGCCTCGGCAGTGGAGGAAAGTTGTCCCAGCGCCAGCCTCGTGTGGTTATGTGGGGTGACATCGTGGCCAAGAACCCCGATATGATGCGCCAGCTGCCCGACGACATAACCTACATTATGTGGGCCTATGAACCACTGGAGAGCTACGACCACCTCATCAAGCCTTTCAAAGAGAACGGCACGCCCTTCTGGGTGGCGCCGTCGCTGAGCCACAGCAGCAATATGATTCCCAACCCCTACCGCTATATGAAGAACATCGCCAACTTGGCACGCGACGGTTTTCTTTATGGCGCGGAGGGGCTGATGAACACCTGCTGGGACGACAACGGCGAGGCCTTGTTCGACAACTGCTGGCACGGCCTCTTCTGGAGTGCCGAAATGGCTTGGAACCCGATCAAGACCAACGACCCCGAGGAGTTTAAAAGCAGGGAACAGCAATTCAACGAAAACTTCGAGCGACTTTTCTACGGCAGGGACCCCAAAACGCCAACGCAATCCGAAAAAGAACAACCTTTCTTGATTAATAACGACCCATCAAACAATCCCGCAATTGGATACACCGCAGATTTATACGCTGTTGGAGCATTGGAAAGCGACCCCGATGTAGCCGATTGGTACACATCTGCACCATTGATGGAACCCTTGCTCAACTTCAACCCCGAAAACACCTCGAATGCAATAAGTGAGCGTATCGGCAGAGTACACGACAAAATCAGACCTCTTCTGGACAGAATCGACTCTACTGCAAACCCTCACGCTTATTATGCCTTGCATCGCATCCAACTCACACATTACAAGTATGCCTACCGAAGACTCATTTACCGGTTTCTTAACGAGGACGAGCCCTCCCTGCCTATGCGTCTACAGATGATGAAACATCAATATATGATTTTCCTTACCGAACTCAAAAACGAATATCTTCGCCTTTGGGATCAGGAAAACGGCGAATACGAGCGATATATAGTCTGCAACCGTTACAACCTGTTGGCTCGCGAGGTACTTGACCTAGACCACCACGTATTCGTGAACATTGAAAAAACGGAACCGAAAATTGAGAAATCGGCTGACGCGCCCAATGACACTCACTCCCCGATGGTCACCCTCCGCACCCTCTACAACGACCGTCCCATCTACTACACTCTCGACGGCTCCGAGCCAGACTCCACCGCCACCCGCTATTCAGGTCCCTTCCCCCTGGAGCGCTCCGCCACCATCAAGGCCGTGAGCTACAACGAATACGGCGAAGGCGTCGTAAGCGAGCAGTACCTCCTCTCCCACCTTGCTATGGGAGCCAAGATAACGCTCAACACACAGTACAGCAACTACAAAGCAATCTACAGCGGCGGCGGCCCCGAGGCCCTTATCGACGGCCTGCTGGGCAGCAACACAACCTACGCCGACGGCCACTGGCAGGGATACTGGGGCGACAGCATCGATGCCATCATTGACTTTGGCAAGCCGACAGAAACCAACGAAGTCACAATGCGTTTTATGCAGAACACCTTCGACTGGATTCTTTCGCCGACAAACATAAAAGCCTATACCTCAAGCGACGGCGAGCACTGGACTTCTGTTGCTGACAAACAATTCACGATGGACCCACGCGAGACTGGTATGCGCCTGAAACGCTACACGGTGCAGCTGCCGAGCAACACATCGACACGCTATCTCCGCATCATCGTCCCCAACCCCGGTCCGCTGCCCTCGTGGCACCCCGCCCCCGGCCAACCCAGCTACCTCTTCATCGACGAAATCGTCATAAAGTAGTGAATAGTGAATTGTGAATTGTGAAACGAGCGTATACATGTCACAATTCACAATTCACAATTCACTATTCTTTGGCACCCATCAGCCTGTGGTAGTGGCAGAAAAGCAGCTCCTCATTGTCGTCGTAGAGGTGCATTCCGCTGCCCTCGCAATACTTCCACAGGTCACAGTCCGAGCATTGCCCCTTCTTCATCCAGCTGTGGTCGCGGTACTTCTGGAATCGGTTCTGCCACACGTCCCAAAGGTTATCCTTGTAGATATTGCCCTGATGGAAATTGGAACGTATTGAAGTACATCCAGATATGGAGCCGTCGCACAGCACCGAGGCCACCTCGACGCCCGCGCGGCAATGGAAATAGTAGTCGCGCACCTCGCCCTCGTAGGGACCCAGAAACCCCTCGCAGCCATAGCTGGCGTGGATGCGGCCCTCCTCGCGTGTGCGCTTTATGAAGTCGAAAAGCCCGCGGAACTGCTCGTCGCTGAGCTGCAGCTCGGGGTTGTCGGCGGCGCGCCCCATCGGGAAGATGGAAAAGAGGCGCCAGTTGCGGACACCAATCGAAATCAGATACTCCTTGAACTCATCCAAACGGCTGTAGTTGCGCGGATTGACGCAGGTGACGATGTCCCACACGATGTCGGGCGTGCGCACCAGCATCTTGATGGCAGCATCGGCGCGCTCAAAGCTGCGCTCGTTGCGGCGTATCCAGTTATGGTCGTCCGCAAAGCCGTCGAAAGAGATTGTAATAGAATGCATTCCGGCACGCAGTAGGCTGTCCAGCCTGCGCTCGTCGAGCAGCAGGCCATTGGTCACCACACCCCACGGGAAACCGCGACGGTACAGCTCCAGTCCTACCTCCTCAAGGTCTTGACGCACAAGGGCTTCGCCGCCGGTAAAGGTGATGAACGTCTTATGGGGGTCCACATAGGGCGTTATGTCGTCGATGGCCTTGAAGAAATCCTTCGCCGGCATATCCTCCACCGCCGGGGCCTGCTTGCAGTCGCTGCCGCAGTGGCGGCAATTCATATTGCAGCGCAACGTACACTCCCAGAACAGGTTGCGCAGCTCGTGCAACTCGGCCTTGTTGTGACGTATGCCGCGATGCAAGGTCAGCGCCATACGCTGGCGGCGGCTCAAGGACTTGCGTTCGTTCATTGCGGTTATTTCTTGCGTTTCATCTTGACAGTCACCTCGGCATTACGTTGGCCCAGCTTCCACTTGTCGCGGCCGCCTTCCGGATCGCCAAATTCGACCTCAACCACCTGTCTTTCAAACTTGCCGTTCTTGGCCCCGTCAATGTCGGTGACCATCACGCGCACCTGGTCCCAAGGACGGCGGTCGGTGGTGCGGACACTGAAATTGCCCTGCGCGTCGGTGGTGTCGGTAATGCCCTTCAGATGTTTGCTCCAATAGGGCGACTCGGGCAGGTTGTCAGGATCTATCTCGCTGTTTATCAGCATCACCTGCACCCCCTTAATCGGCTTGCCGGCCGAATCCACAACGCGGCCCTTAACGGCAAAGTTCACCGTCGGGACGCCGTAGACCGTCACCTGCGGCTCGCGCGGGTCGGGCTGGTCTTTTATCTTGGGGGGCGTGGCAAGCGTGTCCTGCCTATAGTCGGTCACCGGCCCGCCATACATCGGCCTCACCTGGTTGTCCCAGTCGCGGGGGCGCTCAATGTCGCTACCATCTTTCTCGGGCTCCGCCACCTGCTTGTGGCAGTTGCAGGCCGAAAGTCCAAAAAGACTCATCACGCTGACCAGAAGCCAGTTTTTAAGTCTCAAATATTTGATTTTCATTGTTCATTGGGTTTTCAGCATCACCTACTGCCGGCATATCTGCATCAGGCACAACCTTCTCGCAATACTTTGGCACAATCACGCCATACTCCGGAACGATATCCGGTTCCTTTTTGCAAGCCGACAGCCCGAGCAGCGACATCAACCCTACAACAACCAAATTGCTCAATTTCAAAAATCTAACCTTCATAATCGAATACATTTTTCATTGATGTTCTGCCTATATAACGATCGGAGAGGCTAAATGTCACACACTCGGCAGGGAAAAATTTTCAAAACCGATAACGGAAAACAATGCCATTTATTGTAAAAAAATCGAAATCAAACACAAACCGCTGATTATCAACAAACAAGACACCTGCATCCCAGCCAATAACCTAACCCACTGTAAACCAGGGCTTAACACTGCCTTCTCCGCCCGTTGTACAGTATATGTACAGTATATGTACAGTATTTGTACGCT
>R20__coassemble_1357_pt1 | contig 13904 bp, 11 predicted proteins | sample R20__metabat2_low_PE_005 | metagenome-assembled genome bin R20 | reverse complement strand
ACGTAAACGTCCGTGAATTGCCATAAATGTCAAATAAATTTGACCAATTACTTAAGTAGATGATTAGAAACAGACTCAAAATATTGGTTTTTGTTGCTGCAGCCACGCTGCTGCTGTCGGCCTGCGGCAAAAAGGAACATTTCGACATCGGCCTGATTGTGGGCAAGTGGGTCGCCGGAACGGAGTATTGGCGCTATGACGGCGACGGCAATGGCGCCACGTGGGATGTCGGCGACGACGTGAACGAGGATGAGGCACAGCCTTTTACCTGGGAATTCGACGACGAGGAGAACCTGCTGACGCAGATCCACCAGATGGAAATGGGCGGCGTGATACCCAAATCGTATACGCTCAAGAAACTGGACGAGAATACTTTGGCCTATGCTGACCGTTTTGATTCGACCTACACCTTCAAAAGAGTAATGTGATGGCAGACGAAAAGATTCAAAATAACGGCGAGGGCGCGCAGCCCGCTGCAAAGCAGCCCGGCCGTCGCAAGATGAAGAAAGGCTGGAAGGTGGCCCTGGTTTCGCTGGGTTCGCTGCTGGGTCTGGTTGTGGTTGTGGTGGCCATAGCCTTGTGGCTTGTGCTGACCCCGGCGCGCCTGACGTCGATTGTCAATAAGTTGTCGGACAAGTTTATACTGTGCGAAAGTAATTTTGACGATGTCGACCTGACGCTCTTCAAGACCTTCCCGTATGTGGGACTTGAGGTGCAGGGCGTTTCGCTGGTCAATCCGATGGATGGCGCTGCAAGTGACACGCTGGCGCGCATCGGCTCGGTAGGCGTGGGCATCAATTTGCGCGAATACCTGAAAAACAAGAATATCGAGGTGACCAAGCTGGTTGTCGACGATGTCGCGGCCAACCTATATACCAACAAGGAGGGCAAGTCGAACTATGATATTTTCCCTTCGTCGGACGAGGACACCACGGCTTCGGAACCTTTCGAGATGCCGGAGCTGGTGTCGCTGAAAAGCATTAAGATTAAGAAACTTGGGGCCTCCTACTTGAACGAGGCGCTGAACGCCTCCGCCACGCTGGGCGACCTGAACCTGGCTGTGGACGGCAAATACGAGACCAACAATATCGATGCCAAAGTGCGGCTGGATATTGACAATGTGGCCCTGCTCGTCAATGGCGACAGCAGCAATATGAACGCTTCGCTGAAGGACATTGTGCTGAAACTTGACGGCGACACCAAGCAGAGCCAGTTCGATGGCGATGTGCTGCTCAAGGTCAAGGCCGACTGCCTGACGCTGAATGGGCAAGAGTTTGTGAACGAGGCGGTTAAGGAAGGAATGCGGGCTGTCGACGATCTGCTTGCTGTCGAAGGAAAGCTGAATGGCAACCTGGAAAGCGGGCAGGTGAAGGCCGACAAGCTGACGGTCAATCTGCTGAACTATGTGTTGACGGTCGACGGCGTGGTCGATTTGCCCAATGACGACGAGCCGATGACGATGGATTTGAACTTTGCCACAGGCAATTGGGGAGTGAATCAACTGCTGGCGATGCTGCCACAGCAGTTCACTGAATGGCAGAAGGGTATGGACCTCGATGCCGTTGCTACGATTACGGGCAAAGTGGCTGGCCGCCTGACGGATACCGAACTGCCCCTTGTTACGGCCAACCTGAAGCTGAATTCGGGCCATTTCTACGACAAGAGTATCATCCCCTACAAGTTGACCGACATCAATGCCGACCTCGATGCCGACCTGAATCTGAATGAAAACGGCATCAGCAATGTGCAAATCACCAGGATAGCTGCCCGCACGGGGCGCAACAACCTCGAGGTGAGCGGCAGCATCGCTGACCTGCTGGGCAAGATGAACACCGAAGCCACGGTCAAAGGTGTTGTCTATCTGCCCGATGCCAAGCCTATGCTGCCCGATGACCTGGATATGAAACTCGAGGGACGCGCCAACCTCAACCTGAAGGCCCGTACCAACCTGGTACAGTTGCAGAAAGGAGATTTTGCCAAGATGAAACTTACGGGCAATATCGGGCTGACCGATGTCAATTATGAATACGACACCATCTATGCCCAAATTCCGAAAGGCAACATCAATGTGCAGATGCCCAGCAAGATGAAGCGCGGCCTGTTCAACGAGCTGCTGTCGGCCACCATCACTGCCAGCGGCGTCGATGCACAGCTGCCCAACAACAAGATTGACGGCACCATCGGCAAAACGCGCCTGACGGCCGCCATCAGCGACATCTTCGACACGACGCTGCCGTTCCGCGTGGTGTGCGACTTCGATTTTGCGTCGCTCAAGGGTTCGATGGATTCTATCAAGGCCTCGGTGAGCAGTCCGAAGGGCACCTTTGCAATGGTGCCGCAGTCGAAGGAGAGCGACAAGGTGAAATACAAGATAAATTTCACCAGCAGCGCGTTGCATTGCGACCTTGACGACAGCACCACTGTCGACCTGGCAGGTCTGACCATCAAAGGCGGTGCCAACTACGACCCGTCGAAGTCTAACACCCTGCAGCAGTGGTCGCCCGACCTCGACATCGATTTCAAGCGCGGATACATCGACTTGGAGCAGTTCGACTATATGGTCCAGATTCCCGACATCAAGTTCAACTACAAGCCCGAGCGTTGCGAGATTGCCAATGCCAACATTGTTTTCGGCAATTCCGACTTCTATCTGTCGGGTGCCGTAACGGGTTTGGAAAAGTGGCTCAGCCACGAGGATATGCTGAAAGGCGACCTCTATTTCACGTCGAACTACACCAATGTCGACGACCTTCTCGATGCCCTCAGCGGTTTGGGTACCGATGCCGATACGCTTGAGGCTCAGCGCAAAGAGGACAAAGTCGACACGTCGGCGCACCCCTTCATCGTGCCGCGCGATGTCGACTTCACGCTCCACACCCGCATCAAAGAGGCCCGCGCTTTCGACAACGACCTGCGTGAGGTGGCCGGCGACGTGCAGATCAAGGATGGCATTGCCGTCCTGAACCAGGTGGGTTTTGTCTGCAAGGCCGCCAGAATGCAGCTGACGGGTATGTACCGCACGCCGAGGGTTAACCACATCTTTGTCGGTATGGACTTCCACCTGCTCGACATCAACGTGCAGGAACTCATAGAGATGATTCCCTATGTCGACACCCTGGTGCCGTTGCTGAACGACCTGGAAGGCAGGGCCGATTTCCACCTGTGTGCCGAAACATACGTCAATGCTTTCTACAAGCCCAAGATGAGCACCCTGCGCGGAGCTGCCGCCCTTACGGGACAGGATCTGGTGGTGCTCGACAACAAGGATATTGACCGCATCGCCAAGCTGCTGCAGCTGAAATCGTGGCGCGACGACGACTCGAAGATGCGTGTCGACAGCATCGACGTGGCTATGACCGTCTTCCGTAAGGAACTGGAAGTCTATCCGTTCCTGCTTTCGCTGCACAAATACAACATCGTGGCCGAAGGACGCCACAATTTGAGCAACAACTATGACTATCACGTCGAGATTGTCCAAAGTCCGCTGCCTGTCCGACTGGCTGTGGATGTGCAGGGAACGATGCCCAAACTGAACTTCTCTGTTTCGCCCAAGCTGCGTTACAGAAACCTGTACAGGCCTGCCAAACGCAACGAACTGGATGAACAGATATTGAGACTCAAAAGAATGATACGCGAGTCGCTCGAGGCTAACGTCAAAGATTCGACGCGCGAATATCAAGGACTATAATACCTATTATTAAAATAAATTTGAATACGCTATGACCAAAGTAACCGTGATACTGCCCGTTTATGGAGTGGCAGAATATATAGAGAAATGCACACAGTCGCTGCTTGACCAGACGCTGCAGGAAATGGAATTCATTTATGTCGACGACCACGGTCCCGACAACAGCATCGAACTGGTGCAGAATATGATTGCCAACCATCCGCGCAAGGATCAGTTCGTCTTCCTCAAGCCGGAGCATAATATGGGCGCAGGAATGGCTCGCAATTTCGCAATACCTTATGCCAAAGGCGAGTACATCGCCTTTGTGGACAGCGACGACTGGGTTGAGCCGACTATGTTCGAGGAGCTCTACAACGAAGCCGTCCGACAGGGTGGGGTAGACCTTTGCTGCTGTCAGGCATCGAAGGACTATCTTGACGGCCAGCCGACAGAGATTCTGAAGAATCCGGACATAGAACCTGGCGAGCTTACCGACGAAAAACGCCGCTATTTCCTGACGCATTACGTCTCGCTCTTCTGGACGTTCATCTACAAGCGCGAGATGGTGGAGCGCAACGGCATCCGTTATCCCGAGTCGCGCAGCGCCGACGACAGCTTTTTCGTCACAGCCAACCTGCTCCTTGCCGCCTCTTCGGCACGGGTCGACAAGCCGTTCTACCACTATCTTATCCGCCCCGGCTCGGTGTGTACCACCAAAGACAGTACCAAGTACCAAAAGCGTCTGCAGACTTTCCGCTCGCTGATGGCTTTCCTCAAGGACAAGGGCGTGTATGGCAAATTCAAGAATGAGATAGACTTTATATATATCAAAAAGGGATACTTCACTTCGGTCTTCAACTATGTCTACAACTCGTTGGAACCCAAGAAGTCGACCATAGCCGAAATACATCAGGAACTGCTTTCGCAGGTACCCGACTATGCGTCCAATCCCTATTTCAGGAAGAAAAAGTCGCAAGTGGCCCTCGACTGGATGCTGCGCCGCTGTCCGGCTCTGGCGCTGAAGCTGATACCTGTATATATCAAGAAAAACAATTTGGTGGTCTAAAACTGACAATTCCGTATGAAAGAGCTTGCTATGCACGTCTATGACCTGATGGAGAACAGCACAGCTGCCAACTCCACCGAGGTGCAATTGACAATCAAAGACAGCCTTAAGGACAATATATATGCCTTCACCATCGTGGACAACGGCAAGGGTATGACACCCGAATTTATGGTCAAAGTCACTGACCCTTACACCACTTCGCGCACCACGCGCAAGGTCGGTTTGGGGCTGCCGCTGATCAAGATGAATACCGAAAACTGTGGCGGAGGAATGAAATTACAGAGTGAGGTGGGGAAGGGCACAAGACTCGATTTCTGGTTCCAGCACAACCATTGGGACCGGCCGCCAATGGGCGACCTGGCTGGTACGATAGTGATGCTTTGCGCCGCTCATCAGGATATACATATTGTTTACCGGCACATCACCGATGATGGCGAATTTGTCTTCGATACCAACGAAATCAAGGAGGCTCTCGACGGAATGGATATGAACGACGTCAAGGTGTTCAATTGGCTGAAGGAGATGGTGCAGGAGAACCTTGAAGAGATACACTACAACGATTGATGCTAAGGATAGGTATACTTTCCGACACCCACGGCACGGTGCCCAAGCAGGTCTACTCTTTTTTCAAAGACTGCGACGAACTGTGGCACGCCGGCGATATCGGCCCCGGTGTGCTTGACGAACTCAAGCAGTTCAAGCCCGTCGTCGCTGTTTACGGCAATATGGACGGTTGGGACGTCCGCTACGTGGTGCCGCAGACGCAGTTGTTCCGTCGCGGCAATTTCAAGATTCTTATGACGCACATCGGCGGCTATCCGGGTCACTACGAGAAACGTCTGCTGCCTTTGTTCGAGTCCGAAAAGCCGGATATCTTTGTCGACGGACATTCTCACATATTGCGCGTTATGTACGACAAGTCGTATAATATGCTGCATATCAATCCTGGTGCCGCCGGACGACAGGGCTTCCACAAGGTCTCCACTCTCGTTAGGCTTGTCTTGGACGACAAGCCCAAAGACCTCGAAATATGCGAGTTCGACAAATTCCCCATAACGAATTGAAATATTTACTCTTAATATAATCCACCATTGAACTCCAAACTTGACAAAAAATACCTGCCCCAGTTGTTGATGATTGCAGCATCGGCATTTTGGGGTGCATCGTTTATCTTCACCAAGGGACTCTTCATCGGCGAAAAAGCCATCACTCCACTGATAATCCTCACTGGCAGAATGCTTATAGCCAGTGTTTTCACAATCCCTATCCTCTGGCTCAGCGGCCGGTTGGAACCCATCAAAAAAGGCCATTTGAAGTATTTCCTACTGTTGGCTTTTACCGAGCCGTTCCTCTACAGCCTTTGCGAAACGGGTGGCGTGCAGTTCGTCTCCGGCAGCTTGGCATCTATTATCATTGCCACTATTCCATTGTTTATACCTTTTGCTATGGCGCTGGTCTACAAGGAAAAGCTCCGTCCCAACGCAGTGTTGGGTGTTGCCCTTTCGCTGGTCGGCATAGCCCTGATGACCCTCAACGACGACCTGACTTTCTCGGCCAGCCCTAAAGGCTTGATCCTGCTTGCAATGGCTGTTGTGATTGCCGTTGTCTACACGCTCATTCTTGTCAAAATCCTCGACCATTACCGCCCGATGACCATAACCTGCTACCAGAACCTCATCGGTCTTGTCTATTTCTTCCCGCTGATGCTTGTGGTCGACGGCGGCAGCCTTGCCCAACTGTCCTTTTCGGCCTCAATGTGGCTGCCCTTGCTTTTCCTTGGAATATTCTGTTCCACAGTTGCCTATATGTTCTACAACTACGGTATGAAGCACCTTGGCGCCACGGCCGCGTCGGTCTACAATAATGTCATCCCGGTGTTCTCGCTGCTTCTTGCGTTGGCCATAGGGCAAGAAAATCTCAGCATACTCAAGGTGCTGGGAATGTGTGTTGTATTGGTGGGCCTTACTGTTGCGCAGAAAACCTTCGGCACGCGACACAATAAATAATCAATTGTTCCGTTTATTGTCATTGCTTGTTTTTAATTATGAATATGCATCTGAACAAACCTTTTATATTATGTTGTCTGGCTGTGGCCTTGCTGGCCGTGGCCTGCGACCGCTTTGATGGCGACACCACCATACCGTCATACATCAAAATCGATGCCTTCGATGTTGTCGACAATCCTGCCGATTCCTGGAGCCAGGAGCGCGGTTTCTTTTCGAGCGACATCGATGCCGTGAATATCGTTATGTGGAAGGCTGGCGACACCGCCGAAACCAATCTCGGCACTTTCCAGCTGCCTTGCAAGGTCCCGGTGCTTCGACAGGGACTGATTGACTATTTCCGCATCACTCCTGTTGTCAAGCAGGACGGTATTGCCAGCAAACGGATTTCCTATCCTTACCTTGAAACATTGACTTTCGACAGCGTAACGCTTGTCGCCGAATCGGTTTACGACTTCGGTACGCTGCATACCAGATACATACCCAAATCGAAAATGAAGGTGCTCTGGAAGGAGCTGTTCGAACCCGGCCCTGGCGACATCACTCTCGACTCCACAGTGTCGCGCTGCTATAGCCTCGATACTGTTATGCCGACCTATGGCGACTATGGCTGCGGCGTGGTGCGTGTGCCGGCAGGAACCACCTCGGTCGCCTTCGCCACCGATACCACCTACAATATCACCGACCCGCAGGCTATCCTTTATCTCGAAATGGACTATTGGAGCGACTTCGACTTCGGCGTCGAACTCAACAACCCGACCTATCGCGACGGCCCGGTCACTTTGTATCAGCATATGACCATTTATGGCAAGCCTGAACGCGGCTGGCAGAAAATATACATCAACATCGGCAGCCTCTGGTCGCAGAGCTTCAACCACTATCCCGACATCAGGCCGCACTTCACCATCCTGAACAACGAAGGACGCCCGGGCAACTTGTACATCGACAACATTAAACTTATCGTGATGTAGGCGCATAGCCCACTCTCCTGTGTCCAGAACCATTAAATAGATTAGCGTTTTGAATCCGAAGCTCCAGTCTCTTAAATATATCCTTTGGGATGCCTTCTCGGCAATGCTTGCGTGGGCCTTGTTTTTCTTCTACCGCAAGGTCTCGGTCGAGCAGGGCCGTTTCGACGATATTTGCAATGTGTTCCACGACTCCAACTTCTGGTGGGGAATAATCCTGCTGCCCATTGCCTGGTGCTGCCTCTATACTATGCAGGGCACCTACAAGGACGTCTTCCGCAAAGCCCGCCTCAAGGAGCTGCATATGACCTTCTGGGCCTCGCTTATCGGTGTCGTGGTCATTTTTTTTGCCCTTCTGCTCGACGACAATATCCTGTCCTACCGCAACTATTACCTCAGTTTCCTCATACTCTTCCTGCTTCATTTCGGCCTCACCTATTTTGGCCGCCTTTGCATCACTTCGCGCACGGCGCACCTCGTCCACACTCGCCGCATCGGCTTCCCCACGCTCCTCGTGGGCAGTGGAGCCAAGGCGTTCAAAACCTATCAAGAGCTTGACAGCCAGGCCGTCTATTCCGGCAATATCTTTGTCGGCTTCATCAAGGTCAACGGCAGCGTTGACGAGAATCTGCTCTCGGTGATGCCCTGTCTGGGCGGCTCGGCCGACATCAACGCCCTCATCGAAAAACACAACATCGAAGAGGTCATCTTCGCCATCGACGATTGCGATTATGCCAAGATAAACAGTATCATACGTGTCCTGGACCGCCGCGACGACGTGATAATCAAAATCACCCCCGACCTGCGCGACATTGTCTATGGCTCGGTGAAAATCAACTCCATCTTCCATTCGCCACTCATCACCATCAATCCGCGTCTGATGGAAGAGTGGCAGTACTCCGTCAAGCGCCTGGCCGACATCGTTTTGTCGTTCCTCGCCCTGGTGCTACTGTCGCCCGTTTTCATCGTCACTGCCATCATCGTCAAGTGCACCTCGCCAGGCCCTGTCTTTTATGCTCAGGAGCGCATCGGATACCGAGGCAAACCCTTCAAGATGCACAAGTTCCGCTCGATGTATATCGATGCCGAAAAGGCCGGTCCGGCACTGTCGAGCGACGACGACCCGCGCATCACGCCTTTCGGACGCATTATGCGCAAATACCGTCTCGACGAAATCCCGCAGTTCTACAACGTGCTGAAAGGCACTATGTCGCTCGTCGGACCGCGTCCCGAGCGGCAGTATTTCATCGACCAAATCGTCGAGCGTGCCCCCGAATATCTGCTTCTGCAGAAAGTGAAACCGGGCATAACCTCGTGGGGACAAGTCAAATACGGCTATGCCGAAAACGTTGACGAGATGGTCGAACGCCTGCGCTACGACCTGCTCTACCTCGAGAATATGTCCATAGCCACCGATATCAAAATCCTGCTCTACACCGTCCTTATTATCCTGCAGGGACGGGGAAAGTGATTAGTGAATAGAAACACACAACGCAATATTTGTATCTGAAGTTAAGGTTAAGGTTAAGGTTAAAGTTAAGGTTAAAAATCAAACAATTTAAAATATAATTCAATGAAAAAAACTTTATTAACAATCACAGCAATGGCAATGATCGCTACCGGTTGTCACAAAAAGACGGAACTCACTTCCGGCATCAATCTCGACAACCTCGACACCACCGTGTCGCCGCAAGAAGATTTCTACCAGTACGCCTGCGGCGGATGGATGAAGAACCATCCCCTCGACGCCGAACACTCGCGCTATGGCTCCTTCGACTTCCTCGCCGAAGAGAACCAGAAGCAGCTGCGCGGCATCATCGACTCCGTCTCGGCCAACCAGAACCAGCCGGGCAGCATCGCCGACAAAATCGCTACCCTCTACAACATCGGTATGGACAGCGTCCGCCTGCAGCAGCAGGGCGCCGAGCCGCTGAAACCCTATCTTGATGAAATCCAGGCTGTCAACACCCGCGAAGACATCAACGCCGAAATCATCCGCCTCCACAAGCGCGGCAACCACGTCCTCTTTGGCGTCTTCGGCGAGGCCGACAAGGACGATGCCAAGCAGTGCATCGCCTGGGCCTACCAGGGCGGCCTCGGCCTTGGCGACCGCGACTACTACCTCACCGACGAGGGCAACAACGCCAAGATCCGCGAAGGCTACCTCAAGCTGATGCAGACCCAGTTCGCCAATGCAGGCTACGACCAGATGAGCGGCGTCAGCGCCGACAAGCTGGCCGCCACCGTTATGGCTCTCGAAACCAAGCTGGCCAAAGCCCAGTACGACAAGCTCACCAACCGCGACCCCTTCAAGACCTTCAACCGCAAGACCGTCGACGAGGCCATCGCTCTGGCCCGCAACATCGACTGGAAGGGCTACTTCTCCGCTATGGGCATCCTCGATGGTATGAAGACCTTCAATATCGCTCAGCCTGAATACTTTGCCGCCGTCAGCGACATCCTGGCCAAGGAAGACATCAACACCCTCAAGGCCTATTTCGCCTGGCACGAGATCAACGGCGCTGCCAGCTACCTCAGCGACAACTTCGTCGATGCCAACTTCGAATTCTACGGCAAGCTGCTCAGCGGCCGCGAAGCCAACCGTCCCCGCTGGAAACGCGTCACCTCGACCGTCGACGGCGCTATGGGCGAAGCCCTCGGCCATCTCTATGTCGACAAATACTTCCCTGCCGAAGCCAAGGAGCGTATGAAAGTGATGGTCGACAACCTGATGACCGCCCTCGGCCAGCGCATCGATATGGCCACCTGGATGAGCGACCAGACCAAGGCCAACGCCCACGAAAAACTGGCCACCATCCTCGTCAAAATCGGCTATCCCGACAAGTGGCGCGACTATAGCGGCCTCGAAATCAAGGACGACAGCTACTATGCCAACGTCGTGCGCAGCAACGAGTTCGATATGGCCTACTATATGAGCAAGATCAACAAGCCCGTCGACCGCGACGAATGGCAGATGACGCCCCAGACCGTCAACGCCTACTACAACCCCACCACCAACGAAATCTGCTTCCCCGCTGCCATCCTGCAGCCGCCTTTCTTCCAGTTCGATGCTGACGATGCCGCCAACTACGGCGCCATCGGCGTGGTCATCGGCCACGAGCTGACCCACGGTTTCGACGACCAGGGCCGCAACTACGACAAGGACGGCAACCTCAACGACTGGTGGAACGAGCAGGACGCCGAGAACTTCAAGCAGAACGCCCAGGTCCTCGTCGATGCTTTCAACGCCGTCAAGGTGCTTGACGATCCCGAAACCTACGCCAACGGTGCCCTCACCCTCGGCGAGAACATCGCCGACAACGGCGGTCTCCACATCAGCCACCTCGCTATGCAGAACGCCATCGAGAAGGGTCAGGTCAACAAGGAGAAGATGGACGGCTTCACGCCCGAACAGCGCTTCTTCCTGGCCTATGCTGCCGTGTGGGCCAGCAACGCCCGCCCCGAGGCTATCCTGCAGCTCACCCAGATGGACGTCCACGCCCTTGCCCGCAACCGCGTCAACGTCACGCTGCCCCACGTCGGCGAGTTCCACGACGCCTGGGCTGTCAAGCAGGGCGACAAGATGTGGCTCGATGCCGACAAGCGCGCTCAGCTCTGGTAGTGTGTGCTTTATGGCTTGATGAGGACATAGTGGCCGCAACAGCCGACAGATAAACCGAGAGGGCATCCCCGAAAACGAAGGGATGCCCTCTTTTTATGTACATTCCCTGCCTATAATGCCTCTCACTTGCGAAAGCACCGGAAGCCTTGCTCGCCCTAACCCCTCGCGCCCGCGGGTACGGCCTTTCGACCGTGCAAATAGTGCAATCGTTTTTTTTTACGTATAAGCCTGATTATTATGCGTTTATACGGATAAACCGCTGTAACTCACTTGAAATTAGTCTTTTAGGTACCTGCTCCGTCATATGTACAGTATTTGTACAGTATATGTACAGTATTTGTACGCTTTTTACCTGTACAAATAGCGTACATATACTGTACAAGTACTGTACAACGCGCAGAGAAACAGCGCAATGTGCCACTCTGAAATTGTGGCTCCGATGCCCGTGGCGGCATCCCGAAATGGCGGTTTCTGTAGTCGCCCTCTTTCGCCTGAATGTATTGGAAGAAATTTGTTTTTGATTTTTGAGCCAGATATTCCAAAATTTTTCGTAAATTTGCATTTTCAAACCAAGAACAGCTGTTTATGCAAAACTTCATAGTATCAGCACGTAAGTACCGTCCGGCGACGTTCGACAGTGTGGTCGGCCAGTCGCATATCACCACGACGCTGAAGAATGCCATCCGCAGCGGCCAGCTGGCTCAGGCCTTCCTGTTCTGCGGCCCGCGCGGCGTGGGCAAGACCACTTGCGCGCGCATTCTGGCCAAGACCATCAACTGCACCAACCCCACGGCCGATATGGAGGCCTGCGGCGAGTGCGAATCGTGCCGCTCGTTCGACAACGGCCAGTCGATGAACATCTTCGAGCTGGACGCGGCTTCGAACAATTCGGTCGACGACATCCGCGCGCTGGTGGAGCAGGTGCGCATCCCGCCCCAGACGGGCCGCTACAAGGTCTACATCATCGACGAGGTCCATATGCTGTCGGCCTCGGCTTTCAACGCGTTCCTTAAAACGCTTGAGGAGCCGCCGGCCTACGCCAAGTTTATCCTGGCCACGACCGAGAAGCACAAGATTATCCCCACCATCCTGTCGCGATGCCAGGTGTTCGACTTCAAGCGCATCGAGACGGACGATATTGTCAAGCATCTGGAGTATGTGGCTAAAAGCGAGGGCGTTGCCTTCGAGCCAGATGCCATCCAGATCATTGCCCGCAAGGCCGAGGGCGGTCTGCGCGACGCCTTGTCGACCTTCGACCAGCTGGTGAGCTTCACCGGTGGCAACCTGACCAAGGAGCGCTGTCTGGAGAACCTGAATCTGCTGGACAGCGACTATTATTTCCGCTATGTCGACCTGTTCCGTGCGGGCGATGTTGCTGGTGTACTCACTCTGTATCAGGAGATTATCGATAAGGGCTTCGATGGTCAGCACTTCATCACCGGCCTGACGGAGCATCTGCGCAACCTGGTGGTGGCCAGCGACCCGGCCACGCACCGCCTGCTGGAGGTCGGCGAGGCCGATCGGCGTCGTTTCGGCGAGCAGTCGGCAGCGTGCGGACTGGGCCTGCTGATGCGCTATCTGGACATCGCGTCGGACTACGAATACCGTTTCCGCGACGCTGGCAACAAGCGTCTTTTTGTCGAGGTGGCCCTGATGAAGATGGCCGCCCTGACCAAGAACCTGCAGGCGCAGCCGGCCGGATAGATAGCAAGAGCGCCACAGGCGGAACATATAAAAGCGGAAAGCGGAGAGCGGAGAGCGGAAAGCGCTGCGGTGGAATCCAGTATACGTTCGGAAAGTAAATCCGAGAGCGCTGGGGAGAACCCCGGTGTACGCCAGGAAAGCAAATCCGAGACAGTAAGGGCGGACTCCAGTGTACGCCCGGAGAGCAAATCGGAGAACGCTGGGGCAAACTCCAGTGTACGCCCGGAAGGCGAGGAACGTAAGGCGGAGACCGTGGAACCTGATGTGAAACAGCCGCAGGCTGTTGCGCCGCAGGTCTTTGCCGGTATCCCGCAACATCGTTTTACGACGATTTCGATCAATACGCCCACCGAGGTGAAGGCCGTCAAGTCGCTCGAAAACCGCACTGTGGAGCAGCTTACGCAGGAAAGGCTCGAGGAACTGTGGAACGAGCTGGTGACAAGGAACCAGGACGACGAGAAGTTCTGCAACCTGCTGGCCGACAAGAAAGTGGAACTGAAAAACAACAATCTGTTCAACATCCAGGTTTCGAACTATTATTTCGATTCGCAGTTTCGCGAATATCAGGGCCGCATACTTGGTTTCCTGCGCGAAATGACTGGCAACGAGTCGCTTCGCTTCAATGTGGCTATTGTTGCCGAGCACGTTGAGCACAAGGCCTACCTGCCGCGCGAGAAGTTCGACGAGATGGTGAAAGTCAACCCAGCGATGCTGTCGCTCCGCAAACTGTTTCCTGACATTGACTTTTGAAAGCGGAAAGCGGAAAACGGAAAGCGGAAAACGTAAAGCGGAAATCAGAAAAAGGAAATCTGAAAAATGAAAACATAAAAGAGAAAACTGAAAACTGAAAAATGAAAAATGAAAAAATAAAAAT
>R20__coassemble_1325_pt1 | contig 14314 bp, 11 predicted proteins | sample R20__metabat2_low_PE_005 | metagenome-assembled genome bin R20 | reverse complement strand
AGGAATTTTATCTATCTTTGCAAACGTGAGTTGCGTTTTGGTCTGGAATCTATACTATTCACAATTCACAATTTTTTTTTTGCCATATCGGGAAATAGTTGTAATTTTGCAAATTGAAATCAGAGAAGAAAAGCCTATGAGCACCGAAGCGATGACCAAGATAATAGCCGACTATTTCAAGACGCAACCCGTCTTGAAAGCTTGGCTTTTCGGCTCCTTCGCCCGCGGCGAAGAGACGCCGCGAAGCGACGTGGATATCCTTTTTGTGCCCGACTATTCAAAAAAGCCATTTACACTTTTCACTCACGGCGGAATGCTGATGGACCTTCAGGATTTGCTCGGTCGCGATGTCGACCTTGTTGTTGATGGCACACTCCGTCCCTATGCTGCAGAAACCGCTAACCGCGATAAAATTCTAATCTATGAGAGAGAGGGCACGCGATAAAGGACGGCTGGAAGACATCATCGAATACTCCAACAACGTGACGATGCTCATTGAGGGGCACTCGTTCGAATCGTTTGTTGAGGATAAGAGCATATACTATTCCGTAATGAAGAATGTGGAAATAGTGGGCGAAGCTGCATATATGCTAAGCAAGGCTTTTAAAAAGGCTTACACCGCAACTCCGTGGAAGGTGGTTCAAGGTATGCGTCACGTGTTGGTTCACGATTATGCCACTATAGACGACAAGGAGCTATACAACACTGCCGTCAATAGCATACCCGAACTGCGGCAGCAAGTAGAACACTACCTTGCAGACACCGACTGGAATGCTTGGGTAGCACTCCCCGACGATTTTGTAGACGCTGCCGACGAAACCGCTTTAAAACTTGACTGACGAATGAAGTCAAAGGGCATTGACCCCGCCGACATCTCTGACCTCACCGGCCTGACAGCCGACGAGATTGAAAGACTTTGAATGTGCTATTAGATATATTATTAGAACCCAAAACAATAAAAACAATGATATAAAATAAAGAAATAGAATAAACACAATAACATATTGAGCTTGACGCTCTTGTTCCCACATAACGAAGCTGGTAACTTTTATGGAACGGGAATGGGATGCGGAGGGTTCACGCAATGGCGTGGATCATTTCGTAACTTATTCGTTCCATAGGTATCACCAGCACCTGTTATGTGAATAAGGGAAATTATAAACGAAATGCATTTGCGCCTTTCTTTATGCCCCTTATTTCAGACAACATCGGCTTCCGGCTCATAAATAAAGCAGGAAAGCCGAAAACTGCATTTCAGAGTAGGCAAACTAACAGTTGCGCCCGACACAAACAAAGGGAATAATTTTATGAAAAAAAAACATATATTTGGAATCTGCTGTTCCATTTTTGGTTTTGCATTAGGCTCCATTGTGTTTGCTCCCAATGTGAAGTATAAAACTATGGTGGAGAATGCACGAGAAGAGTGTATCGAATACAACAGGGAATACAACAAGAACTACAATACCTTTTTAACTAATTATTTTGCCACGGGTGGTGAGTTTTATAAAGTAGCTGCATCAATTCTTCAGAATGATTTCCCATATATAATGGCTATCAATAAATCTTTAAATATAGATTGTCGTGAATATGATGAGAATGGTGAAGTTGTAATGATTAAAGGTAAAAATGGAGATTTATATCCTATGGAAGAATTACCCAACGAAATAAGAATCACTAAATGACAGAAAAAAACTAAAAAATTTAATAATATGAATAAAAAAAATTTTACATTGGTTTCAGCAGTTTCGATATTATTATTCATTGGATGTAAACATAACGAATCATATACAATAGATCTAAATAATGCAAAAAAAGTAAAATTCACCCGGGCCGATTTGGAATTATCAGAAAAATCTTTACACGAAGCTGCTTCATCTATTCCATCTTTATTTGAAGAAGATAATGAATACCATAATGGGTTAAAAACAATAGAATCTAACGGGAAGATTGGATATATAAATACAGAAGGTGAAATGGTTATTCCTCCACTGTTCGACAATGCATATGAATTCTACAATGGCGAGTATGCAACTGCATCGATTGAAGGTAAATATGGAGTAATTGATACAAAAGGAAATTTCATTATTCAACCTAAATATGAAATCATTTCAGAACTTAGCAATCGATTATTTTGGGTTCATAATGGCGATGATACCTGGATTATTGATATTAATGGAAAAAATGTTGTAGTTCCAGGTTATTATGAACAAATTGAACTTTATTCAATAAATGGATATATAAAGGTTCTGAAAAACAACCTCTATGGTGTTATTGACTTGTCCGGAAAAGAAATCATCGCTCCTCAATATGATGATATTGGTGAAATCTGGGACACAAACGGATTTATTGAAGTAAAGAAGAATGGAAAATACGGATTAATAGACATACACAATCATATTGTGGTTCCAATAGAACATAAGGCAACTCAAGGCACATCACAAGATCGTCCTGCCACTGTATTTCCTTTCGATGGAATATTTAGTGATGATATAGGCTGGTTCGAAATTTACAACGACAGATCTGTAATTGCACGAACAATTGACAAATCTGAATTTTGATTATAGATGTCTTGCACTGAAAAAGTTGACAAGCCAAAGTTCCGGCTCTTGGCCATAGTAAACCGTCATCAGCCGCAACAGCGGACGGCTGACAACAAAAAGCAGTCGATGATTATAAACCCGTCAAACAAATCCAGTCGCAGGACGCAAAAGTGACAATCAGAATCAGCAAATCATACCCCAAAAAGCAACGCCCACTCCGCCATTTCGCCGTTACTTCTTCGTTATTTCGCCGTTATTTCTTCGATTGCGTATCGAAGAAATAACATTGAAATAACGTTGAACGATGGTTGAAATGGGCGAGTTGGTGCAACGGCTGCCTCACTGCGCTGCCACGCAGGCGGCTTACGGCACTATTCACAAAACGGCAACCTGCACAGGGCGGCATAATGGCTATCTGGAAGTGAGGCAGATGGTGGTTCGGCTGTACGAAACACCCCCTTTGCCACGGCGTGGCAAAGGGGGTGTCTGTTGGTGTCAAAAAGGGTTACTTAAAGTACTGAACGCCACTCTCGAAGATCTGCTGGTCGTCGTCGCCGTAGATGTTGAGGGCGGAGCCTTTGCTGCGTCTTTCGCTGTGGCCCATCTTGCCGAAGACACGGCCGTCGGGGCTGGTGATGCCCTCGATGGCACAGTAGGAGCCGTTCATATTGTATTCCTCATCCATAGTAGGATTGCCCTTCAGGTCAACATATTGCGTAGTCACCTGTCCGTTACGGAAGAGGCGGTCGATCCACTCCTGCGGAGCCACGAAGCGGCCCTCGCCGTGCGAGATGGGGATGACGTAGGTCTTGCCCAGCTCGGCACGCTGCAGCCAGGGGCTGAGGTTGGAGCTGACGCGCGTGTAGGCCATCTTGCTCTGGTGGCGACCGATGGTGTTGAATGTCAGCGTGGGAGCATCCTCGGCCTGCGGACGTATCTCGCCATAGGGCACAAGGCCCAGTTTCACCAAGGCCTGGAAGCCGTTGCAGATGCCGAGCATCAGGCCGTCGCGCTTCTGCAGCAGTTCCATCACCGCGTCGGCGATGCGCGGATTGCGGAAGACGCTGGTAATGAACTTGGCGCTGCCTTCGGGCTCGTCGCCGGCCGAGAAGCCGCCGGGAATCATTATGATCTGGCTGCGGCGGATGGCGTCAACGTATGCGTCAACACTCTCGCGGATCTGCTGTCCGTTCTGGTTGCGGAAGACGATAATCTCGCTCTCTGCGCCGGCACGGTTGAAGGCACGGGCGGAGTCGTATTCGCAGTTGGTGCCAGGGAAGGCGGGGATGAAGACGTGGGGCTTGGGGGAATGCGTCAATGCGTTGATGTGCGAATGCGTCAGTGGGGCGGGAGCCTTAAAGAGCGGGGTCTCAACTTTCTGACTGCCGCTTTCCGTTTGGGCGCTGCGTGTGGGGAAAACACCTTCGAGGGTCTTTTGCCAGGCAGCGAGGGCATCCTCGATGCTGACGCGTTCGCCTTTGTATTCGAAGTATGGATTGTCGGTCACGAGGCCTATCTCGCGGCAGCGGAAAGGCAGGTCGGCAAGCTCGGCGGCGGTCTCGACGACGATATGGCCATAGTTGATAAGGCTCAAGTCACTGAGGGTCACGCTGTCGCTGAGGGTCACACCCAACTTGTTGCCGAAGGCCATCTTGCTGACAGCCTCGATCAGGGCACCACGGCCGATGCAGTAGGCCGAAAGCACCTGTCCCTGCTCGATGCCTTTGCGCAAAGCTGCATACTGGGCAAGGGCATCGTCATAGTCGGGCATATCGTAGTCCTTCTTCTGGATGTCGAGCAGCACCAGGCGGCTGCCTGCTTTCTTGAGTTCGGGAGTGACAACGTGCTGCAAGTCGCTGATGCCTACGGCAAAGCTGCAGAACGTGGGCGGCACGTCGATGTCGTTGAATGTGCCGCTCATCGAGTCCTTGCCGCCGATGGCCGGCAGATGCAGTCCCATCTGGGCGTTGTAGGCACCAAGCAGGGCACTGAAGGGCTCGCCCCAGCGATAGGGGTCGTTGCCGAGCTTCTTGAAATACTCCTGGAATGTGAGGCGCACGCGGCTGGCATCGCCACCGGCAGCGGCAATCTTGGCCACCGAGTCGAGAACGGCGTAGACGGCTCCGTGGAAGGGGCTCCAGCTGAGCTTGTAGGGGTCAAGGCCGTAGGACATAATGGTCACCGTGTCGCACTTGCCGTCCAAAAGGGGCAGCTTGCCGATCATCGACTGGGTTGGCGTCAGCTGGTAGCGGCCGCCGAAGGGCATCACCACGCTGCCGGCACCGATTGAGCTGTCGAACATCTCGATCAGGCCCTTCTGCGAACAGACGTTAAGGTCGGCAAGGGTTTCGCACCATTGTTCCTTGAGGGTGTTAGGCTCATTGCGGTAGGCTTCGGCAATAGCCTCCTCGGAAGTGTCGAAAGGTTTGCGAGGCATCTTCACGCTGACGGTGGTCTCCTGATGGGCACCGTTGGTGTCGATGAAGCGGCGGCTGAGGTTTACAATCTCCTTGCCGCGCCAGCTGATGACCATACGGGGCTCCTCGGTGACGGTGGCCACAACGGTAGCCTCGAGGTTCTCCTCATCGGCATAGCGCAGCATCTGGTCGACACCCTTCGGGTCGACGACGACAGCCATACGCTCCTGGCTTTCGCTGATAGCCAGCTCGGTACCGTCGAGGCCGGCATATTTCTTGGGGACTTTATCCAGATTGATCTGCAGGCCGTCGGCCAGCTCGCCAATGGCCACGCTGACGCCGCCGGCGCCGAAGTCGTTGCATTTCTTAATCAAAGAAGAGACTTCCTCGCGGCGGAACAGGCGCTGGATTTTGCGCTCGGTGGGGGCGTTGCCCTTCTGCACCTCGGCACCGCAGGTGGTCAGGCTCTTGGTGGTGTGGCTCTTCGATGCGCCCGTGGCACCGCCGATGCCGTCGCGGCCAGTGCGGCCGCCAAGCAGGATGATGACGTCGCCGGGGTCGGATGTCAGCCTCTTCACGGCGCGACGCGGAGCGGCAGCGATAACGGCGCCGATCTCCATACGCTTGGCCACATAGCCCGGATGGTAGATCTCGTTCACCAGGCCGGTAGCCAGACCGATCTGGTTGCCATACGAAGAGTATCCGCGCGCGGCAGTGGTGACAATCTTGCGCTGCGGCAGCTTGCCCGGCAGGGTCTCGTCAAGGGGACGCGTGGGGTCGGCAGCACCGGTGACGCGCATAGCCTGATAGACGTATGTGCGGCCCGAAAGCGGGTCGCGGATGCAGCCGCCCAGACAGGTGGCAGCACCGCCAAAAGGTTCAATCTCAGTGGGGTGGTTGTGGGTCTCGTTCTTGAAGTTGATGAGCCACTCCTCCTCTACTCCATCAATCGTGACCGGCACCACGATGGAGCAGGCGTTGATCTCGTCGCTGGGCTCCTGGTCGTCGAGGTAGCCGGCCTTCTTGAGACGCTTGCCTGCCAGAGTGCCGATATCCATCAGGCAGACATACTTGTCCGTGCGGTCAGCGTACTGCTCCTTGTGGTCGGCAAGGTATTGCTTGAAAGCGCCTTCGATGAGCGGACGATAGTAGCCGTCGTCGAAATGCACATCCTTCAGCTCGGTGGCAAAGGTGGTGTGGCGGCAGTGGTCGCTCCAGTAGGTGTCGAGTACGCGGATTTCGGTCATCGTCGGGTCGCGGTGCTCCTCGTCGTGGAAGTAGCGCTGGATATGTTTGAAGTCGGCAAAGGTCATTGCCAGACCCAGCGAGTCGTAGAGCTCTTTCAGCTGCGGCTCGGCCATATCCTTGAAGCCGTCGAACGTGATGACGTCGGCAGGCTCGTCGAAATGGTCGACAAGCGTTTCGGGCTTCACCTCGTCGGTCAGGCGGCTGTCGACGGGATTGATGCAATGCTTGCGGATAGCGTCCTTTTGGGCATCGGTGAGCTTGCCGCCGATGACGTAGGTCGTAGCCGACTTGATGATAGGCTGCTCGGCGTCGTTGAGCAGGCAGCAGCACTGCTCGGCGCTGTCGGCACGCTGGTCGAACTGGCCTGGCAGGTATTCCACCGAGAAGCAGAAGTCGCCGTCGGCGTGCGGGAACTGCTCCTCATAGATGTCGTCGACCGGCGGTTCGCTAAAAACAGTGACGAGGGCCTTGCGATAGGTCTCGTCGCTGAGGTTCTCAATGTCGTAACGGATCAACACGCGCACGTTGTCGACATTGATATTAAGATAGTTGAGCATTTCGCTCTTCAACTCGGATGCCCTGACGGCATAGGCGGGCTTTTTTTCTACGTAAATTCGTCTTACGGTATTCATATTATAGATATTATTTTTTCGTTTCGCGGGAATAGGTCTGCTTCAGCAGTTCGATGTTCCAGCCCTTGGCGTTGCGAGGCGACACGCCTTCGTAGATGGCCAGGATGCGCAGCATATCGGCATCGAAGTCGCCCGTAGGCTCTATCAGCGGCCCCACGCCCATATGGCGCGTCTTGTAGTTGATATAGGTCACGGCCACTGGCACTCTGGCCTGCGTCGCTATCTCGTAAAAGCCTCGTTTGAAGCGCTTGACGCACTTGCGCGTCCCCTCGGGGGTGATGATGAAAGAAATGTCGTTGTTTTCGGTCAGAGCCTTTACGGCATTGCCCACCATATTGTTGTTGGGGTTGCCGCGGTCGATGGGCAGCGCGCCGCTCCAATGCAGGAATTTGCGAATCGGGAAGAAAAAGAACTCCTTCTTGATAAAGAACTTGCCATTAAGTCCCAAGCGCCACACGCAGGCGGCGCCGAGCAGGAAGTCATAAATGCTGGTGTGCGGTGCCTCGATAAGGACGCAATGGTGCAGACGCTTCCAGTCGTCGGCTGGCGGCAGGTCGAATTTCCAGCCAAACAGTTTCACTATGCCTATCCAAATCTTTTTCATCTGCCTCCGTTCAATTGTTTGCGCAGCTGCTCGGCAGCCTTCTTGTCGCCGTTTTTCTCAAGGCCATTGGCGTAGGCCGAATAGAAGCCGTAGACGGCAGCGTTCTGGTCGCTGCCCTGCGCCATACGCAGCTGGACGTACAGGTTCAGCGCATCCTGGTCCATCAGGCCCCGGTCGAGCATAGCGTTGAGCTCGCTTTCGGCAGCGCTTACATTGCCCTGCTGGGCATAGAGCTGCGCCGTCATCGTGAACGGGAAAGCGCTCTGCCCCTCGCCTTTCATCTTGTCGAGCAGCGTCGCCGCTTCCTGCTGGCGACCGCTGTTGAGGTAGGCATAGACAAGTATCTGCTTGGCCTGCAGATTGGTTGGGTCGATGTCCAGAAGACGGCTGCATAGCTCGGCAGCTTCGTCGGAACGGCCATTTTGCAGACTTATGTTTGCCAGATTGGACAGCGCGCTCTCGTTGTCGGGATTGGTTTCAAGCGCCTTGCGGAAAAGCACTGCGGCACTGTCGGCATTGCCCGATTTGAGCAGCTGGACGGCATAAAGGTCGTCCTTGGTTTGCCGTTTCAGGACAAGTGCGATTGGCCGACCGTCGACATCGACAGTATGCACGCAATCCTTGGGCGGAAAATGGCTGCCAAGCAGGTATTCGCCGGCTATGCCCGTGATGGGGAACACCAGATAGTCCCAATCGTATTCATAGCGTTGTCCCCAGCGCACAAAGCGCGTGGCGAAACGCGTCGAGTCGTTGCGCAGGAAATATTTGGTCGACTCGATGTGCCACGAACCCACCAGGGTCTTCTCGCCGTCGGCTTTCGGCTCGGCATTGGCGACGACCCATTCCGTAGCTTCGCGCATCGAATGGTAGTAATAGTCAAGCTCATAGTGGCCGAAGGCTTTCTTCACGCCGCCAGCCAGCTCGTTGAAATACACATATTCGTATGGATGGTTGCGCACGGTGTGCAGCGCCGGAGGCACCAGCAGGCACAGCGGCACCAGCGAACATACCAGCTCAACCCACACAGAACCACGCTCTCCGCTTTCCGCCTTACGCTTTCCGACCTTGCGGCCGCACCAGGCGGCAAAGGCATCGAAACCAAGTCCTGCAGCAACAACCATAGGCGGATAGGCAAACAGCGAATGGCGCCAGCCGCCATAGACGTTGGCGCCCGTATAGACAATCCAGAACACGGGGAACAGGAAGCAGAAGTAAATCATTATGCTTTCGATGCGACGCTCTTTCCCGAAAGCGCCAAAGAAAGGATAGATGAGCCAACCTATCATCACCGCCAGCGGAATGGTCATCAGCATAAACTTGGGCGTGTAGTACCACGGCAAGTTGCTCGACATCATCATCGTGCCCTCGAACAGCTGGCGCAGCTGCACGTCGAACTGCGACATCAGCTTGAAGCTCTCAATGCTGTTGTGCACCGGGTTCTGCAATGCATAGGGCCACAGCAGCAAGCCGCCGAAAAACCCTATGGCACAGACCATCAGCGCCGCGACAATGGTCTTGCCTATTGTCGCGCCGCCCACGCTCTTGCCATAGCGGATGAGCCACAGCAGACCCCACAGGCCCATATATCCAACCACGATGAGGCCGCCGATACGGTTGCTGACCGCCAAAGCCAGCGACAGCGACAGCATTGCCAGCGTCAGCGGGTTGAATTTGGGGGTATCCTTTATAAGAAGAACAATCACGAAAAGAGCCACAATCAGCACCGTGAAGCCAAGGCCGGCAGCCTTGATGAGGAACGGCGACGGAAGGACAAAAAGGAATATGGCCAGCCAGCGGGTCACCTTGTCCGAGAAGGCCTGCTCGGGATACTGCACCTTTGCGGCGACCTTCTTGCCCTTCGAAGCGGCATCGGCGGCAAGCTGAGGCGTCACCTGGCGGAAGAACATCATTATATAATAGACCGACATTATCACGCCAGCCGCAAGGGGTATATCCTTGGGATTGTTGAACGAATGACCCAGCAGGCGCGGCGAGAAGAACATCAGCAGCATCGTCAGCACTCCTGCACGCCAGCCGCCGATGCGATAGGCTATAAGACCTCCAAAGAGGACTATCAGCCATCCAAGCAACGAGTTGCAGATATGGCGCGTCCGAGCAATATCGTTGACGCCGAACACCTCGTTTATCCATTCCGTCACCACATCAAACGAGCAGCCGTAGTACTTCAGGTTCCAGTTCTGGTCTTTCCCGTTGAGGTTGACCACATCCTGCAGACAGGTGGTGTCCTGCCCGTCGCTATGGAAATAATCCATCACAAAGCGACCCTGCGGTATCTGGAACTTGTCCTCGTCGCCACTGTTGCCAGCGCTGCGGCTCATCAGCGGCATCGCAAAAAACAACACCACGGCCAGGCATATAAAGAGCCAAAACCAAACGTTGTTCTTGTTTTCCTTAAAAAGATTTTTCATCTGACGATTCTTGAAAGTTGAAAGTTTTATAAAGTTGAAAGTTTAGAGTTGAAAGAAAACTCAATACCAATCGATGCCAGGAATTGCACTTCCCATTTCTCCGTTCTCACTTCTCTGTTCTCAGTTTTCTAGTTCTCACTTGTATTTCCTTCTGATTTTCATCAATTCGACCGGAGCCTTAAAAAAGTCACGACTTTTCAGCTGCGACCCGTCGACATCCTGCCACTGGAAAAGCGGGAACTCGTAGATCTTCTCCTTTGCATTTTCCGTTCCGTAGCGCTGCTTGTAGCGTGCCAGCAGCTCCACATCGAACAGCCAGCGCGTGATGAACTGCTCCTGGAAGATGGTCTCGACCACCTCGCGGCGGAACAGCTTGGCTCCGCATTGGGTGTCGTAGACCGGCAGGTCGAGCATCATCGACGCCACCGTGGCAAAACAGCGGCCCAGATAGTGGCGCAGCGGCTTGCGGCGCACCTTGGCACCGAGGCGCATCAGGCGCAACCCCATCACAACATCATAGCCCTTGTCGGCCCACGCCACCATCGGCTCTATCTCGTTCAGCGGTGTGGCCAGGTCGGCATCCCAAAATGCAACATACTGCGCATCGTAATGCTCAACGGCATAGAGCATTCCGCGTCGCACAGCCTCGGCCTTGCCGCCGTTGGGCTGTATGTCGAACAGCAGCAGGCGCTCGTGCCTGGCCGTCAGCGACTGCAGCACCTCGAGGGTATTGTCGCGACTGCCGTCGTTGGCGAAAAGGAAGGCAACATCCTCATTCTGCTCCACATAGTGGAGAAAATCGTCCTCACGCAGCCGCTTCGCCTCGTTGTAACAAGGAACCACAACAATTGTCTTCATCGCAGGACGGGATTAAAGGTTGAAGCGTTTCTTGTAGGCCTTCATCGTGTTCTGCAGCAGCGACACAATGGTGAGGGGACCCACGCCGCCCGGCACGGGCGTCACCCAGCTGCACTTGCTGTCCACCTCGCCGTGCTTCACGTCGCCGATGATGCGGAAGCCGCTCTTCTTCGTCTCGTCGGATATGCGGTGTATGCCCACATCCACCAGCACGGCACCGTCCTTGACCATATCGGCCGTGACAAACTCGGGCTTGCCGATGGCCACCACCAGTATGTCGGCCTGGCGCGTAATCTCAGGCAGGTTCTGCGTGCGGCTGTGGCACAGCGTCACGGTGCAGTCAAAGCCCTTGCGCGACAGCAGGTTGGCAACCGGCGTGCCGACGATGTTGCTGCGTCCCAGCACGACACAGTGCTTGCCAACGGTTTCGATATTGTAGTGCTTCAAAATCGAGCAGATACCCATCGGCGTGGCGGGCAGGAAAGCATCCTCGCCAAGCACCATACGGCCGATATTGATAGGCGTGAAGCCGTCCACGTCCTTCTCGGGCGAAATGGCATTGATAACCTTCTGCTCGTCAATCTGCTTAGGCAGTGGCAGTTGGACTATAAATCCGTCAATATCGTCATCGTTGTTGAGAAACTCGATGGCCTTCAGCAGCTCCTCTTCCGAGGTGTTGGCCGAATAGCGGTAGACCGACGAGGTGAAGCCCACTTCGTGCGACGATTTCTCCTTGTTGGCCACGTAGGTCTGGCTGGCGCCGTCGTCGCCCACAAGGATGGCTGCCAGATGAGGCGGACGCATACCTTTGGCCGTAAGCGCACGCACCTCGTTGGCTATCTGATCTTTGATTGCTATGGAAGTCTGTTTTCCGTCAAGTAACTGATACATATAGTTGTTTTTAGCTGATTATTTGTTTGTCAAACTTATTTCAATCTGCGTTCTCGCACCTCACATCCCCGTTCTTGCATCACACATCCCCTACCTTCTCCGTCTCGGCATAGGGATCTTGCCGCCCTTGGTCGAGACGGCCTTCATCATCTTGCGCGTGTCCTCAAACTGCTTGACCAGGCGGTTCACCTCCTGAATGGTGCGGCCGCTGCCGGCAGCGATGCGCTGCTTGCGGCTGCCGTTCAGGCAGCTGGGGTTGCGGCGTTCGTAGGGCGTCATCGAGCCGATGATCGACTCGATGGGCACAAAGGCATCGTCACCGATCTCCACATCCTTGGTCAGCTTGTTCAGACCCGGAATCATACCGATAAGGTCCTTCATATTGCCCATCTTCTTGATCTGCGCAATCTGCGAAAGGAAGTCCTCGTAGTTGTATTCGTTGCGAACCAGTCGCTTCTGTATCTTGCGGGCCTCCTGCTCGTCGTACTGCTCCTGGGCGCGTTCCACCAGCGAAACGACATCGCCCATACCGAGGATGCGGTTGGCCATACGGTCGGGATGGAACACATCGAGGGCGTCCATCTTCTCGCCGATACCGACAAACTTGATGGGCTTCTGCACCGTGTAGCGTATCGTCAGCGCCGCACCGCCGCGGGTGTCGCCGTCCAGCTTGGTCAGCACAACGCCGTCGTAGTCAATCCTTTCGTTGAAGGCCTTGGCCGTGTTCACGGCATCCTGGCCCGTCATCGAGTCGACCACAAAGAGGGTCTCCTGCGGCTGAAGCGACTCCTTGAGGCGCGCAATCTCGTCCATCATCTGCTCGTCGACAGCCAAACGGCCGGCGGTATCGACAATCACCACGTTCACGCCCTTCATACGGGCCTCTTGCACAGCCTCTTTGGCAATCTTCACAGGGTCGTTCACACCCAGCTGGGCAAACACCGGCACGCCCACCTGCTCGCCCAGAACCTGCAGCTGGTTGATGGCCGCCGGACGATAGACGTCGCCAGCCACCAGCATCACATTGCGGCCCTTCTTGGTTTTCAGATAGTTGGCCAGCTTGGCGCTGAAGGTCGTCTTACCCGAGCCCTGCAGACCGGCAATCAGTATCACCGCCGGGCTGCCCTTGATGTTGATGTCCACCGCCTCGCTGCCCATCAGCTTGGTCAGCTCCTCGTGCACAATCTTGACCATCAGCTGGCCAGGCTCGATCGACTGGATGACATTGCGTCCCAGGGCCTCCTGCTTCACGCGGTCGGTAAACTCCTTGGCGATGGGATAGCTCACGTCGGCGTCGAGCAGCGCCTTGCGCACCTCCTTGACCGTCTCCGCGATGTTGATGTCCGTAATCGAACCCTTGCCGCGAAGGGTATGCAACGCTTTTTCAATCTTACTGCTTATATTTTCAAACATATCTTTATTTTTATTATTTTCTTTTTAACAAACACCCCTTTCCTGCACCCCAAACAGCGCATCCCGACGCAGACTAAGCGTCCGCAATCCGGAAAACACCGTCGCCCCAACACTCGGGCACAACTTCGCACCGCCAGGACAAAGCCCTGAACCGCAAACGCTTACAGCAGCCCACACACCACAAAAACACAAACTTCCGACGGCTGTAAACGACTGCAAAGATAAGAAAAAAAAACCGAACAAAATTTTTTTTTGCCACAAATGAAACTTTTTTGCAATTTGTGCGTTATTGTGAACAATAAAGAATATAAAAAGTAATCTATCATATATGAGACAGCTAAAAATTACCCATTCCATCACCAACCGCGACATCAAATCGCTCGACAAATACCTGCAGGACATTTGCAGCGAGGAGCTGTTGACACCCGAGGAAGAAGTCCAGCTGGCACAGCGCATCAAGGCCGGCGACCAGGCTGCCCTCGACCGCCTGACGAAAGCCAACCTGCGCTTCGTCGTCTCGGTGGCCAAGCAATACCAGAACCAGGGCCTCAGCCTCCCCGACCTCATCAACGAGGGCAACGTGGGCCTCATCAAGGCTGCCAAACGGTTCGACGAAACGCGCGGCTTCAAGTTCATCTCCTACGCCGTGTGGTGGATACGCCAGTCCATTCTGCAGGCCATCGCCGAAAACTCGCGCATCGTACGCCTGCCCTCCAACCAGCTCGGAGCTCTCAACAAACTGAAAAAAGAAATATCCAAACTCGAACAGAAACTTGAACGCCCGCCGTCGGAAGAGGAACTGGCCGAGCTGCTCGACATACCCGAAGACAAAATCAAGAACATACTCAACATCTCGGGCCGACACATATCAATCGACGCTCCGCTCGTCGCCGACGAGGACGTCAACTTTGTCGACGTGCTGCCCAACGAGGACACCCCAGCCACCGACGAAGCCCTGATGCAGGAATCGCTGTCGCTCGAAATCGAACGCGCGCTCTCGTCGCTCACTGAATGCGAACGCGACGTGATACGTATGTACTTCGGCATCGGCATCCCGCACGCCCTCAGCCTCGACGAAATAGCTATGAAGTTTGGCCTCACACGCGAACGCGTGCGCCAAATCAAGGAAAAAGGCCTCAAGCGACTCAAATCGAGCTCGAAAAGCAAAAACCTCATCGCCTACCTGTAGCAGCACAGCCGCCGGCAGGGGCACATAACACACAGACGGAGAACCGCACACGGTTCTCCGTCTTTTTTTTTGCCCTCCGCGCCTGTGCCCCCA
>R20__coassemble_1267_pt1 | contig 14820 bp, 14 predicted proteins | sample R20__metabat2_low_PE_005 | metagenome-assembled genome bin R20 | reverse complement strand
GGAAGCGTACAAATACTGTACATATACTGTACATATACTGTACAACGGGCGGAGATGGTGGCTTAATGGGTTGGTTTTTAACCGTTTGTGAGGTTGTTTGTTTCACTGCGTTCCATTGTGTGTCAGGGGGGGGCAGTTTTAAGTGAATTGTGACCAGTGAATAGTGACCAGTGACACGAACGCGCTCGTTTCACAGGTCACAGGTCACAATTCACAAGTCACAGGTCACAATTCACAATTCACTATTCACTATTCACTATTCACTATTCACTATTCACAATTCATAATTCACAATTCACAATTCACAATTCACTAAATTTCACCGTTTGCTTAATTTTTTTTTGCCGTTCGGCGGAAAATGTTTAACTTTGCAATCTGTACCGCCTTTGTGCCGAGGGTGCAAGGTGCTGGTATCTATAATGTTGAACGAAAAATTAAATATATAATAATTATGAATTACGATGTTATCGTCATTGGCAGCGGCCCGGGAGGCTATGTGGCTGCCGTCAAAGCCGCCCAGTGCGGCCTGAAGACTGCCGTTGTGGAACGCGAGAATCTGGGTGGCATCTGCCTCAACTGGGGCTGCATCCCCACCAAGGCCCTGCTCAAGTCGGCCCAGGTGTACAACTATATCAACCACGCTGCCGCCTATGGCGTCAGTGCGCAGCCTGCCGAGGCCGACATTGCGGCGATGGTGCAGCGCTCGCGCGGCGTGGCCGAGACGATGAGCAAGGGCGTGCAGTTCCTGCTCAAGAAGAATGGCGTCGACGTCATTATGGGCACTGCCAAGGTCAAGCCCGGCCATCAGGTCGAGGTGACCGACGCCGAGGGCAACGTGGCCACCTATGAGGCTCCGCACATCATCATCGCCACCGGCGCCCGCAGCCGCAACCTGCCCAACCTGCCGCAGGACGGACGGCACATCATCGGCTACCGCGAGGCTATGACGATGCCCCGCAAGCCGCAGTCGATGGTCGTCGTGGGCAGCGGTGCCATAGGCAGCGAGTTCGCCTTCTTCTTCCAGAGCATCGGCGTGCAGGTGACGCTGGTCGAGTTTATGCCCACCATCCTGCCCAACGAGGACGAGGACACGTCGGCCAACGTGGCCCGCAGTTTCAAGAAGATGGGTATGAAGGTGATGATGAGCGCCTCGGTCGAGAAGGTCGACATCGAGGGCGACACCTGCCACGTGCACATCAAGGACAAGAAGGGCACCGAGGTGCTTGTGGACTGCGACGTCGTGCTGTCGGCCGTGGGTGTTATCACCAATCTCGAGAATCTGGGCCTTGAGGAGACGGGCATCACCGTCGAGCGCACCAAGATTGTGGTCGACGACTACTACCGCACCAACGTTCCGGGCTATTATGCCATCGGCGACGTCGTGCACGGCCCGGCGCTGGCCCACGTGGCGAGCGCAGAGGCCATCTGCTGCGTCGAGAAGATTGCCGGCGGCGAGCCCGAGAAGGTGAACTACAGCAACATACCGGGCTGCACCTACACCACCCCCGAGGTGGCCAGCGTGGGCCTGACGGAGAAGAAGGCCATCGAGGCCGGATACGAGGTTCTGGTGGGCAAGTTCTTCTTCAAAGCCAGCGGCAAAGCCACGGCGGCGGGCAACACGGACGGTTTCGTCAAGGTGGTTGTCGACAAGAAGACCGACCTGATCCTTGGCGCCCACCTGTGCGGCGACAACGTGACGGAGATGATTGCCGGCCTGGTCAGCGCACGCCAGAACGGCCTGACGGCCAAGCAAGTGGCTGCCTCGGTGCATCCCCATCCCACGATGTCGGAGGCCGTAATGGAAGCCATCGAAGCCGCCTACGGCAAAGCAATACACGGATAATCGAACGGAGAACGGAAAGCGAATACTTCGTACGAAAACGAAAACGATAACGAAAACGAAAATGAAAAACAGAGAACGGAAAGATAATTCGTATTGTCCCTTTTAACTTCCCTTTTAACTTCCTTTTTAACTTCCTTTTTAACTCCCACTTTAACTTCCTTTTTAACTTCCCTTTTTAACTCCCACTTTAACTTCCTTTTTAACTCCCCTTTTTAACTCCCTTTTTAACTTCCACTTTAACTTCCCTTTTAACTCCCCCTTAGTCCTCGTGATTTAAAACAAGAATACACCATCATAAAGAATGAAACTCAAGAACATATTTGCCAAGCGGATGACCGTTGCCGAAGGTCTGCGGCTGCCGGTGTCGCGCCATTTCAAATACTCCACCTTCGGAGTCAAGGGCCGTTACGACACTGGTGACGGCCTGTCGACATTCGTCGTTGAGGGCACACCAGGCACGGGCTTTTTCGTCCGCAACAGCGAGAGCCACAGCTATCGCCGCTTTGTCAACGCAGCGCGCAAGCGCAACAACCAGAACCTGATGACGCTGCTGCTGGGCAAGGAGCCCAATTTCGACAAGGAGTACAAGCGCATCAACGATGCTTTCGCCAACGTCAAGAACGAACAGGAGCGCAAAATCCTTTCGAGCTACCAGAACGTTGTGGGCCTGGCCCGCGACGAGGAGCAGCTGCAGCGCATCGTCGATGCCATCAAGGAGAAGATGCACGGCCACCCCAACAAGTCGATTGTCAGCGTGCTGTCGCACTACAAGTCGAGCATCGCCAGCCTTGAGCGCAATGTCTATTCGGCGCAAATCGACTATGGCAAGCTCCTCGACGAGGCCGGCAAGGCCGAGTGGGAGAAGGTGAGCGATGCGTTCCACCTGATTGTGGAGTCGCGCCGCGTGTGGTCGGTCTATCTCGAAAACGGCAATCCGGCCTACGAGCAGGTGTTTTTCGATATGGGTGCCTTCGACTATATCCGGGTGCCGGGCAACACGCCGGTGATGCGCGACCACCGCGGGATGCACTATTATGTCTATCCCGACGGCCTTGTGGCTGCGCGCTCGTCGGTCGATTTCGACTTCCATCCCTGGAAGGCTGTCGACGTCGAATTCAACGTTGTCGACATCTCGACCCTTGCCGTGCGCCCGCAGTTCAACTCGCACAAGCAGGGCAAGCACAAGCACAAAGCCACCGATGCGCTCAACACGCTCTATGGCGCCACGCGCGCGCAGGTGGTCGGCGAGGTGTATTTCCCGCAGCTCGACTGCCGCTTTTATGTCAACCATACGGGCCCGGCCGAAGATTTCGTCAAGGCCCTGAAGGAATGGAAAAAGAGGAAGTGAATAGTGAATAGTGAATAGTGAATAGTGACTTGTGACCTGTGACACGAGCGCGTTCGTTTCACTGGTCACAATTCACTAGTCACAATTCACTGGTCACAATTCACTGGTCACTTCAACATTTGGATGAAGAAGCACCATACATACAAGTTCAATCCGCATACCCTCTCGTATGAGAAGGTGAAGACGTCGTTTGTCGACAAGCTGAAGAAGATTTCTTTCTCGGTGGCTTTCGGCATTGTGCTTGGTGTACTGCTGCTCGTCATCGGACTGCACGTGTTCGACTCGCCAAGGGAACGCCAGCTGAAGCGCGAAATCGCCGTTATGGAGCGGCAGATGTCCAAACTGAAGGACATCGTGAAGCGCAACGAGGCGGTGCTTGCCGACCTTGAGAACCGCGACAACAGTATCTACCGCACGCTGCTCGAGGCCGAGCCCATCACCGACGAGGAGCGCAACGCGGGTATGCTCGACCAGCAGTATGCCGAACTGGAGGGCTATGACCATAGCGACGTCATTGTCCAGACAACCAAACGGATAGACGATTTTACGAAGCGTCTGTATGTCCAGTCGAAGTCGTTCGACGAGGTCTACAAGATGGCCAGCACTAAGAAGGAGCGCCAGGAGCACATCCCGGCCATTATGCCGATAGAGAAGAACAAATGCAGCGTGATTTCGGGCTTCGGAACGCGCTATCACCCCATCCTTCACTATCGCCGTATGCATACGGGTGTGGACCTTTCGGCCAAGAAGGGCACGCCCATCTATGCCACCGGCGACGGGACGATAGAGGTGGCCGGCCGTGGCGATGCTGCCTTGAGCGGCTACGGCGTCGCGGTGCTGATCAACCATGGATATGGCTACAAGACGCTGTACGCCCATATGAGCGATGTGAAGGTGCGCAGGGGGCAGAAGGTGAAGCGTGGCGAGCTGATAGGCCACGTGGGCTCGACGGGCCTTGCCTCGGGTCCGCACTGCCACTACGAGGTGTGGCTTGGAGGCAAGAAAGTGAACCCGGTATACTATTTTTATAACGACCTTTCGCCGCAGGAATACGAACAGGTAATCGAGGCGGCCAACCAGGAGAACCAATGTCTGTCATAATCGACCCCAATGCAGGATTCTGTTTCGGTGTCGTCAAGGCTATCGATGCCGCCGAACGCCAGTTGAGCTCGTCGCACCAGCTTTACTGTCTGGGCGATATTGTGCACAACAACGAGGAAGTGGAGCGTCTGGCCCAGATGGGCCTGACGGTCATCGACAGCGACCGGCTGGCCACGCTGCCGCCGACCACGGTGCTGATACGCGCCCACGGCGAGCCGCCAGCCACCTATCGGACGGCCGAGGCGAGGGGCATCACGCTTATCGATGCCACGTGCCCAATCGTGCTTGCTCTGCAGAAAAGAATACGTGAGGGATATGAGCAGATGGCCGCCGCAGGCGGCCAGATTGCCATCTTCGGCAAGAAAGGCCACGCCGAGGTGGTGGGCCTGAACGGCCAGACGGGCAATACGGCTATCATCGTTTCGGCTCCCGACGACATCGATGCCATTGACTTCCACAGGCCGCTGCGGCTCTATTCGCAGACGACGATGAGCCGCGAGGAATACGGCAGTCTGGTTTCGAACATCGAGAGGCGCTATGCCGACCTCGGCATCGAAGGCTCGGATTTCATTGCCTACAACACCATCTGCAGCCGTGTCGCCAACCGGGCCACGCAGCTCGAGGAGTTTGCCCGCAGCGTGGATCTGGTGCTTTTCGTGTCGGGTGTCAACTCGTCGAACGGCCACTATCTATATGAATATTGCCGCAAGGTGCAGCCCTCGACCCGTATGATATCCTCGCCGGCCGAGATAGAGCGGGACTGGTTTGCCGGCGTTGAACGCATAGGCATCACCGGCGCCACATCGACCCCGCGCTGGCTGATGGAACAGGTGAAGAACAAGATAGAAAACGACTGAACAATGTATATTTCACGGCTACTGCTATCCAATTTCAAGAACTACGAAGACATTGACGTGACCTTTTCGAACAATGTCAACTGTCTGGTAGGCAACAACGGGGTGGGGAAGACCAACCTGCTGGATGCCCTCTACTACCTTTCGTTCTGCAAGAGCTATTTCAATCCTGTCGACAGCCTGAACATTCGCTTCGATGCCGATTTTTTCGCCATCCACGGACAGTACAGCATCGACGAGCCTGACAGCGAGGGCAGCAATTCGGTCACGGTGTCGTGCACGCTGCAGCGCGGACAGTCGAAGAAGATGAAATTCAACAAGAAAGCCTGTACCACGTTTGCCGAACACATAGGCCGCCTGCCGCTGGTCATCGTCACGCCGTCGGACCAAAGCCTGATACTCGGCGGCAGCGATGTGCGTCGCAAGTTTATCGACGGCATCATCTCGCAGGCCGACCGCGGCTATCTGCAAAACCTGGTGGCATACCAGAAGGCTCTGGAGCAGCGCAACCGCTTGCTGAAGCAATTCTATGAAAACCAGTACTTCGAGGATGATACCATCGCGGTATGGGACGAGCAGCTGGTGCGTTACGGACAGCCCATCGTCAACGCCCGTCGCCAGTTCCTCGTCGAGTTTATGCCGCTTTTCGAGCAGTATTACCTGCTTATCCATCCCGATGCAAACATTAAAGAGAAGCCTGGTATTGAATACTTGACGCAACTGGAAGGCGACGCTTCGGACTTTGCTCGCCAGCTTGCCGATGCCCACCGGCGCGACGCGCAGGTGCAGTATACCACTGTGGGGCCGCACAAGGACGATTTGGAGTTTTCAATCGGGCAGTTCGCCGTCAAGCGGTTCGGGTCGCAGGGGCAGCAGAAGACCTTCCTGCTGGCCTTGAAACTGGCTCAGTTTGAATATATCCGCGCACATCTTGCCACCAAGCCGATACTGCTGCTCGACGATATTTTCGACAAGCTTGATATGCAGCGTGTGCGGCAGCTGGTTCTGCTGGTCGGCAGCGACCGCTTCGGCCAGGTGTTCATCACCGATACGCAGCAGGGGCGCGTCGAGTCTATCTTCAGCCAGGCTCCTGATATGCCACACAAGATATTCAATGTCGCCGACGGCAAACTGATGATAAGTGACCAGTGATAAGTGACCAGTGATAAGTGACCAGTGACACGAACGCGCTCGTATCACTGGTCACAGGTCACAAGTCACTGTTCACAGGTCACAAGTAATATCAATTTTCAACTATCCAGTTATGGGACACGAATACACAATCAAAGACTTGATCGACGCGGCGTTGCGCCGATACAATTTCGACGACAGCATCACTCGCAGCCAGGTGGAGCAGGCCTATCGCGATGTGGTTGGGCAGTTCATAGTCCAGCTGACGCGCGATGTGCGCTATGATGCCGCCAGCCATACGCTGCGCGTAACGTTAAGTGTTCCTGCGCTCAAGAATGAGCTGACCTATAAAATCACCGACCTCATCAATGCCATAAACCAAAAGCTGGGCAGCGACGAGGTGAAGAGACTTATAATTAGTTGAAATCCTTTGTGAATAGTGAATAGTGACCTGTGACCAGTGAATTGTGACACGAGCGCATTCGTTTCACTTGTCACAGGTCACTTGTCACAGGTCACTATTCACATATATCAGTGAGTCGAAGTCGTACTGCTGCTTCAGTTCTTCGATGGTGACGTAGGGGCTTTCGCGCAGCAGCAAGTAGTCGAGCTTGACACGGTGGAGCGACCGTTGGGTGCAGTTGCTTCGGTCGACGATGCGCATCGTTTTGCCGTCGAAGCCTACAAAGCGATCCTTGATGATGATATTGGCATCCTCGTATGTTGTGTCGAGCGCAAGGATGTGCGTTCGTTTCGCTTTGTGCCATATAAGGTTGTTGGCCGTCTGATAGTCTATGCTGTGTGGATTTGCGGCGGTTGCCGAATCGCACAACAGGATGCTTTCTTTGCCGATGAAAAACTCGATTGCGGTACGGTTGCCAACATTGTAGATGTCGCAATGGCGTTGCACGGCACATCGGGCGTCGACAGTCCTTGCATACAGGACGAGGACCAGCGTCGTTGCCAATGCTATTGCCGCTGTGCTCCAACGTGGCTTCAGTATCAACCATCCTGCCGTCAGGACAATTGCGGCAGAAATAACAAGCATCGGACCGTCGAAATAGATGTTCTCAATCAATGCGTTGGGCCACGACGATACGGTCGAAGTGATGTATTCGGTAGCGGAGAGCAGAGCCGAGGCTACCCATCCAGTCGCCCTGAAGGCCAGCGGCCACCAGCTGACGGCCATCATAAGCAATATGCTGCCAAGCAGAAGAGTGGCAAACGGAATGATGATCATATTGGCCACAAGGAAGTAGGGAGGGAAAGAATGAAAGTAGAAGAGCGTCAGCGGCGTGATGGCCAGTTGTGCAACAAGGCTTACGCACAGGAGCGAACGGATTTTTTTCAACAATCTGAAGAGCAGATGGCCGACACGGCTTTCGCCATCGGGTAGGGGCATCAGCTCCTCGAGGGGCCGCACAAGTACAACGATGGCAATGACGGCGCAGTAGGACAGTTGGAAACCCACCTCGAAAAGCATCAATGGGTTGACGGCAAGCAGGATAAGTGCCGATGCAGCAATGGCATTGAGTGTCGGTGGGCGGCTGAAGAACATCTGTCCGATGACTATCAGGCTGAACATCAGTCCGGCACGCATAGTGGACGGAGCCATACCCGTAACGACTACAAAAAGCCAGATAGCTGCAATCTGGACCGAGCCTTTGACGATGCGCATAGTGCGCCGGTTGCTCAGGAAGCCCAGGCACCAGCCTATGATAAGTGCAACGATGCCGACGTGCAAACCACTGACGCAGAGCAGATGGGTGATGCCGGCTGTGCGGAATTGCGACTGCGTCTCGGCATCGAGGTCGCCTCGCCAGCCCAGTATCAGTGCCTCGGCAATGCCCTGCTGCGAAGGCGACAGGCTGCTGAAATGGATGACTTCGATAAGCCGTTGGCGCAGAACTGTCGTTTTGGCCTTGAGCCCCTTGTCGCTATGCGCAATGACGCGGCAGGCAGCGGAGGGGATGTATGCTGTGCGGAGTATGCCCTTGCGGCGCAGGTGTCGCCGGTAGTCGAACTGGTGCGGATTGTCGGCACCGTTGGGCAGGCGTGGCGCGGCCAGCACAACAAGCTCATCGCCAGCGCGGACAGTGCTGCTTTTCTCGAAAAAAAGCAGGATCTTGCCTTGGCAGGGATGCACGGCACCAGTGCTGTCGGCCACTTCAAGCACTGTGGCGGTGGCGCGCAGCGTGTTTCTCCTTGCTTCCGGGATGTCGTCGACGCGTAGACGCATCCAGCAGTCGCCATCCTCGACGTAGTGGACATAGTGCGACGGCGAGCGCGACGGGTCGCTCCAACGGGAGAAGATACCAAAAAAGCCCTCGCACACAAGTATGACAAGTGCTGCGAGGGCTGCTATTGGAAGTAAGGGATTGCGCATTCCTTTACTGTTGGCGTAAAGACTATTTGCTCAATTCAGTGAAGTATTCGTAGAAATAGGGGATGGTCTCGATGCCTTTGAAGAAATTGTCCAGCGGATAGTTCTCGTTGGGAGCGTGGATGGCGTCGCTCTGCAGGCCGAAGCCCATCAGGATGCTCTTGATGCCGAGGATGCGCTCGAAGCCCGAGATAATCGGTATGCTTCCGCCGCTGCGGGTGGGGATGGGGCGCTTGCCAAGGGTGGTGGTCATAGCCTTCTCGGCAGCCTTGTAGGCGGCCAGGTCCATAGGCGAGGCATAGGGGGCGCCGCCGTGGAGCGGAGTGACCTTGACCTTCACGCAGTCGGGAGCGATGGATTCAAAATACTCCTGGAACTGCTTGGCAATCTTCTCGTAGTCCTGGTTGGCGACGAGGCGAGTGGAAATCTTGGCGTAGGCCTTGGAGGGCAGAACGGTCTTGCTGCCTTCGCCCTGATAGCCGCCCCAGATGCCGCAGACGTCGAGGCAGGGACGTATGCCGGTGCGCTCGATGGTCGAGTAGCCTTTCTCGCCGTGTACGGTCTTGATGTCGAGGGCTTTCTGATATTCGTCCAGGTTGAAAGGAGCCTGAGCCATAAGGTCGCGCTCCTCTTTCGACAGCTCGACGACGTCGTCGTAGAAATGGGGGATGGTGATATGGTTGTTCTCGTCGTGCAGGCTGGCAATCATCTTGCTGAGGATGATGATGGGGTTGGCGACGGCGCCGCCGTAGATGCCGCTATGCAGGTCGCTGTTGGGGCCGGTAACTTCGACCTCCCAGTAGTCGAGACCGCGCAGGCCGGCGCAGATGCTGGGTGTGTCGAGGCCGAGCATACTGGTGTCGCTGACGAGGATGATGTCGGCGCGGAGCAGCTCTTTGTGCTGCTCGCAGAAACCGTAGAGGCTGGGGCTTCCGATTTCCTCTTCGCCTTCAAACATAAATTTCACATTGCAGGGCAGTTGGCCTGTCTGGACCATAAACTCGAAGGCCTTGGCGTGCATAAAGCTTTGGCCCTTGTCGTCGTCGGCACCGCGAGCCCAGATGTAGCCGTCTTTGACGACGGGCTCGAAGGGGCTGGTTCTCCACAGCTCCAGGGGAGCCACGGGCATAACGTCGTAGTGACCATAGACCAGCACGGTAGGCTTGGCGGGGTCGATGGTTTTCTCGCCATAGACTACGGGATTGCCCTCGGTGGGCATCACTTCGGCACGGTCAGCTCCGGCGGCGAGGAGCAGCTCCTTCCAGCGGTTGGCGCAGCGTACCATATCATCCTTGTGCTCGCTTTCTGACGAGATTGAGGGGATGCGGATAAGGGAGAAAAGTTCTTCAAGGAACCTGTCCTTGTTGGCATCGATGTATTGTTTTACGTTGTTCATATATTGTTGTTTTTGATTATTATCTATATTAGTGACCAGTGATTAGTGACCAGTGACACGAACGTGTTCATTTTATTAGTGACCAGTGAATAGTGACCAGTGAATAGTGACCTGTGAAACGAACGCGCTCGTGTCACTGGTCACAGGTCACTTGTCACTTGTTACAACTCACTGCCGTATCCTAAACTTTTGGCTGTTTGGAAGTCCTTTTCGGCTTGGCTGTTTTCGCCCAGCTGCTGGTAGGCCAGTCCGCGGTTGTGGAACGCTTCAGCATAGTTGGCGTCGCATTCGATGGCCTTGCCGAAGAAGTCGACAGCAGCATTATAGTCCTCGTAGAGAACCATTTCCATCCATCCGCGGTTGAACCAGGCGTACTTGTATTTGGGGTCGATTTCGAGTATCTTTACATAGTACTCGTTGGCTTTGTCGGCCTCTTTGGCATCCTGATAGAGCATAGCCAGGCCGTAGAGCACGTTGATGTTGTCGGGCTGGAGATTGAGCGCCGTGGTGAGGTATTCGAGTCCCAGCTTGTTGCGGTGCTGGGCATAGAGCATACCGAGTTCCTCATAGGCGGGTTCATAGTCGGGATAGAGCTCTGTGAGGTGGCGGAAATAGTTGACGGCATTGGCGGTGTCGCCAGTTTCCTTGCAGATGAAACCCTTCATAAAGAGGGCCGTCTGGTTGTTCTTGTCCTGGCTGGTCACCTTCGACAGGCTCTCCATAGCACGGTCGTAGTCCTTGCTGTAGAATGCTATTTCGCCCATCTTCAGACAGGCCTCGAAGTTGTTGGAGTCGAGCGCAAGGGCTTTTTGCAGTGCCGAATAGCTGTCGCCGACATTGCCCAGACTGAAGTGCGCATCGCCCAGAGCGGTGTAGTATTCAACCTTTTGGCCGTTGATTTGCACAGCCTTGTCGAGGTCGGCGATGGCATCGCGGAAATACTGCGAATGCTGTTTCTCCTTGCCGAGCTCGATGAGTATTTTGGCGCGCTGGAAGATGAGGCCGTCGTTGTCGGCATCCTTTTTTATCTTGGCGTCGAGGACTTTAAGGGCGTCCTCGTTGGGCAGTCCCTCTATGGTATTGTCGCCGCCGCAAGCCGCCATCAGGCCTGTCAGCAAGGCGAGGGTAAGTATTTTTAATGCTTTTTTCATAAGTGTATTAATAACTGCTTTTTTGAAAAAAAAATATGCAAAACGAAACTTTTTTTTGCAAAAAGCGTAAACAAAGGCGTGCTTACTTATTTCAAAGATGTATTTTTGGCGGGAGACTCAGAAGGGTGTCCCGCTTTTTTTAGTGACCAGTGATGAGTGACCAGTGACACGAACGCGCTCATTTTATTAGTGACCGGTGATGAGTGACCAGTGAGACGAACGCGCTCATTTTATTAGTGACCAGTGATTAGTGACCAGTGACACGAACGCGCTCTTTATCTGGTCACACAATCGCGCTCGTCTCACTGGTCACTATTCACTGGTCACTATTCACAATTCACCATTCACACGTCACTATTCACTTCTTTCTCATCCTCCTCACGGTTTCGGCCAGGAGTACGGGTAGGCCGATGGCAAGCAGCGCAGTCAGAATGAAGAACAAGGTGAAAGGAATGTCGCATTTCTTTGATATGATGACCATACCCCAGATGACGAACATCTGCGGCAGGTAGATCCAATAGCAGTCCTTGGAGATGAGTGTGAGCGGTTTGCCGGTGACGGCTGTCTTTTCCAGCACCATAGCCAGCAGGTAGAAGAATGGTATCGAGGCTGTTCCGCTGACGATGTACTATTCACGAAGAACCTCAAGTGTGTTATCCTTCGAACCGTCGTTGACGAGAAGTATCTCGATGTCGTCCAAAACCCTGTCGACCAGCATCGACTCGATGCAATGCCTGACGCATCCGGCCACGTTGTAGCAGGGAACAAGAAATGTCAGTGTCTTCATCAGTATCCTACAATTTTATACACCACACTGCCCACCCATTCGTTGATCAGCTCTTTCCAGTCGGTCAGCGGTTTCCATTGCGGCAGAAACTGGTAGGGCTTGGGGTGCGGCTTGGGGTAAATGTTTGTGGCATAGCCGTCCAGGGCCCAGCCTTCGGCCTCGAAACAGTCCTTGCTGCGCTTCAGGTGCGTGGCCGAAGTCACCAGCAGGCATTTCTCGGCCTCGTATCCAAGCGAGTCCAGGATGGCAATGCTCATTGTCGCATTCTCGCGCGTGTTGCGCGCATAGTATTCAAATATCAAGTCGTCGTCGTGAATGCCAAAGTCGCCGAGGTAGGCCTTCAGGTATTCAGCCGTGCCGCTGCTGTCGTGCGACTTTGAGATGGTGGCGTCGCCGCTTATCATTATCTTCTCGCACACGCCGCTCTCATACAGCCTGATGGCTTCCCACAGCCGCGCCCCGCGGTCGTCGACAAAGCAGGGCTGCATCGTGGCGGTGTCGAACCCGTTGCTGAAACCGCCCATAACGACGGCGACATTGTAGTATTGCTTGGGCAGCTTCTGATGGCTGTATTGGCGCGTGGTCATATACTGCGCCCATTGCAGCAGGGGCTTGTCGGTGAAGACAAGCAGAACCGTCAGGGCGGCGATGAACAGGCCGCGGCGCCACTTCTTGTTCTTGACACAATAGGTAAGGACAAAAAGAATGACAATCCACGTCAGTGGCAGCAAAAAGATTTTCAGTATTTTGGACACGACGAAAAACACCGACTCCTATTTTTTGCGAAACAGCCCTTTGACGAAGTCGTAGCCGAGGTTGTGCAGACGCATAAAATAGCCTATCTTGCTGATTATGCTCAGGTCGTGGTGCTTCTTGAAAGCATTGACCAGGGTCTCGTCGGCGCGCACATCGGGGTCGATGACGGTTGCGTTGCCGTGCAGCTCCACGTTGTGGCGCTCGTCGTGCCATCCTACGTGGCTCTCCGAGCTCTTCAGCCCTATGTTCTGCACCTTCGACTGCATCGGGTTCACAGTCCATCGGCTCTGCTTCGCAGCGGCATAGGCCCAGCGGACAGCCCACGACTCGATGCGCTCGCGGCGTTCCATCTCGAGGGTGCGGAACAGGTCGTTGCCACCCTTGTCAAACTCCTTGCGAAGCTCCTTCGACTGTGCCAGCCGGCTGAAGTCGCTAACCTCCCAGTCCACAGTCTCCCAGCGGTCGCTCCACGTGGCCCAGCCCCAGCATTGGGCGCGCGGAACGACGAAAACGCCATTCCGCCCGTCGCCTTCCAGCTCTTGCAGGCGGGGCGTGTAGCCCGATATGCTCCAGATGTCGCTGCGGTCCTTGTAGGTTTTCAGGGCGGCGTTCATAAACTGCAAAAAGTCGGGCGACACTACAAGGTCGTCTTCCAGAACGATAATGTCGTCGTGCTCCTGCAGTACTTTCGTCACGCCGTCGATAACCGAGTTGGCCATACCCTTGTTCATACGGGCAGGGAACAGATTGACCTTCCTGAACCCCTGCAGGTTGTCGAACAGTTGTCGAACTCTCTCCACAGCTCTGGCCTCGTCGTCGTTGCGGGCCTCGTCCATAAAGACATACAGCTCGCTGTCCTTGCATTCGGGGCAGGCAAGCAGCGATTCAAGCATCAGTTTGGTAGTTTCGTATCTCTTGTATACAAATAGACAGATTGGTGACATTTTTTTGCTTTTATTTGGTATTCAGTTATATTGGTTTATCTTTAGTAGTTTCATCCTCAGTGGATATGGTATAATGGACAACACTGTGTAGAGTGTCAGTTTTGGATTTCGGTGCCATTGTCTGGACAGTCGTGCCTCGGCGCGGCAATGGGCCGAATGGCCCGGAAGCCTCAGATAGATCGAGGCGCGCATCTTGTGCCAGTGGGCTATGTATTGCCTGATACCTTTCAGCCCGGGCTGGGCATCGCAAATCTTCTCCAGTTCGCGTCCCACAAAGTCGTCGGCGGCCGGAATGCGCTTGGGCTTGCCCATCGCCGACGTCTCGCCGGTATAGAAGATGCTTTGCGGCTCGCGGCAGTAGGCTATGGCGTAGGCCGATGCCAGCCGGGCCCAGGTCAGCAGGTCTTCGCCCTGGTGTATGCCCTCCGGGAAACCGCCGATGGCCAGCAGCGCATCTTTGCGGACCATCACGCTGATGGAGCAGAACGGCGGGTTGGAACAGGCGGTCACCTCGAAATAGTTTTCCAGCAGGAAATCGCGCGCTTCAGGACAGCGCCTCAGGCTGATGTCGGCAATGACGCCCGTGTGGTTGCAGCGCTGGTAGGCCGTGGCGCACACTGCGCAGGTGGGATACGCGCTGTGCAGCCGCCACTATCATAATTCGCACACTTCCGTCACGGTCAGTCCCATTGGAGACTGTTCCTATCCGCTCGTCTGACTCGGCGGACGAATTTTCAGGTTTTATTTGGGGATGTCTCGCATCCTTTTTCGCTGCTTTTTTTTTTCTTTTCTAATATTTAATATCTTTTAAGAATCTGAAACATCAGCAGTTAGGTCGCATCTGCGCTCAGTTTTGAATGTACAAATATAATAATATTTATTGGTTTGACAAAATTAATCTTACATATTTCGTTTTTTTTCATCAATCCGGCAGCCTCCTTCGGCCGCATCGCCCTCTTTTTGTGGCTTGATGAAACGTTGTGAAACATTGCGGCACACTGTGAAGCACAGTGCAATAACAAATGCCGTAACCTGCTAAAAACCAGACCTTAAAGCTACCTTCTCCGTCATTTGTACAGTATATGTACAGTATATGTACAGTATTTGTACGCTTCCGAAGCGTACA
>R20__coassemble_1249_pt1 | contig 14932 bp, 9 predicted proteins | sample R20__metabat2_low_PE_005 | metagenome-assembled genome bin R20 | reverse complement strand
ACCCCTTTGTTCGCCACCCCGGCCTTACCACAGTCCGACCACAGTCCTATCAAACCCCACTGAAAGTTTTCAACAGTAAGTTTTGGTAAAAGTTTGGTAAAACTTTAGGTGAACTTTGATAGGTATTTGGTGCTTCGAAATCAACGGGTTAAGTTTTGCCGATTTTTGCCCGATTTTTGGAGTTATCAACAGGCAAAAAGGGCGTTTTCCGGAAAATGGCAAAATTTTGGCACGGTTTTTGATAGGGCCGCCAGATGGCAGAAAAATGGCAGAAAATATGACACCGCCGCTGCCAGCCACCGAGGGCCGGCCGCGACGAAGCGGAAGCCGGTGCAGCCGCAGGGGTCAGAAGAGGACCGTAAGCTTGAGGTTCAACTGGCGGGCTGTGAGGAAGTTGGGGACAGGATAGTACTGGTTGTTGTAGTCGGCCACCCAGGTGTAGGACACCACGTTGTTGTAGTCGAAGAGATTGAATACCTCGACCGAGACGAGGATGTCGTCAATCCAGCGCATCAGGCGGCTGTTTTTCAGCCTTTCGAAGCGCGACAGCTGTATGGTGTTGCCCCAATCGACGCGCAAGTAGGTCGGATAGGTGTCGCCAGCGGCAAAGTAGCGCTGGCCCGGGAAGGCGTAGGGCAGTCCGCTGGCGGCGATGAAATTGAGCGACATACGCCAGAAGGGGATGTTGGGCACATAGTCCTGCAGGAAGATTTTGAAGCTGAGCAGCTGGTCGGTGGGGCGCGCGCTCCATCCGCGGTCGTCGCCCAGTATGTCCTGCTGCGCCGTCATCAGCGACAGCGAGGCCCACGACTCGAGCCCTTCGACAAACTCGCCGCTGAGGCGCAGCGAGAGGCCTGCGGCGCGACCCACGGCGTCGCCCACGGCATCGTAGCGCACGCGCAGGTTGTCGATGCGGTAGGTGATAAGATTGGTTACATATTTATAATAAAGGTCAGCGGTGAACTTGAAGGGCCGGTCGTTGATGCGCAGGTTCCAGTCGGCAGTGCCCATAGCCTGATAGGAGTGCTGGGTGGGGACAGCGTGGTTGAGGGTTCCGTCGTCGAAGCGGTATTCGCGGTAGAACGGGGCCTGGCTGTAGATGCCTGCGGCGAGGCGGAAAAGGATGTCGCGTTCCCATTTGGGCTTGTAGTTCAGGCTGATGCGTGGCGAAAGGAACAGATTGCGGTTGTGCGGCGAGGTGACGTCGAAGGCCGTGGCGACGCCATAGCTGGAGGCGTTGCCGGCCAGGTTGTCGCCGGTGAAGTCGATGTCGTAGCACGTCAGGCGGAGGCCGCCGACCAGCGAGAAGAGGTCGCCGCGGTCGGTATAGAGGTCGACGTTGCGCTGAACGAAGGCCGATAGGCGCAGCGTCGACACCCAGTGGTTGGCGCGGCAAAACTGCTGCAGCACAGGCGTGAGGGGGCGGTTGGCCGTGTCGCCGGGCTGCGGGATGACCGTCGGCATTGCGTAGCCAGCCGAGTCGACCCACTTCCATTCGCGCATACGGTCGCGCACCTGCTCGTACTGCACCTTGAGGCCCCAGTCCCAGTTGCCGAGCCGCGCATAGTGGCGCCCCCGCAGCTCGGACGAGAAGATATTGGTCGCCAATCTGTTGCGCGCGTGCTCGTGGAACGAGCCTATGCCGCGGTCGAAGCGTTCGGGCTGGCCGTCGTCGCCTACGTTGCCGACGTTGAGCTCGTAGAGCATAAACTGGCTGAGGATGTCGTACTGTTCGGTTTCGCGGTTGGACTGGAAGGAGGTGGTCCAGCGCAGGCGCAGGTCGTCGCTGGGATGCCAGTCGGCGGTCAGCGCGGCCAGGCCGGTGCGGTAGCTGTCGCGCTCCTGGCCTTCGTAGTAGACCTCGAACTGCATCACCTCCTGCCATCCGCCGAAGGTGGTGGTCTGGCTGTCGGGGATGAGGCCGTAGATGTTTTGCGAGGCAATGGCAAAGAACTGCAGGTCAAGCTTGTCGCTGGCGCGATAGGACATCACGGCCTGCAGGTCGGTGTAGGAGGTGGTATAGTTGCCCTTGGTGTCGAGCGAGTTGAAGATGTATCGGTTGGAGTGCTGGCGCAGTCCCAGCGAGTAGGCCATCCGGCTGCCCAGGCCGCCTTTGAGCGAGAGCGATGCGCCGAGGAACGAGGCCGAGGCGTGGCCCTGCAGGTCGTGGAAGAGGCGCTGCGAAGAGTCGACACTGTTGTAGGGCAGACCGTAGCTGATGTCGAGCACCGATGCCATACGGTCGCCGTAGGTGGCGTCGAATCCGCCGGGCGAGAACATAATGTTGTCGACCATATCGGGGTTGATGATCGAGGTTCCCTCCTGCTGCCCGTTGCGCACAAGCATCGGGCGATAGACCTCTACATTATTGATATAGATGAGGTTCTCGTCGAACGAGCCGCCGCGCACCGAATACTGCGACGACATCTCGTTGTTGGAGCTGACGTCGGGCAGCGTCTTGAGGAGCGACTCGACGCCGGCTTGGGGCCCGACGTTGTTTTCGACCTGCTCCATACGTATGGTTGTGAACGTGTTGCTGCGTGTGCGCTCGTCGCTGACGGTGACGGGGCCGAGCTGTGTGGCCTGGCGCGAGAGGACGAAATCGAGCTGGCGCGTGCCGGCCGTGACGGTGATCAGCGTGTCGATGGTGGCGAAGCCCGAGTAGCGGACGCTGAGGCGCACCGCGCTGTCGGCCGGGAGCGAAAGCGTGTAGCGGCCCTTCTCGTCGGTCACGGCGCCGCGCACCGGGTCGAGGCTGACGGCGGCGACGGTGGCATAGTGGAGCGCATTGCCCGAGGCGTCGCTGACGCGGCCGCGCAGCGTCGCCGCCTGTTGCGCACCAAGGGCAAAAGGCAGCAGCAGAAGCGCCGTCACAAGCATTCGTTTGATAAGGTCAGGGCCGTTTTTCATCCACCGATTAACGGCAAAGGCAAATCTTTATTGTTAGGAATACAATAATTTTAAAACATTGTGCGTTATTGTGGCAAAAAATGAACCGTATATGAAACAATGGCTTCTCGTCATACTGCTGAGTGCCGCAGGCTTGGGCGCAAGTGCGCAGGGCCTGTCGCTCACATTCACGTCGGTAACCGACGCAAAATTTTTCGTCTACCTCAACGGCACCCTGCAGAACGAGCGCTCGTCGGGGATGGTGACCGTCAACGGGCTGGAGGAGAAGGAGTACCACTTCCGCATCGTCATCGACGACCCCTTTGAGGTGGCCGTGACGCGCACCATCAAGCCCGATGCCAAGCACAGCGAATACACGGTGCAGTTCAACGCCGTGCGCGAGCGGGTGTACCTGAAGCCGGCGGCGGCACCGTCGCGACGCCAGGCGGAGGACAATAACCTGTGGGTTCCGCAGGACAACAGCGGCAGCGCCGAACAGAACACCGCTGCGCCGGAAAAGGCAAAAACCACGCTGCGCCGCGCCCAGGCTGGGGACACGGCGACACAGCGCATACTGAACCACCTGAGGACGCAGACGCTGGAAGAATAGGTCCCGGCAACGCCACAAAAGAAACGAAACAGGAAAATGAACATCACAAGCAATATGAAACTGAAGATTATCGCACTGGCAATGCTGTGTATGGCATTTGCCGCAAACGCACAGAACCGCATCGACAACCAGGGACGCCGCCAAGGGCACTGGATCAAGACCGACAAGGACGGCAGCCGCATCTTTGAGGGCGACTTTGTCGACGGCAAGGAGACCGGCACCTTCAACTACTACTACCCCGACGGGACGCTGAAGATCCGCAACACATTCACCGTTCCCGGCCGCTACTGCACCCACGAGGCCTACGACCAGAAGGGGCACCTGCTGGCATCGGGCTTCTACAACCAGAAGAACCGCGACGGGGAATGGAAATTCTATAACGCAGAGGGCAAACTCATCAAATCGGCCTCGTACAAAATGGGCGTCAAGGACGGTGCCCACATCATCTACGACAGGAACGGCGACACGGTAGAGGTGGCCTACTGGCAAGACAACCGCCGCCACGGCCGCTGGTGGAAACGCATAGGCGAAAAGGGCCACATTTCAGGCCGCTACGAGAAGGGCCTGATGCAAGGCCGGCTGGCCGAATATGACGGCGAAGGCCGCCTGGTGCGCGAAGGCAACTACAAGGACGGCGCAAAACACGGCGCCTATCGCCACTACGAAAACGGAACCTGCACCGTCGACGAAATGTGGCAAGAAGGCACGCTGGCCGAGCGCAAGATACTGATCCACACCGCCAACGGCACTGTTTGGCAATCCATTTTCGGCATCGCCTACTTTATGCCAAAGGGACAGAACGGCACGACGATATACCTGAACGACGACGGCGCCAAGCTGGCCAGCAGCGACGCCTTCGAAAGCATCAGCGAACGTGTGGGCCACGAAAACTTCGTGATCATCGACCGCAAGGCACGCGTAATGGCCAATACCGGCAGCATTGCCGGCATCACCAAGGACGCCGACGGACGCAAGACCCTCGACCTGCAGCCACGGCCGCCGTTCACCATCTTCCCCGACGAGGAGTGCATCAAGATGGTACGCTCGCTACAGCGCGTAGATGAGCTCGACTAGCAATAAAAAAAACCAGGACGTTACCACAACGTCCTGATTCACATTAAACACTATTACAAAATCCAAATTATTACGAAAGCCTATTCTATTGGTGAATTCTTTCGCTGAATTCAGTTGCAAAAATACGAACATTCTGCGAACCGACAAAGAAAAAAAACAAAAAAAGCACAAAGCATTCCTTAAAGAAAACTATATCAGAAAAATAATGTCCGACATTTTTTTTGATTTTTTGCCGAACATACAGCAAAATTGTCATTTACGAGAATAGAAAAGGCTTTTTTTAAGAAAACTCGCATCAAAAAAACGCAAAACCAGACACAGGAAAAGCTACAATAATATGACCATAGCCTCCCACACCTTGGGGTGTAAACTAAACTTTGCCGAAACATCCGACCTTGTCAGGAAGTTCACCATTGCCGGCTGGAAACAGACCGAGTTCGAGAGCCACGCCGACCTCTATGTCATCAACACCTGCACCGTCACATCCATAGCCGAAAAGAAATGCCGCAACGCCATACGCCAGGCCATTTACAACAATCCTGACGCCATAGTCGCCGTGATAGGCTGCTTTGCGCAGAACGCTGCCGACGAGATTGCCGGCATCGAAGGGGTCGACATCATTCTCGGCAACGACCGCAAGCACGACCTGCTGCGATATGTCAACAAGCTGCTTGAGGAAAGAACAGAGCCCAAAGGCCAGCGTCCGACCGCCATCGAGCACGACGAAGCCCGCTCGTTCCACATAGCCTACTCGCACGCCGACCGCACCCGCACATTCTTCAAGGTGCAGGACGGATGCGACTATTTCTGCACCTACTGCGCCATTCCGTTCGCCCGCGGACGCTCGCGCAGCGCCACAGTGGCCGAGACCATCGAGGTGGCCCGCCAGATTGCCGCAAGCGGCGCCAAAGAGGTGGTCCTGACCGGAGTTAACACCGGCACATTTGGACAAAACAACGGCGAGACATTCCTCGACCTCATTAAAGTCCTTGACACTGTCGAAGGCATTGAGCGCTACCGCATTTCGAGCATCGAGCCCAACCTGCTGACCGACGACATACTGCGTTTCGTGGCCTCGTCGCGTGCCTTTCTGCCGCACTTCCACATACCGCTCCAGGCCGGAAGCGACAAGGTGCTGCGCCTGATGCACCGCCGCTACGACACCGCTTTCTATGCCGACCTGCTGGGCCGCATCAAGGCACTGATGCCCGACGCCTGCATCGCCGCCGATATTATGGTCGGCTTCAACGGCGAGACTGACGACGAGTTCGAGCGTGTGCTCCAATATGTTGACAGCCTGCCCATCTCCTACCTGCACGTCTTCACCTTCAGCGAGCGGCCCAACACCGCCGCCCTGCGGCTCGGCGAACGCATCCCCGTCCACCATCGTCGCGAGCATAGCCGACAGATGCAGGCCCTCTCCGACCGCAAGAAAAGCCAGTTCTACCGCGAACAACAAGGAACCACGCGACCTGTGCTGTGGGAAAGCGACGTCAAGGAGGGGAAAATGTATGGTTTTACCGACAACTACATACGTGTGCGCCGCCAGGCCGACGCATCGCTGGTCAACACCATCACGCCTTTCAGCCTCGAAAAACTGGCCGAAGACGACGAAGTGTTTGAAAGTTGTTAAAAAAATATATGCCCTGTCAGCGACACAAATAAAGAAATTCGTAATTTTGCACTTTAAAAATTTTCAATATATATCAATTATCATTTTAAAAAACAATAAATTATGAGCGGACTATTTGGCGTTGTAACCAAAAACCCCTGCAGTACCGACCTTTTTTACGGTACCGACTACCATTCACACCTCGGCACACGCCGTGCCGGCATCAGCACCATCGACAACGGCGTGATGCATCTCAACATTCACAACATCCAGAATTCGTACTTCCGTACCAAGTTCTCAGACGACTTGCACGAGATGGCCGGAGATATGGGCATAGGCGTCATCAGCGACACCGACCCGCAGCCTATCGCCGTCAATTCGCACCTGGGTCGCTTCGCTGTCTGCACCGTAAGCAAAATCAACAATATGGACGAGCTCGAGCAGCTTTGCCTCGAGCAGCACCAGCAGTTCACCGAACTCAGTATGGGCGGCACCAACCCCACCGAGCTTGTGGCCCTGCTCATCACCCAGGGCAAGGATTTTGCCGACGGCATCAAGAATGTCTACCGCCACGTCAAAGGAAGCGTTTCGATGCTCATTCTCACCGAGAAAGGCATCATTGCCGCACGCGACTATCTGGGCCGCACGCCCCTCGTCATCGGCCGCCGAGGCACCGACTATGCCATCGCTTCCGAAAGCCATTCATACATCAACATCGGATTCCAGACCGTCCGCTACGTAGGCCCCGGCGAAGCTGTGATGGTGACGCACGACGGCCTCAGCCAACTCATCGCCCCCAACGACAAGATGCAGATTTGCTCCTTCCTGTGGATCTACTACGGCTACCCTGTGGCACAATACGAGGACATCAACGCCGAAGAGGTGCGCTACCAACTCGGCCTTGCGATGGGCCAAAACGACGACATCGAGGCCGACTTTGTATCGGCCATCCCCGACTCGGGCATAGGTATGGCCCTGGGCTATTCGGCCGGCAAAGGCATACCCTACAAGCGCGGCATACTGAAATACACCCCCACCTGGTCGCGCAGCTTTATGCCCGTCAACCAGGAATCGCGCAACCTCGTCGCCAAGATGAAACTGATTCCCAGTCGCAAAGTGCTCGAAGGCAAAGACGTGGTCTTCTGCGACGACTCCATCGTCCGCGGCACCCAGCTGCGCGATCAGGTCAAGATGCTCTACGAGTCAGGCGTCAAGCACATCCACATCCGCATCAGTTGTCCCCCACTCGTCCACGGATGCACCTTCCTCAACTTCTCCGCCTCCAAGAACGATATGGAACTCATTACCCGACGCTGCATCGAGGAACTCGAAGGCGGCCAGATACGCAACCTCGAAGCCTATCGCGACAGCACGACCCAGCAGTATGCCGCTATGGTCGAAAAAATACGCCAGCACGTGGGCGTCGACACTCTCAAATTCAACGACCTGAGCGCCGTATGCAATGCCATCGGACTGCCCAAGAGCCAAGTATGCACCCACTGTTTTGACGGGTCGAGCTACGACATCGGCAGCCCCGACATCAACCAACTCTCGATGAACATCTGACAAGAGATGCCCCGCAAAACAATCACATATCTCCTTCTCCTACTCCTCGCCGCCACTGTCTGCGCCCAGCCGGCACAACGCGGCGATGCTGCGGGCGACACGTCGCTCGTACTCCTCAGCACACGCCATCTCTGCTCCAACTATCAGGTCGACGCCCGCATCGTCGACAACCGGCAAGCCCTGCAGAGCGTCATCGACAGCCTGCTGCGCGTCCAGCCCAACGCCTACCCCATCGTCGCACAATGGTGCCACCAGCAGCAACTGCGCATCAACCGAATGCTGCGAAGCCTCGAGAACGACTATCAGCGCGACGGCGAATTCATCTGGCTCGACTCGTTGCACTGCATCACCGACGCCGCCCAATACAGCGACAAGCTGCGCCAAACGGCCACCACACTGCAAAACGAAGCCGACAACTACAACCTGCTCGAACAGCAACGCATAGAAGAAGAACGGCGTGCCGCCGAAGAGCGCGCCCGCGCCGAAGCAATGCGCATACAACGCGAAAAAGACCTGCAGCTTGCAAACCTCAAGGACACCATACGCACACTGCACAAGACCATCACCACCATTTGCGACGCCAAAGGCATCAGCGACAAGACACGGCTCAAAGAGCTCAAAGACACCTACTACGCCTACCTGGCCGTCTACAACCGCTACGACCTCACCGACGACAACACGTCGGACAACCACCTGAACCAGCTCAACCAGCTGCAGCAGTTCCAGCAAAGCCTGACAGACAGCGTCCTGGGCAGCAACTCCTACAACTCGCGCATCAAATCCTTCAGCAACGTGCTGCACCAGCGCGCAGGCAAAGACCACAACGACGTAGCCAAGTCCTACCAGCGCGTATTCAAGAAGGTACAGATTCCCGTCAGTTTCAAGACCATAGCCGAATACCACGACTACACCGACCAGCTGCGCGAAATCATCGACGTGCAGCAAAGCTACCTCACCGTCATCGAACTGCGCGACTCGATAGCCACCGGAACGGCACGCCTGCAGCAGCAATGCCTCAAAAAGCACAAGGACATTATCAACTCGTACAAAGAAATCCTTGCCGACCTCAACCAGGTTCCGACCTACACCTCGCGCGACGAAAGCAACAAATTCATTGCCACAATGCGCGACTTCGTCAACCTGCAGCGCAACTTCAGCCTTGCCATCAACCGCATAGACATCATCGAGGCCCGGGGCGACTCCATCGTCGCGCTGTGCCACAAAGCCATCGACGACCTCGCAACAGCCTACCGCCTGCTGGCCGGCAACTGGAACTTCACGCCGCAATTCATCAACCAGGCCAGCGCAGACCATTTCAACAAAACCCTCGACGAGTTTGAAATCCTGCAGCAAAAATACATAGCCATCGTCGGCATCCGCAACACCATCGAAACAGGCACCCTCGCCGTCACTGGCAGCAAAAACGCACCGCGAGGCCTTATCCCCGGATACAAGCAGATGGCCAAATACACCGACGTCACGCCGCATTTCTCCACCGAGCAGGGCGCCGACGACTTCATCAAAATGCTCTACCACTTCATCGACATACAAAAGAAATTCACCGACATCGTCGGTAACAACAACATCATCGAAGCCAACTCCAAGCAGTTCCGCACCGCCTTCAAGGAATATTCCAACATCAGCAAAGCCTACGAACGACTGCTAAAAACCTACGACACAGAGCTCAACATCATCAGCGAAGCCGACCTGAACAGCTACCTCGCCCACCAGCAGAAAGTGCTTGAAATGCAGCAACGCTTCGCCGACCTCGCCGCATCGCTCGAAAAAGAAGACTACAACAACAGGCTCAAAAAAGTCAAAGAACCCGACAAAATAAAACTCATAATGGCAGTGCCCTGATCCAGAATACTCAGCCAAAAATGTTTCTAAAAACTGTCAGTTTCAAAAAAAATCATATCTTTGCACATTGAACCAAACGGCAAAAAATACAAAAAAACGAGTAAGCATTTTTAAATCTAACAGTTAAATTAAATCAAATAATTTTTTAATTTAAAACACATTATTATGAAGAAATTATTCTTAGCTATCGCCGCAGTCTTTGTCCTTTCGATGACTGCCAACGCACAGAACAACATCGGTATCCGCTTCGGCGGCGGTCAAGGTTACAACGCTGAACTCTCCTGGCAGCACGGCCTCGGCGGCAACCGCCTCGAATTCGACCTCGGCTACCACGCAGGCGACAACCTCACCGCTTTCGACCTCACTGGTATCTATCAGTGGACTGGCGATTTCGCAAGCTTCGGCTTCGGTACCTTCGGCTGGTTTGCCGGTTTTGGTGCCCACCTCGGCTACTGGAACAATGATGTCAGCAACGACAGCGACATCGCTCTCGCCCTCGCCGGCCAGGCTGGTTTGGAGCTGAAATTCAACATCCCCATCCAGCTGACCCTCGACATCCGTCCGCGCGTCTACTTCCTCCCCAAAGTTGATTTCCGCTGGGGTGACATCGCCCTCGGTGTCCGCTACTGCTTCTAATTCCAGAACAGCAAGTTAAATCAAAAGCAGGACGCAAAAGCGTCCTGCTTTTTTTATGCCCATACAGTCTTCAGAGGACTTGACGACACCGAAACCGTCCGATTTCAATTGGCCACCACCAAACAGACGGCATCATCCCTGCACAACCTACAAGTTGCTGTCCTGTTTTCACCCTGAAAAGAAGCCACCTGCGGCTTGACGCTCCCGTCAAAAATTCGCGCACACTTTTCCCCTCATCCCATCCGCAACTTTTCGGTTATCCGTTCGCGATTTTTCGGTTATCAATCCGCAACTTTTCGGTTATCCTTTCAGGATTGGAAATGTTAAAATTTAACATTTCCAACCCCATTTTTTCATTTTTTCCGCTGCGCCAACGGGCTGTTTTCCAGGTACCAAATACCTACCAAAGTTCACCCAAAGCCCATCCAAAGCCTTACCAAAGCCTTCGACAGTGGGCTTTAATAGGCAGCAGGTCAAAATTTTACAAATGTCAAATTCGGGCAAAACAAGGCGGTTCTCTTATTGACGCTCAAATTTAAATACTGACAATCAATAAGATGCAAATGTTAAATAAAAATGTTAAAAAATGCAGAATTTTAACATTTAAGAGGGGTCATAGCGTCGGTTGCCGAGGTCGGATTGCCGACTGGGGATAAAAAAAAAGCCGCGCCAAAATGGCGCGGCCATATGATTGAACAGGATCAGTCGACGCTGATGGGGCGGATGCGCTGATGCAGATAGGCAGGCAGCTGGTCGATGGCGATGCGCTCCTGCTGCATCGTGTCGCGTTCGCGCACGGTGACGCTGTTGTCGCCAAGCGTGTCGTTGTCGACGGTGATGCAGAACGGCGTGCCGATGGCATCCTGACGGCGATAGCGGCGGCCGATGGCGTCCTTCTCGTCGTACTGGACCATAAAGTCGTATTTGAGCAGATCCATAATTTCGCGGGCCTTTTCGGGCAGGCCGTCCTTCTTGACGAGGGGCAGGATGGCAGCCTTGTAGGGCGCCAGAACCGGGGGCAGGCTAAGCAGCGTGCGGGTCGAGCCGTCCTCAAGGGTCTCTTCTTTGAGGGCGTGGCTGAAGATGGCCAGGAAGGTGCGGTCGACGCCGATCGAGGTCTCGATGACGTAGGGCGTGTAGCTCTCGTTGAGCTCGCTGTCGAAATACTGCAACTTCTTGCCGCTGAACTCGCTGTGGCGCGAAAGGTCGAAGTCGGTGCGGCTGTGGATACCCTCAAGTTCCTTGAATCCGAAGGGGAACTGGAACTCGATGTCGGTGGCGGCGTTGGCGTAGTGGGCCAGCTTCTCGTGGTCGTGGTAGCGGTATTTCTCGGCCGGGATGCCCAGTGCCAGGTGCCATTTCAGGCGCTCCTCTTTCCAATATTTGAACCACTCGAGCTCGCTGCCGGGACGGACAAAGAACTGCATTTCCATCTGTTCGAACTCGCGCATACGGAAGATGAACTGGCGTGCCACGATTTCGTTGCGGAAGGCCTTGCCAATCTGTGCGATGCCGAAGGGTATCTTCATACGGCCGCTTTTCTGCACGTTGAGGAAGTTGACGAAGATGCCCTGTGCCGTTTCGGGGCGCAGGTAGAGCGTGTCGTTTTCGCCCTCGACGCTACCCATCTTGGTGGCAAACATCAGGTTGAACTGGCGCACGTCGGTCCAGTTGCGCGTGCCGCTGATGGGGCACACAATGCCCAGGTCGAGGATGAGCTGCTTGAGGCCGGCCAGGTCGTTGGCATTCATCAGCTCGGCATAGCGGGCGCGGATTTCGTCAATTTGTTTCTGGTGCTCGAGCACGCGGGCGTTGGTGGTGACGAACTGCTGGCGGTCGAAAGCGTCGCCGAAGCGCTTGTGGGCCTTCTCGCACTCCTTATTGATCTTGTCTTCGATTTTGGCGATGTGGTCTTCAATCAGGACGTCGGCACGATAGCGTTTCTTGCTGTCGCGGTTGTCGATCAGCGGGTCGTTGAAAGCGTCGACGTGGCCCGAAGCCTTCCAAATCTTGGGGTGCATAAAGATGGCCGAGTCGATGCCGACGATGTTCTCGTGGTACTGCACCATCGAGCGCCACCAGTATTGCTTGATGTTGTTTTTGAGCTCGGTGCCGAGCTGGCCGTAGTCATAGACGGCTCCAAGTCCGTCATAGATTTCGCTTGAGGGGAAAATGAAGCCGTATTCTTTGGCGTGAGAAACGACTTTTTTGAAGATATCTTCTTGGTTTGCCATATTTTATGTTGTTTTTATTTCTTTCGTTGGAGAAAGCAAAGTTACGATTTTTTTGGCATTTCAATAAATATATGTATTTTTGTAGATTGTTCGGCAAAGTCCAAACAATATTAAAATGAAGAAAAACAAAATTTTATACATAAAATGAAAAAAGTATTTGTTTCAGCATTTATAGCTATTGCAATGTTTTTTGCGAACAATGCCGTTGCGCAGGTGAGCCACGGCGGCGAACCGCTGTTCAACCGCAGTATGGTCAAGGCCGGCGTTCCCGAATTGAGCCATCCCGGCATTGACAACCAGCGTTTTCTGGACGAGGATTTGAGCGCCGTCAAGGGTGCCGGTCCTATGCGTGTCGGCATTATGCAGGATACGCGCCTCGACGTTGTGGGCGAAGCCAAGACGGTCAAGGATGCCGCCGGCACGCACTACCTGATGGCCGTCGAGTCTGAAAATGCGACGTTTATGTCGCTCCATTTCTCGCAGTTCGAACTGCCCGAGGGGGCAACGGTCTTTTTCTACGACCAGAGTGGCGACTTCTTCCTCGGCTCATTCAACGCAAGCGATGTTCAGGAAGACGGCACCTTCTACACGCAGGCCATCCCCGGCAGCCGCGTCTATATTGAATACAACGTGCCTGAAGGCCAGGAGCCTGGCAGCCTTGTCATCGACCGCGTCTGCCACGGATATAAGGATATTTTCCAGACGATTGCGGGCAATTATCAGGCCGCCGAAGAGTCGCTGAAAGGCGCCCACGGCTCGGCCGAAGGCAACTGCCACATCAATGTTGTATGTCCCGAAGGCGACGACTGGCGCGACCAGATACGCTCGGTGGTGGCTATAGCGATCTATACCAACAGCGCAGCCTATATGTGCAGCGGCGCCGTGGTCAACAACACACGCCAGGACAAGAAACCCTACATCCTTTCGGCATTTCACTGCCAGGATTTGGACGAGACAATCCAAAACTTTGTCTGCTATTTCCTTTACCAGACCAACACCTGCGAAGGTTACTCCGGCCCCGGCAACAAGTCCGTCACCGGCGCCAACATCATTGCAAAATACAGCTACAGCGGAGGTTCGGACTTCCTGCTCCTGCGGCTGCGCCAGAGCATACCAGACTCCTACCAGCCCTACTATGCCGGTTGGGACAGGAGAAGCGTGCAGCCCACGGCTGGTGCCGGCATACACCACCCCGGCGGCGACTATAAGAAGATTTCTTTCCCCAACAGCGTGACGCGCGGCAGCGGCTCGTACAGCAAATTCATCATAACCTACTGGTATACCGGCGACCAGAACAAGGGCGTCACCGAGGAAGGTTCGTCGGGCTCGCCCCTGTTCAATGCCGACAAGCGCATCGTCGGCCAGCTCTATGCCGGCTCCAGTGCCTGCGACAATATGGGCGGTGCCGACCTCTACGGCCGCTTTTATAGCTCCTGGACAGGCAACAACACCGACAACGGCCAGCTGAAAAAATGGCTCGACCCCGACGACACAGGCATCGAAACCCTGGATGGACTTGACTACCAAGCCGACCCCGTAGCCATCGTGTCGCCCCAGGATGCAGCAAACGACCATAGCGTCTGCAACCTTAACGTTTACCCCAACCCAACGACTGGCATTGTCCATTTTGACGTCGACGCCCTTGGCAGCGCCAACTACAAGCTCTTCGACCTCAACGGCCGCTGCGTCAAAGAGGGACGCACCGTGCTGACCGCCACCAGCCAGGCCATCAACCTGGGCCAGCAGGCCAAAGGAAGCTATGTGCTGCAGCTCTTCACATCGGCACGCACCTACACCGCAATAGTAATTTATTAATCGATTCATAAAAAAACAAACATCTGACACTATGAGTTTAATGGAAGAAATCCGTGCCAAAGCCAAGGCCGCCAACAAGTGCATCGTCCTGGCCGAAGGCACCGAAGAAAGAACCCTCAAGGCCGCCGACATCATCCTCGGCGAAGGCATCGCCCGTCTCATCCTGCTCGGCAACGAGAAGGAAATCAAGGACCTCGCCGCCCAGTGGGGACTTAAAAACATCGACAAAGCCACCATCATCGACCCCGTCACGCACGCCAAGAAGCAGTTCTATGCCGAGATGCTTTGCGAAATCCGCAAGAAAAAAGGTATGCAGATGGACGAGGCTATGCGCCTGGTCGAAGACCCGCTCTATCTGGCCACGCTGCTCATCAAGAACGGCGACGCCGACGGCGAGGTGGCCGGTGCCCGCAACGCTACGGGCGACGTGCTGCGTCCCGCCTTCCAGGTTGTCAAGACCCTGCCGGGCGTCAGCGTCGTCAGCGGTGCATTCATTATGGTGCTGAAGGACAAGACCTACGGTGAAGACGGCCTGATGGTCTTCGCCGATTGCGCCGCTACCCCCTGCCCCACAGCCGAAGAGCTGGGCCAGCATGCCGTCGTGTCGGCCCTGACAGCCAAAGCAATCGCCGGCTT
>R20__coassemble_1242_pt1 | contig 14977 bp, 13 predicted proteins | sample R20__metabat2_low_PE_005 | metagenome-assembled genome bin R20 | reverse complement strand
GCACCTCCAAATCCGCCCGCCAGCCCCTCCAAGTCCTTCCTCGCCGCCTTCCCTGCCCGGCCCGCCTACTACGGTGAAAATGAGCCTCAACGGCTTTTGTTGACTAAAAATCGTTTCGCAGTCGCAATAAAATAAAGCCGAATCCGTTTTTCAGGGACTTAATGATTACAAATATGTCGAAAAAAATTCCATCAGCCCTGTTGCTGCCTTTGTTTGTCCTGCATTTCGGCCTTGCTGCCGCCCAGCAGCCGTCAACGACCGCCGACCGCAGCTTTGAACTTTCAAAAAACCTTGAGATTTTCAGCAAGATCTATCAGACCCTCTATTTCAACTATGTCGACGATGTGGACCCCGGCGCGACGATGAAAAAGGCAATCGACGCGATGCTGTCGTCGCTCGACCCCTATACGGTATACTATCCCGAGTCGGATATGGAGGACGTGAAGCTGCAGCTGCTGGGCCAATATGGCGGCATCGGCTCGCTGATACACCAGCAGGGCGACAAGATCTATATCTCAGAGCCCTACAAGGACCTGCCTGCCGACAAGGCGGGTCTGCGCGCCGGCGACCGAATCCTGGCCGTCAACGGCGTTTCGACCGAGGGCAAGAACAATGCCGACGTCAGTTCGGCGATGCGCGGCCAGGCCGGCACGTCGCTGACACTGAAGCTGGAGCGCGACGGCAAGACCTTCGAGAAAACCATAACGCGCGCCGAAATCAAGCTGCCCAATGTGCCATACAGCGGTATGCTGCCGGGCAATATCGGATACGTCAAGCTGGACGAATACACGCAGGATGCCGCCAAGAACGTGCGCGACGCCTTCAGCCGCCTGAAACGCGAGAACCCCGCTATGGCGGGCTTCATTCTGGACCTGCGCAACAACGGCGGCGGCCTGATGAACGAGGCCGTCGACCTGGTCAACATCTTTGTCCGCAAGGGACAGCTGATTGTCGAGACCAAGGGCAAAATCGCCTCCAAGAACACCAAGAACTATACGCGTATGAACCCCGAGGACACGGAAATGCCTGTGGCAGTGCTCATCAACGGATACAGCGCGTCGGCTTCCGAAATCACGGCGGGCAGCCTGCAGGATTTGGACCGCGCCGTCATCATCGGGTCGCGCTCGTTCGGCAAGGGACTGGTACAGAATGTGCTGCCGCTGGTCTACAACAGCCAGATGAAGGTTACCGTGTCGAAATACTACATCCCCAGCGGACGCTGCATCCAGGCTCTCGACTACAGCCACAAGGACGAGAACGGCCGCGCCACCAAGGTGCCCGACTCGCTCAAAACGGCCTTCAAGACCCTGAACGGCCGCACGGTATACGACGGCTTCGGCATCGAGCCCGACATTGAGGTGGAACCAGAATATATGTCGGCCCTTGCAACGACGCTGGTGGCCAAGTTCCACATCTTCAACTATGTGACCCAATTCGTCAAGAGCCATCCCACCATCTCCTCGCCCGCCGAATTCCAGATCACCGACGCCATCTACGACGACTTCCGCCAGTACCTGTCCGACAAGGACTACAGCTACTCGACCTCTACGGAGCATATGCTCAAGGAGCTGAAGGATGTGGCCAAAGAGGAGAACTACTACGAGGCTCTGTCGCAGAACATCGAGCAGCTTGAGGCACAGCTCAAAAAGGACAAGGCCGACGACCTGACCAAGTTCCGCAAGGAGATCAGCGAGATGCTCAAAGCCGAAATCCTTGTCCGCTACTACTATGCCGCCGGCCGCCTCGAGGGTTCGCTGATAACCGACCCCGACGTGCTGAAAGCCTGCGAAGTGCTGAAGGACAAAGCTCTGTACAACAAGACACTGAAGAAGTGAAACGGCGGAAAACGTATAATCCCTTAACCAACCCCTGATCAACCTTGGATTTGCTCAAGTCATATTTTCCAGCGGTCGCAGACAGAAGAGGCAACGCCTCGTGGCGGCTCACGGTTCACGGCGCAATCTATTTCCTGCTGCTTGTCGTACTGGCGGGTTCACAGTCCGTCAGCAACTTCTTTATGAGCGGTATGGAGATCCTTCTGGCCGTCAACTGGGCGCTGGAATGGGATATGCGTGCCAAGTGGGACCGCGCGCGGCGCAGTCCGCTGCTGTGGGCGTTCCTTGTGCTGATGGCCGTCCATCTGCTGTGGATGCTGGGAAGCGCCAACACGGCCTACGGCTGGGGCGACATTTTCCGCAAGCTGCCCCTGCTGGCCATTCCGCTGGTGGTGCTGACGTCGCGGCCGCTCAACCGCAAGCAGCTGACGGCCTTGCTTTTCGCCTTTGTCGCCACGGTTTTTGTCGCCACCGTCATCGGGCGCATCCGGCTGGCCGTCATCCCAGATTTGCCCTACCGTCAGATTGTGCCTTTCATTTCGCATATCCGCTTCGCGATGAATGTTTGCCTGGCCCTGGTGGTCATCGCCTGGTTTGGCATCGAACGCTCCAGAAGGGTCGCAAAGCCGTACACCGACTGGCTGCTGTGGCTGATGCTGGTGGTAGCGGTCCTGCTGGTCGATTTCCTCTTCAAGATACGCTCCTACACTGCCTTCGTGATGCTGTTTGTCACCGCCGTCATAATGCTTGCCGTCTGCTGGAAACGCATCCGCTCGCGGGTGGTCGCCTTTGGGGCTTTCACCCTGCTGCTGATAGTTGCGGCGGTGGCCCTCCTTGTGTCGGTGGGGATGTACAACGACTACTACACTCCCGTGCCTCTGGCCAACGACCACTTGCGCCCCACGACCGCCAACGGCAACCCCTACCAGCACAAGGACGACGGCCTGATGGAGAACGGCAACTACATCAACAACTACATCTGCCAGGCCGAACTGGAGCGCGAATGGGCCAAGCGAAGCACGATGGGCCTATACGACACCACCCAAAACGACTATACCGTCTACCCGACCCTGCTGCGCTACCTTAACGCGCTGGGCACCACCAAGGACAGCGTCGGTATGACCCTGCTCGGCGACGACGACATACGCGCCATAGAGCACGGCATCGCCAATCCCGTCTATGTCAGCGGCTCGTCGCTGCGCAAGATGTATTACGTTATGTTCTTCGAATACGAATGCTACCGCAGTTTCGGCGCCGTCAAGGATTTCACTATGCTGCAGCGCTTCGAGCTGTGGCGCAACGCGTGGAAGGTGTTCCGCAGCAACCCCCTCTTCGGTACCGGTACGGGCGACGTGGTCGACGCCTGCCACCAGCAGCTTGCCGACAGCCACTCGCCGCTGCAAGGGACCTACAAGCACGCACACAACCAGTATCTTACCTTCCTTGTCACCTTTGGCATCATCGGCTTTGCCATCATCACGGCATTCTTTGTCTACGCCCTCCGCCGCCAGCGCCTGCTCCGCGTACCGGCAGTGCTGGCCTTCGTCTGCATCGTCCTCATATCCTTCATCACCGAAGACACCCTCGAAACACTGGCCGGATGCGTCTTCTCGACGCTGTTCCTTTGCCTGATGGCGGCCGTGGAGGCGGAAAACGTAGAGCGGAGAGCTGAAAGCGGGAAACGGAAAGCAATGAGCAGAAAGCGGTGAGCGAATATATAGTTTCAATTCTAAATCCTCAATTTTAATCGTTTTGTATCAATACCATACTCTAAATAACGGCATAAAGATAGTCTTTCGCCAAAACAATTCGACAGTGACACACAGCGGTGTGTATATCAACGTAGGCTCGCGCGACGAGCGTGGCCGCGACGAAGGAATGGCTCACTTCATCGAGCATTCCATCTTCAAAGGCACCGAGCACCGCCGCTCGTACCATATCCTCAACCGCATCGACGGTGTAGGAGGCGAGCTCAACGCCTTCACAACCAAGGAAGAAACCTGCATCTACGCCTCGTCGCTCGCCATCCATCTGGAACGCTGCATCGAACTCTTTGCCGACATCATTTTCCACAGCACCTTCCCGGAAAAGGAAATTGAGAAGGAAAAAGATGTCGTCCTCGAGGAAATCAACTCATACAAGGACAGCCCCGTCGACCTGATATACGACGACTTTGAGCAGTACATCTTCGACGGCCATCCCCTGGCGCACAACATTCTCGGCACGCCGCACAACGTCAAGCTTTTCACCCAGCAGCGGCTGCACGATTTCCTGCGGCGCAACTACACCACCGACCGTATGGTCATCTCGGTCGTCGGCAACGCCGATTTCAAGCGCGTCGTCTATCTTTGCGAAAAATACTTCGGCGACTATCCCTGCAGCGCCTCGGATGTCGACCGCTCGCAAACGCCGCGCTACTGCCAGTTCGACCGCACCCTGAACCGGCGCACACACCAGATGCACATTATGGTGGGCGGGCAGGCCCCCGACACCTTCGACGAGCGCAAAGTGGCCTTCTCGCTGCTAAACAACATCATCGGCGGCCCGGCTATGAACTCGCGCCTCAACGTCGCCATACGCGAAAAGCACGGCTTCTGCTACACCGTCGAGTCGCAGTACACCCCCTTCAGCGACGCCGGCCTTTTCTACATCTACGCCGGCATCGAAGGCGAAGCCCGCGAGCAGTACATCGAGCTGCTGCACCAGCAGCTGCACCACCTTGCCGAAACACCGCTCACGCCGACCCAGCTGCACAACGCCAAGCAGCAGTTCGTCGGACAGATGGCCATCAACAACGAGTCGCCCCTCAACGAGATGCAGGCCATCGGCAAAAGCTACCTGACCTACGACCGCGTCGACACCCTCGAAGAAATGCAGCGCGACATCGAAGCCGTCACCGCCGACGAAATCAGCACCCTCGCCAACGAATTTCTCAACGCGGACAAACTGAGCTACCTCATCTACAAATGAAACCGAACAAAGACATTGCCCTGGGACACCTGGCCTGTGCTGCCACCTACGCCATCTTTGGCATCAACATCATCCTCTGCCGCGACATCGCCACCGACGGCGGTTTGGCGCCCATAGTGCTCTTCTCCATCCGCGCCCTCGTTGCGGGCCTGCTCTTCTGGCTGGCATCGCTCTTCGCTCCGCGCGAAAAGGTGCCGCCACGCGACCTGTTCAAGATTTTCGCCGCCGGCATCATAGGCATCTTCCTGCCGCAACTGACGTTCCTTCACGCCATTGCGCGAACCACACCCGTCGACCTCTCCATCGTCACCACCATCACGCCCATACTCACGATGCTCTTTGCCGCCCTCTTCCTCAAGGAGCCTATCACCTGGAAGAAGGTGCTCGGCGTCGCCGTTAGCTTTGGCGGCATCGTGTGGCTCATACTGCAAAGTGCGGCCGTGGGCGGTGGCGCCGAAGCCACACAGCCACTGGGCATCGTCCTTTGCGTCGCCAACTGCACCGTCTTTGCCCTCTATCTGGGCACCTGCCGCCCCCTGATACGTCGCTACAGCTCCATCACGGTGATGAAGTGGATGTTCCTCGTCTCGTTCATCGTCAGCCTGCCCTTCACGCTGCCCCATCTGCCGGCCACCGACTTCCTTGCCGTGCCGGCGCACGTATGGTGGGAAGTGGCATTCCTGGTGTTTTTCGCCACATTCATTGCCTACTTCCTCATCCCCATAGGCCAGCAGCGCATACGCCCCACGCTGGTCAGTATGTACGGCTACCTGCAGCCCATCATTGCCATCGGCGTCGCCATTGCCACAGGAATGGACCGTCTGACGCTGACCAAGGTGGCCGCCGCCGTGCTCGTTGTCGCCGGAGTGGCCATCGTCAACCAAAGCCGCGCAGCAACAACCCCGTAAAGGAATGAAACTTTAACCCTTAAACCTTAAAACCCTATAACCTTAAAACCCTTTAACCTTAAAACCCTTTAACCTTAAAACCCTTAATTCCTCGTAAACTTATGGATGTCAAGCTCGTCGGGTGAGACGAACCACACGATGTCGCCCTCTTCGAAGCGCGTGTACGAGCGCGGATTCAGTATCTGCTCGCCGCCGCGTTCGATGGCCATTATCATTGCGTGATAGTGCTGCGAGAACTTGGACTCCGAGATGGTCTGCCCGATAAAGGGGTTGTTCTCATTGACCGTCAGGCGATAGATATTCAGCTCGTTGTCGCTATGGTCGTGAATAAGCATATCCGGCTCCACGTCCAGCACGGTGCGCAAATGGGCTATCTGGTCCTCGCTGCCCATCACCGACAGGCGGTCGCCCGGCAGGATAAGCATCTCTTTCTGAGGCAAGTCGTGGACCACACCGGCACGCTCAATCGACACCACGTTGATGCCATAGTCCTCGCGGAAGTTGGTGTCCATCAGCCGCCGTCCGGCAAAAGGCGAATACTGCGAAACGGGGATGCGCTCAAGGTAGAAATTGTTCTCCAGCAGCGTAGGAATCTTGAACGACTGCTGCGCCTGACGCGAATTGAAATTGGAAATAAACTGGTTCTCAATGCGCTGATAGAAAGCGATGATGCGCTTCGAAAACAGCATCATCATCACTATGAACACCGCCAGGATGATGAGGAAGCCCACGGCAAGGTGGATATAGCGTCCGATGACCAGACCGATGAAGAACAGCGCCAGGAAATAGCGCAGCAGCAGCACCGGAATGACGACAGCCTGACTGTAGTCGCGCGAATCCAGCAGTTCCTTGACCTTCACGCGGTTGACGCCGCGCACCGCCAACGCCCACACAAAGGGAAGTATGGCCAACAGCGTGGCAATCATACCGATAAGGTTGCCCCACAGCGACGCCGTACCGTCCGAGGCCACGAAGACACGGTTCAGGAACGGCTTCAGCAACGTGAACGAAAGCAGGCAGATAGCAACATTGATAACACCATAGAGCAGAATCGACGAGAACTGCTTCTTCAGGAACGTTTGCACCTGGCTCGACTTGTTGGTCTGCTTGGCCGAGTTGCTGTAGCGCTCCAGGGCGTCCATCACGCGGCGCGGAATGCGGGGCTCCACCTTGTTGTACACAGGCACGGCCCCCTTAATCATATACGGCGTCACAAAGGTCGTTACGATCGACACCGAAACGATGATGGGATAAAGGTCAGGATTGATGACCCCAAACGAAAGGCCCAGACCGGCTATGATGAACGAAAACTCGCCTATCTGACAGAAACAGAAGCCCGACTGCACCGCCGTCTTCAGGTTCTTGCCCGACAGCACAAAGCCCAGCGTGGCAGCCGACAACTTGAAAATCACCACCGTAGCGGCGATGATAATGATCGGCACAAGATATTTCACCAGAATGTGCGGGTCGACCAGCATACCCACCGAAACGAAAAACACGGCGCAAAACAGATTCTTGATTGGCGTAATGATGCGGTGAATAACGTCAGCCTCAATGGTTTCGGCAAGGATGGCACCCATCACGAAGGCACCCAAGGCCGTCGAAAAGCCAGCATACGAAGCCATCACAACCATACCGAAGCACAGACCCACGGCCACGATGCAGAGCGTCTCCTCGGTCATATAGCGCCGCATCCAGCGCAAAAACGTAGGAATCAGGAATATACCAAAGACAAACCATACGATGAGGAAGAACACCAGCTTGACGAGGCTCATCACAAGCTCGCCACCGTCGAAACTCTTGCTGACCGACACCGTCGACAGGATGACGAGCAGCAGCACCGCAATCAGGTCCTCGACAATCAGCACCGCCGTCACCGACGACGTGAATTTCTGCTGCTTCAGCTTCAAATCCTCAAACGATTTTATGATAATCGACGTCGACGAAATCGACAGCATACAGCCCAGGAAGATGCAATCCATTGACTGCCAGCCCAACAGACGACCCACACTGGAGCCAATCAGGAACATTATCGCCAGCTCGGTCAGGGCCGTTATGGCACCCGTCGCGCCCACCTTCTTCAGCTTTTTGATGCTAAATTCCAAGCCCAAGGCAAACATCAGGAACACGATGCCGATGTCGCTCCACACGTGCACGTTGGCCACATCCTTCACGCCGGCAAACCACGGGAAATAAGGCCCAATGAAAAAGCCGGCAACAATGTAGCCAAGCACCAACGGCTGTTTCAACCATTTGAAAACCACAGTAATGACACCAGCGGTGACGAGAATGATGGCAAGATCGAGAAAAAGTGGAGGCATAGGCAATTCGTTAAAGTTGAAAGGTGTGAGTTTGGAGTTGAAAGTTGAAATTAAGACTAAAACTAATGTTATAAACGAGTTTGCAAAATTACGACTTTTTTTAGACTTTTTAATACTATTGGTGCTTTTTTCTTATTTTTGCATCCGCGTTGGCCACCGACGCAACAACACGCCGACACACTAACGCATTCACGACCAACAAATTAACGACTAATAAATTAACAAATTAACAAATTAACAAATTATCGAATTAACGAATTAACAAAATAAAATTATATGAAAAAACAAGATTGGATACTCATTTTGTGCGTCGTCGCCGTATTGACGCCGTTTTTCATTCCCGCCACAGGCTTCTTCGACTGGTTCAACAATGCCACGGCCAACCACCCCTACATTATGGCATTCTTCAAGTTCGCCATCCTCGCCACGCTGGGCGAATGCCTGGCGCTGCGCATCCGCAAAGGCGTCTACAACGAGCCCGGCTTCGGCATCGTCCCGCGAATGATGGTGTGGGGCTTCCTCGGTATGTGCATCGCTATGGCGATGGTCATCTTCAAGACCGGCGTGCCTGCCTTCCTCGGCAGCCTTGGATGGAAAGAGGCCGCCGCCCTCTTTGCCGCTCCCACACTGACGTGGGGCAAACTCGGTGTCGCCTTCGCCGTCAGCGTGCTGATGAACAGCATCTTCGCCCCGGTGATGATGACTTTCCACAAGTGCACCGACATCCATATCCTCGACAATGGCGGCACCGTCCGCGGCCTGCTGCGACCGATGAAGATGCGCGAGATTTTCGCCACCAAGGTCAACTGGGACGTGCAGTGGAACTTCGTGATCAAGAAGACCATACCACTCTTCTGGTTCCCGGCCCACACCATCACCTTCATCCTGCCCGCCACCTTCCAGGTCCTCTTTGCCGCCCTGCTCGGCGTGGCCCTGGGACTCATCCTAGCCCTCGCCGCCGGAAAAGGCAAATAATTTACCCATATCTTATACCCTAAAAACCAGGACCATCTATGCCCGTTGTACAGTATATGTACAGTATATGTACAGTATTTGCACGCTTCCGAAGCGTACAAATACTGTACATATACTGTACATATACTGTACATATGACGTAGAAGGTACCTCAAAAGCCTAAGTATCAACATAATATAAAGAAAACAATTCACAATCGTATGAAAAAGAGTGCGTTACTGATTTTTTCGCTCGTGCTGGCTTTCGCCGCTCAAGCCCAGAGCGACACCGCCACGAAGCCGTTCCGCTTTGATTTCCACGGATTTGTCAATCCCCACTTCTATGCCGACAGCCGCTCGGTGGTCGGCGGCCGCGAGGATATGATGCTCTTCTACCCCAAGCCCATCGTCCTCGACGCCACCGGTCGCGACCTGAACGACGGCTGGCAGGCCAATATGATGAGCATCACCACGCGCCTGAACCTGGGCATCGCCGGACCTGAAGTGCTGGGAGCCAAGACGTTCGTCTCGGTCGAAGGCGACTTCACCGGCAGCACCAACGCCAGCAACAACGACCTGCGCCTGCGCCACGCCTACATCAGCCTCGACTGGGAACGCGGCGGCGCGCTGCTCGTCGGCCAGTACTGGTACGCTATGGTCGTCCCCGAGATTATGCCGATGACCAACCCGCTCAATATGGGCGCGCCGTTCCACCCCTACGCCCGCTACAACCAGGTGCGCTACCGCATCCCGCTGGGGCCCGTCGAAATAGCCGCCACGGCGATGTGGCAGCTCGACAACGCCAGCCAGGGCCTTCTGAACGGCGCGGCGGCGACCAGCACCCTCTTTGCGCGCAACAGCCTGGTTCCCGAGCTGAACCTCCGTGTGATGTATTGCACTCAGTCTCTGCTGTTTGGCGCTGCCGCCAACCTCAAGACCATCCAGCCCATCGTGCCCGACGTCGAACAGCGCCTGCACTCGTCGCCGAGCTACACCATTTTCGGCAAGGCGAGAGTCGGACAACTCGACATCAAGGCGCAGACGCTGCTCAACAACAGCCTCTACGAGGGCTGCTCGCTGGGCGGATACCTGATGCTGGCCGACTCGACCTTTAGCGACTGGCACTTCAACACCGTGTGGGTCGACCTTTCGCGCAACGCTGGCCATTGGCGGCCAGGCCTTTTCCTCGGCTACGCCAAAAACAAGGACTTCGGCAACACCGATTATGCCAACTGCTTCGGCCGCGGACACGACATCGAATACCTGTGGCGCATACAGCCCCGCCTGACCTACCGGACAGGCAAAGCCCTCAGTTTCACCGCCGAAGCGGAGTACACCAAAGCCGGCTACAACACCCCCGTCGGCAATCTGCGACTGTCATTAACTATGCAATATGATTTCTAACTACCACACCCACTCGCGCTACTGCGACGGCCGCGGCGAACTGCGCGAATATGTCGAATACGCCCTCTCGAAAGGCTTCAAAGCCCTGGGCTTCAGCGGTCACGCCCCTGTCCCATTCCCCAACAACTTCTCGATCAAGGACGACGACTATCTGAACTACTGCAACGAGGTGCGCGCCCTCAAGGCCGAATATGCCGGCCGCATCGACATCCGTCTGGGGCTCGAAATCGACTATATTCCAGGACTTTTGGAAGACTTCACCCCTCTCGTCGAGCAGGGCGGCCTCGACTACACCATCGGCAGCGTACACCTCATCCCCAACCCCAACGACGTCAATGAGTTGCGCCACCTTTCGGTCATCGCCAAGGGCGACGAGCGGCAGCAGATACCCTACCACCTCTGGTTCATCGACGGACCGCGCCAGGAGACCTACGACAACGGCCTGCACCACATCTTCGGCGACGACATCCGCGCCGGCGTGCGCGCCTACTTCCACCAGCAGAACGCTATGATTGATCAGAATAGGCCCACCATCGTCGGCCACCCCGACAAGATAGTGATGCACAACCGCGAACGCTATTTCAGCTGCGCCGACCGCTGGTACCGCGACTTGCTGTTCGAGACCCTGCAGCTCATAGCCGAAACGGGCTGCATCTGCGAGCTCAACACGCGCGGGCTCTACAAGGGCCGCCACACCGACTACTACCCATCGAAGGAGGCCGTGCGATTTATGGACACCCTCGGCATCCCCCTCCTCGTCAGCACCGACGCCCACCAGCCCTCGGACCTGGACCGCTGGGAAGGCGCCTTCGACTTCCTCGCCGAAATCGGCTACCGCAACATCGTATGCACAATCTAAAGTTTTTCCCCAAAAAGCAAAAGATATGCCAAAACGCAAGTCAAATATCGACACATCGACTATGATCAATGTCGCCGACATTGAGACTTCTGATTTGGAGTACAAAGACGAAGTTATAGCTTCATTGAACGAGGCGGAGAACTATCTTGTGGGGTTTGATTGGTGTGTGAAGATAATCGACGGTTGGATTGCAGCATCTTTTGGTTACATTCTCAATATTTTCCTCTTCAGAGTACAGGTCTACGGCAAGCCTTCCAAAAATAACTATTTCTGGATTATTGTCGGCGATATTCCACCCGCATATTTTGATTTTGCCAGCACCCCGACAAAGTACGACGCATTGAAAGCATACATCAACGTTATGCAAGATTGGGTCGATAACGTAAACGGCGGCAACTCTTTGGAACTCTGCTATCCCGTAAACGTCCCGCCAGAAAAGAAATATGCTGATATGCTGGACATCCGACTGCAGCTGCTAAGAGAGGATTATCTACCGCTAATACAAAGAACCGTAATAATAGAACAATATGGAGACCCCTATTCTTAACGAACACAACAAGCAGGAGTACCCTCTGTTGTATCGGATGCAACGGGAACCCTCTCACCCTCTTTATTAGGGTTGGCAGCTGTGCTCTATTGCCAATTGATGGTCGACCTCGTCGATGGAATAGATGTAATTATTTGTTTGATAACCATTTGGAAAATACTCAATCCAATCCAGTTCGAGGTGAGTATATGGCGATTTGGGATATTGTCGATCCTTGTAATATTCAATAAATGATGAATCGTGAAACGTAATTCTTCCAACATCATACTGTTTCAATACATCGTTGATATTGAATGATTCTTTGGGGCCATAATAATTTATTATATCGCACTTGTCTTTCGGAAGTAATTCACCTTCTATTTTCCTTCGAGATTCGTTATTTTCCGTTTCGTTTATATGGAATCCATATCCTTCAAACTTTATGGCACTATCAGTATTGTTCACGATTGCAATAGAAGCACCTATATTATTAATTTTAAAGCAACAGCAGAAAGAAAGCTGGCAAAGTGCAATTGTTACAAATAAGATTATTTTTTTCATTTTTTCATTATTTTCATTCATTAGGCCACTCGAAATCCTGTCCCCAATAAAGCGAGAAAAGGGTGTCAATCATTTCATTTGTAATACCAGTTATTATGTGGTTAACTATTGAGTTGTATGTGCTATTCAAACCATATGACGATGACAGAATGCTGTCCTGAATATAAGAGATAGTATATCCTTCGATAACATCATTAGGTCTATTGGGACGTAATATTGGATGGTATTGGTTATATGTGTCCATTAAATCAATAAAAATAGGAGTATAACAACTTGCCTTTCCTTCGTCTATATTATTCGGGGCCCAGCCCTGGCGCAGATGATAATTGAAAGTTTCTCCTAATTCCTCATAGAAGTGAGTTGTTAATTTCCATTCAACAGCAGAGGCCCAGCTTTCATATACGACTTTCTTGATTCCAGCGTAAAGCCTACGGGACATAAATAGAAGGTGTGATTGGTGGGCAATTTCGTGCAGTGTGTTTGAAATTATTTGGTACGCATCAAGGGAATGATCTCTTTTCACTACAATGTCTGCATACAGACCTGTAAGTCTTAAACCTGTACAATAACTGGTACCATATGCGTCCACGACACCGATATGTGTCCTGCGTGTCATTTTTGGATTTTTGATACCAAGAATGTTGCCATAGAAAAACTTATATGCACCTCTGTGTACATTGGCATAAACATAGTCTTTGGGATTCTGAGACATATTTGTCTGCATATCATAGTTCCAAGCCGATGTTGTCAAAGAACTTTTTGACCAAGCTTGTCCTAACCGGCCGTGACGAAGATCGTATCTACCAGTTTCCCATTTTATAAAATATCTGAGTTGCTTGTTGCTGGAGAAAGATTTATTTATGGTGCATTGTCCTTGGCTGTTGGTTGTCGCCTCCCCTTTCTTGCAGCCGTATTTGCCTTTTACAATGATTTTAGCATTGGCAAGAGGAGTGTAACAGCCTAAAAAATCATCGTATACCCTAATGGTTACAGATGGATTCCATTTGCTGGCTTTGCTTTCTGATATGCTGTCTTGTGGGTATCCTGCAATTCTATATGCTTGTTCCTCTAATCGTGAATAATAATCACCAAGAGTACAATCCAAATCTGGAATAAAAACGTCATATAAGTGTTCACACTCTATAGCATTGTTGAATTCGTAGTTGATGGGAACAACGCAATATTGCCAGGTAAGGACGCTGTCGGCGACTGTCGGGTCGTGGTAATAGCATCCCTCGTCGGACAGTTCGTAATCTAATGGAAAATCGAAGAAAGTAACGTCAGTATAACTCTGCAAAATGGAATCCTCTTCAAAACTATTTGGAAGGAATCTTAAATACTTTTCGTTTGCTTTTATTTGTTTTATAGGGAAATTGGGATCTTGTGCTAAAATGTCAGACAATGCTTGCTGCATATTGTCAATCTTGTATGGGTCATTGTAGTGTTCTCCAAGTGAAATCATATCAGACGAGCCTTTGCTATCAAGTTCCTCGCTTTGCAATGAATAGTCAAAGTTGCTCTCTTTTGAACATCCAATAATGAGCGAAATCCCTATAACAAAAAGGAAAAATTGGTTTTGAATTTTCATATTGTATATTTGTATTAATTATTATATCAGCAGTTTGGAAAATTAATTTTATACTGACTTACATCCTGTAAACATAATATCTGATTTTAAAATATGTACTATAATACTTCATAAATTTATCGCTCTTCTGGTTATCGCTCTTCTGGCACGACTGGTACATCATAGACTTGCCTACAACCAACAAACCCAAACGTCCGCTATGTCCTTTTGACGGTGCAAAATTACAAAATAATCCTGATACGACAACTAATCCTGTGCTTTTTTTGGGGACATTCTTATCATAAGAGATGTAAACCTTTGTAATTATTCACATTAGCACAGACATAACCAAGGTAATATTTTTTAACAAAAAACCACCCGATTGGGTGGTCCTGGTGATCTGCACAAGATTTGAACTTGTGACCTCTTGCCTGTCAAGCAAGCGCTCTAAACCAACTGAGCTAGCAGATCATTTTTTTGTCGAAAGCGAGTGCAAAAGTACGAAGATTTTTCAAACTGGCGAAAAAATTTTTCATTTTTGAAGAAAATTTTCATTTCACACCACACTACAGCGTTTATTTTCAAAACAGTAACGACAACAAAATTTTTTCTAATTTTTTACGTTACATACAAAACACGACGGCAAAAAACCGCCAACAAACGGAAAAAACGACAAAAATGAAGCTCTTTTTTGCACCCCTGCAAGGCTACACTGACCATATATACCGCAGCATCCACAACGAGGTGGCGGGCGGCATCGACGAATACTTCTCCCCTTTCGTGCGCTGCGACGTCGGAACAATCCGCAACAAGGACCTGCGCGACATAGCACCCGAAAGCAACTGCGGCGTCGCACTGGTGCCTCAGGTTATTGCCGCTGGTGTCGACGAGCTGGCGCCGCTGCTTGCCGTCATTGAACAGGCTGGATACAGCCGCGTCGACCTGAACCTTGGCTGTCCATTTCCGCTACAGACGGGGCGGGGGGGGGGGCCCCCCCCCCCCCCGCCGCCCCCCCCGCACACCGCCAGCGCGGAGGGGGCGGACAGCCAGACCCCCACGCGCCGCACCCCCCC
>R20__coassemble_1213_pt1 | contig 15299 bp, 14 predicted proteins | sample R20__metabat2_low_PE_005 | metagenome-assembled genome bin R20 | reverse complement strand
ATACAAGCAACACTACAAAAATAAAATCCATACACCATTTAATCCTGAAACCCTTCAACCCTTCAACCCTCAAACCCTTGACCCCTTAAACCCTCAAACCCTTCAACCCTTCAACCCTCAAACCCTTTAACCCTCAAAATGTCCCAACAATACTCCCCACAAGGATTCAGGATGCTGCCCAACGGCGTGAAGCACCTGCTGATAATAAACGTGCTGTTCTATCTGGCAGCCATCGTGTTCCGCAGTTCGTTGAAAATCGACCTTGACGAATACCTGGCGCTGTACTACCCCGGCAGCGATTTGTTCCGCCCCTGGCAGTACCTGACCTATATGTTTATGCACGGCAATTTCGAGCATATCCTCTTCAATATGTTCGCATTGTGGATGTTCGGCTATATACTTGAGAACTTCTGGGGCACGCGCCGCTTTGTGGTCTTCTACCTGCTGTGCGGCATCGGCGCCGGCGTGTTCCACACGTTTGTCACCGGCCTGATGTCGATGCCCGTTCTCAACGCCATCAACGACTATGCAGGCAACCCCTCGCCCGACGCGCTGCTGCAGATATACAACGACCATTTCCACAACATCATCAACCCGCGCTGGGTGACCGAAGTGACCAACGCCTGGCGCAGCGGTGCCAGCGGCGACTTCGGCTTTGAGACAACCAACGCCCTGATGCAGATGTACAACGAATACATCATCGGCATCCCCACCGTGGGGGCCTCGGGAGCCATCTACGGCATCCTGCTGGCCTTCGGTATGATGTTTCCCGAAGAGCGCATATACCTCTACTTTCTGGTTCCCATCAAGGCCAAATGGTTCGTCATCGGCTATGCCGCCATCGAGCTGGCGACGGGCGTGCTGGGCACCAACGACGGCATAGCCCACTTTGCCCATCTGGGCGGAATGCTGGTGGGTCTGGTACTGATTCTTATCTGGCGCAGAAACGAACGCAACAAGCACTGGAGCAACTAAGGCATTATGAGTGAATATCGCAAAGGGCTGCTCTACGGCCTGTTGTGCTACTGCATTTGGGGACTTTTCCCGCTCTATTGGCGGCTGCTGGAGGAGGTGGACAGCTTCGAGATTCTGGCGCACCGTATGCTGTGGTCGGGGGTCTTTATGGTGACACTTTTTGTCGGCATAAGGCGTATGCGCCTCAAGGATCACATCAAGGGCGTGCGCCAATGGCTGATGCTGCTCGTGACGGGGACGCTAATCAGCTTCAACTGGGGACTTTACATCTGGGCCATCAACCACGGCTACATCCTGCAGAGCAGTCTGGGCTACTATATCAATCCGCTGGTCAACGTGCTGCTGGGCTACCTGTTCCTGCACGAGCGGCTGAACCGCGCGCAGACTGTCGCCCTGCTGCTGGCCCTGGCAGGGGTTCTCTATTTCACCATCGACTATGGCAGTTTTCCGCTGATATCCATCGGGTTGGCCTTCAGCTTCGGCATCTACGGCCTTATGAAGAAAAAAATGGGTCTGAACGCCACTCCGGCGCTGACGGTCGAGACGATTTGGATGATGCCCGCCGCGCTGGTCTACATCACCTGGCTTTGCGCTGGCGGCCAGTCGGCGCTGAACACCTTCGACTGGCTGACGTGGCTGCTTCTTCTTCTGGCCGGCGCCGTGACGGCAATACCGCTGCTGCTCTATGGCAAAGCGGCCGAGCGCATCACACTGACGGCATTGGGATTTCTGCAATACGTGTCGCCGACGGGACAGTTCCTGATAGGCATTTTTGTCTACAAAGAGAGTTTCACCACCGCCCATATCGTATGCTTTGCCTGCATCTGGCTGGGCCTGACGGTATTCACCATCGACATACTGAAAAGACTTAAAAGAACGGAGATTTGAAAGCGGAAAACGGAAAGCGGAAAGCGATACAGAATAGTCTGTTTGTCGCTTTCCGTTTTCCGCTTTCCGTTTTCCGCTTTCAAAGTGCCAGCGAGGTGATGAGCGTTATGAAGTTGCTGAAGTATTCAAGTCCGCATCGGTCGCAGGTGTCCTTCGGGTCGTGGTAGCCGCCATAGCGCTGGCCCATAGTGAGCAGGAACAGCGCTGGCACACGCTTGGAAAAATACCAGTGGTCGCTGTTGGGACGGTTGGCGCGGCGACGTATTTCGGGAGCGATTTCAAGCACATTGTTCAGGGTTTCAAGCCTTTCAACAAACGGCTGGGTTTCGGGCACATCGGCATTGAAGACCATCAGGCCCTCGTCGCCGCCGCAGAACATATCGATGTTGATAAGCAGGCGCACCTTGCTGAAATCGAACACAGGATGGTCGAAAGCATATTTTGAGCCCTTCAGGCCTGCCTCTTCACCGCTGAAGAAACAGAACACGTGCGTATAGCGCGGCGTGTCGATTGTGGCTATGCGGGCTATTTCGAGCACCGCGGCGACACCGCTGGCATTGTCGTGGGCGCCATAGAAGACAATGCTATCGCCCATTGTGCCAAGGTGGTCGTAGTGCGCCGTATAGACAATCATAGTGTCCACTTTGCCAGGGACATAGCCGTATACATTCTGCGTATTGTAGTCGGGATGGAACTGCGTGAAGAAGCTGCAGTTGATGCTCTTGACCTTGTCGGGCATAGCCTTTGAGAGCACTTCGATGTAGGCATAGCCATGTTCGTAGTCGGTATGTGCCGGCGAACAGGTGCTGAGTTCGTGCATTCCGACAATGATGCCACGCGAGTTGAAGGGGTTGCGCAGCTTCAATTGGTTTATGGCCGATATTACGTTCAAGGCTTTCTTTTCGCTTGACAGATACCACTGGCTGGCATCGATATAGACGAACACATCCTGCAGCAAGTCGTTGTTTTTCTTCAGGAACTTGCGCATTGCATCGGTGTCGACCAGCACTTCGGGCGAGACGGTCAGCACCTTGTATTCGCCCCAAGTGGATTTGGACCACGACGGTATGCGGTAGTCGTCGTAGGGCGTCATCCGTTTTCCGTTTACGTCGAGGCGCACGGGGCCTTCCATCGAAAAGACGCTGAACGTGTAAGGCTGGAAATAATTGTCCACCAACGGCTTGACGCGCATCCTGCGCAGTTCGCCGCGGATGAAGTCGGCAGCGATGCTGTCGCCCCTAAAAGAATAGCCGCGGCCGTAGAACTTGTCGGACGTGAGCTGACGAATCACCTGGCGCACATAGTTGGTGTCCTGAGCCACGGAAGTCAGGGCGGCGGACAGCAACAGAAAAAGAGCAAACAACTTGTTTTTCATAATACCTATTGATTTTCAAAAACCGGGGAACTGGAAGAAGAGCGTCGGGACGATAAGGACGAACCCGACAACGATAAGGAAGAGGATAAATTTCCACACCCACTTGAGCCAAGTGGCGTATGGTATTTTGGCGACACCGAGGCAACCGATCAGCACTCCCGACGTGGGCGTCAGCATATTGGTGAATCCGTCGCCGAACTGGAACGCAAGCACCACGGCCTGACGCGAGATGTCGGTAAGGTCGGCAAACTGTGTCATAATAGGCATAGTGAGCGCTGCCTTGGCGGAGCCCGACGGCATAATGATATTGAGCAGCGTCTGGAAGACGTACATCACTCCCATCGAGGTCATCTCACCCGCCCTTGACAACGACTGCGTCAATCCGTAGAGGATCGTGTCGATGACCTTGCCGTCGCGGAGAATGAAGATTATGCCGCTGGCCAGACCGACGACGAGGGCAGCCGAAAGGATATCCTTGCATCCGGCAAGGAAAAGCTTGGCAATGTCGTCGGCACTCTGACTGTCGGCAATGCCCGACAGGAGCCCCATCGCCAGGAACAGCGCCGAAATCTCCATAACATACCAGTCGTAGCCAAGCACGCCGACAACCAGATAGAAAATGGTGAAAATGAGCAGATCGAGGATAAAGAAATGGACCGACTTGCGTAGGGCGACAAATCCCGTCACGAGGAACAGACCGGCAAGAACGGGCATTAGGCACAGTTCCGAACTGCCACTGCCGATGGTGATGGATGTCAGCGGATAACGCACAGCACACCAGACCAAAGCGGCTCCGACGAGGAAATAGACAATCCAGGCTATGCGGGGCGTATGGTAGACTACGGGAGAATCGGCCTGCTGCTGCGTCCGGCCGCGCCAATAGTCGTCAAGCTTGTGGACGGGGGATTTTTCAGGATGATTTTTCACCCGTTTGGCATACAGCAGCACAAAGACGATTCCTATGGCAGTAAGAACAATCCAGCAGAAGAAACGATACTCGAGGCCTGAAAAGAGCGGCAGGCCGGCGATGCCCTGCGCAATGCCGATAGTGAAAGGATTGAGCATCGCACCGGCAAAGCCTATGTGTGCCGCCATATAGCACATACACACACCAACAATAGAGTCGTAGCCCATCGAGATGGCCAGCGGAACGAAGATGACGACAAAAGCTATCGTCTCCTCGCTCATACCAAACACGGCGCCAAAAAGGCTGAACATTATCATTATCAACGATATGATAACGTTCTCGACCCCTATTTTCCGAAACAGGCGGTAGCGGTTGAGCCGCTGGACTCTGCGCAAAAAGGCCATAACACCGATATCGATTGCGTGGCTGTTGTTGAGTATCCAGAAAGCGCCGCCAACCATAAGTATGAAGATGATGATGTCGGCCTTGTCGCAGAAACCTGAGAAGAGCGACGAGAAGACCTGCCAGGTTTGCGGCTGGCGGTCGACAAAATGGAACGAGTCGCCTTTAACCACTTCGCGCTGCGACACACTGCCGTCGGCGTTGGCGACATCGAAGGACTCTCTGACGAATTCGCCGCCCGGGACAATCCAAGTGAGCAGGGCGGCGAAAAGTATCAGAAAGAAAACAATGGTGAATGTGTGCGGTATGCGCTTCATAGCTTGGCAAGGCAGTCGGTCACATTCTTTTCTATACGTGCTTCAACATCGGTGCAGTCGTCGGCTTTGACGAACTTCTCGCCGGTGATGTGCTCGTACAGCTCAATGTAGCGGTCGGTGATGGAATTGACGATTTCGTCGGTCATCTCGGGCACTTTCTGTCCCTCTTTGCCCTGAAATCCGTTCTCCATAAGCCACTCACGGACAAACTCTTTGCTGAGCTGGCGCTGATGTTCGCCCTTGGCCTGACGCTCCTCATAGCCGTCGGCATAGAAATAGCGCGACGAGTCGGGCGTATGGATTTCGTCAATAAGATAGATCTTGCCGTCGCGCTTGCCGAACTCGTACTTGGTGTCGACAAGGATTAGGCCCTTGCTGGCAGCGATTTCGGTTCCGCGCTGGAAGAGCTGAAGCGAGTATTTCTCAAGCATATCATAATCCTCTTTCGAGACAAGACCTGTGCGGATAATCTCTTCGCGCGAGATATTCTCGTCGTGACCTTCGTCGGCCTTGGTGGTCGGGGTTACGATAGGTGTCGGGAACTTCTGGTTTTCGACCATTCCTTCGGGAAGCGTGATGCCACACAGCGTACGGTTGCCGGCCTTGTATTCGCGCCAGGCAGAGCCTGCCAGGTAGCCACGCACGATCATCTCGACGCGGAAACCTTCGCACTTCAGTCCGACAGTGACCATCGGGTCAGGGGTGGCAAGTTTCCAATTGGGAACGATATCGGCAGTGGCGTCAAGGAATTTGGCAGCTATCTGGTTAAGGACCTGTCCCTTGAAAGGAATACCTTTCGGCAAGACGACATCGAATGCCGAAATACGGTCGCTGACAACCATAGCCATATATTTGTCGTCGATGTTGTATACATCACGAACCTTGCCTACATAGAGGCTTTTTTGTTTGGGAAAACTAAAATTGGTTTTTACTATTGCTTGCATCTTTATATATAATTGGAATTATGATTGGTGAATTGAGACACGAGCGCGCTCGTGTCACTTTTCACTATTAATTAATCATCGTTCATCTTCATCGCGAAGAATGTGAAATTGACTTTGCCGTAGGCGCGATGTTGCCAGAAATGGGGATGGGTGTCGAAAGAATACTCTTTGGGGTGCTCCAAGATGAAAATTCCGTCTTCGGTAAGGACGTCGCTCTGAAAAACGATATCCGGCAAATTGGGCAAATCCTGCAGAGCATAAGGAGGATCGGCAAAAACAATGTCGAACTTCTTGTAGGCTCTTTTCAGCAAGTCGAAGACATCGGCACGAACAACGTGGATATTGCCGACATTCATTTGGCGCGAAGCCGACTTGATATATTCGGTACACGCATTATTGATGTCGATACTCGTAACATCCTTGACACCGCGCGACACAAACTCGAGGCTCACTGCACCTGTTCCTGCAAAAAGGTCCAGAACCGAACACTCCTCATAGTCAACATAGTTGTTAAGGATGTTGAACAGGCTTTCGCGTGCCATATCCGTTGTTGGGCGGACAGGCAGGTTGGCAGGCGGGTTCAATCGGCGGCCACGCAGAGTTCCGGCAATGATGCGCATAATGTCAAGAAAGAATTAAGGCGTGACGATAGGTGTGGATATGCTGCATTTCGGGAACAGTCAGAGTCAATAGGCGGCCGTTATACAGCGCCATCGACGGAAAATACTCGCGGAAAAGCGCATACTTGTCCCGGTCTACGTCTCCACATACAGCAACCGTCAGGCGGGTATCCTCAAGGTGCAACTGCTTCGTGATACTAAGCGCAAAATAGACCGTCTCGTCGATGTTGTTGCAATCGTAGGTGTTGGAGATCTGCAGCTTTTTGTTGCAGAAGACAGCAAAGTCCGATTCTTTACCACGCAGATTGACAAGCATCAGCGACTTGAGGTCGCTGATTTCGGCAGCGGTGCCGTTTGCCAATTTGCTGTGCTGGCAGCGGATCTTGATTCCGGGCACTGCAATTTTGAAAGCGGACACAGCATTGTTGTCGGCGCTGAAAACAAGATAGGCTTTCACTGTTTCATTATGGTCGGCAAAGATGCCGTATCCCGTAGTCACTTTGCATAGCACATCGAGATAGGCACGCTGCTTGGATTCATCGTAGAGGTGCTGCGGCACCCACACAAACTGCCTGCTGATTGTGACAAGTTCGGCCTCCTTGAGTCCGAAAGTATGAATACTGGCCTCGGAAAGTGCGCCCTTGATATCGGCCAACAACTGCGGCATCGGAGCATCCAGCTCGCACTGGACCTCACCTATGGCAAGCAGTTCGTCAAACAAATCGGTCAACGAAAAAGAAAATCCATTTGGCTGAAGGCAAATGGACAATCTTTTTTCATACTGGGCAACGTCTTTGTCGGAAGCGATAAGTGTGTTGATTTTGTATGACATCTATTGTGAATTGTGATTAGTGACCTGTGACCTGTGACCTGTGATACGAGCGGATTCGTGTCACAGGTCACTTGTCACAGGTCACTTAATGATTACTCAAAGTTGCCTTCGGTTACAGGTGCCGTAATGTCACCAACTTTCCAGCCAAGGAATTTGTCTTTGTCCTTGAGGTCGGCTTTTTTGTTGATGAGCCACTGGGCATCGCTGCCGGTGAAAATCTCGACGAATTTGTGGAATCCGCCTTTGCTTTCTTCGTTGATATAGTCGGCATAGAGTTCGTCAAGCGTCACATAAGCCTCAAAAGTGGGGAGCTTGTCGCCAGCACCCGAGACAGATGCAGCAACCGAGTCGGCCTTGATGGTGAACTTGGTCTGCTTATGGGTGTAGGGGACATAGATGACATCGGCCAGTTGCTCGTCGGTCAGCGTAAGCTTGCCATCCTCGCGCAGTTTTTCCAGTGGCACGACAAAAGCCTCTTTCTGAACAATCCAGCCTTTGCGAATGGCTTCCAGTTCAGGCATATCGTACACCGAATCGGGGGCATTCTCGGCCTTTTCTTTCTTCATCACACGCTGTTCCTGTTTGTGCAGGTTCAGGAGAAGTGTGTCGAAATTACCGCAATAGGTGCCATAGGCCTGCTTGTGGGCCTCTTCGAGGGTACGGATGACTTTAAGCCTTTCGCCACAGGCGTCACGGCGGGTGAAGAAATCCGACTCACGCTGCTGCGGACGGTTTACGCAGAGAAAAATCATAATGGCGAGGAACACGATCAAAAGACCGAGTACACTCTTAAGGATAATTGATCCAGTCTTGCTCATTTTTATTGGTATTTTTATGTTTTAATTATCAAAATTTGAATTTGCAAATATACGAATATTTATGAAAATGCACAGCAGGAATAGAGAAAAAAAATGCACATCATTCCCAATACCGTAATTGACAACCCGTTACAAACCCACAAAAGCCGCTCGCTTTCAGATTGAGCCATACATTTTGCAAGGATATTTTTATGTTTTGGCTGTTCAACTTTCAGGTTTTGTCAGTTTGCTTTGCTCCAAGTGGTGCAGCGAGACTCGGCAGTCGAAGTTGTCGCGGATATAGCGTGCGGTCTGCTCGGCGCAGTAGACGGAACGGTGCCTACCGCCGGTGCATCCGAAATTGACCATCAGCCGGGTGTAGCCTTTCTGAATGTAGCTTTTGACCGACTGGCCCACAATGTCGCGCACCGAGCTGAGGTAGGCCTCGGTCTCAGGATGCTGCTCAAAGAAATCGATGACAGCCTGGTCGCGGCCGTTCAGAGGACGGTACTCGTCGTACAGTCCCGGATTGGGGAGCGCACGACAGTCGAAGACATATCCGCCGCCATTGCCGCTCTTGTCGAAGGGTATGCCTGTGCGGTATGAGAAGCTGAAGACGCTCACAAGCAGCTTGTCGTCGCTTTGCGAATAGTCGGGCATCTGCACTATGGCGTTCCATACGCTCCTCAAAGTCGGTATTTCTATTGGCAGCTGGACGGTTTCGATAATTGTGCGCAAATTGCGGACAGCGAAGGGGATGCTCTTCACGAAATGCTCTTTTTTTTCTATTATGCCCCGATAGCCATAAGCGCCCATTGCCTGCATCATACGGATGAGGACGTAGCCGAAGAACTTCTCTCTGAAGCTTTTGGCTTCGGCGCTCACCGATGCCTGGTCGCCATATTTCTGCTGCAGATAGTAGTCCAGCAGCTGCTGGCGCATATCGTCGGGGATGTCGGACTTGGAGCTGTAGAGCAGCGATGCAAGGTCGTATTGCGGAGCACCTTTGCGCGCTCCCTGAAAGTCAATCAGGTACAGCCTGTCGCCGTCCAGCATAATGTTGCGCGACTGGTAGTCGCGATGGATGAACGTTTCCGTTTCGCCGTCAAGCAGATAGTCGGTGAATATGTGGAAATCTGTTTCGAGTGCCTGCTCGTCGAAGGGTATGTGGAAAAGCCTCAGGAAGTAGTACTTGAAGTAGTTGAGGTCCCACTGTATGGCCTGCTGGTCGAAGGCCGGGCGCGGATAGGCGGGGCCGAAGTCGACATCGCCGCAGCGTTGCTGCAGTTCTATAAGCCTGTCGATGGCCTGCTTGTAGAGCGTCAGCATCGCGTCGGTAACGTCGACGCCGTTGGTCTTGCGCGATGCGATGTAGGTATAGAGCGTCGTATTGCCCAGATCCTGTTGCAGATAGGTGGTGCGGTCGGCGCTGACGGCATAGACCTCAGGCACGTCGATACCTCGCTGGCGCAGCTGTTCTGCAAAGTGGAAAAAGGCCTCGTTTTCGCGCACATTGGCATTATAGGCGGCAATGCACTTCTTCGTTGCGCCTTCAAGGCGGTAATACAATCGGTTTGAGCCGTTGGCTGTCAGTTGTATCTTGCTGATGCAGGGTTCACCAGCCCAAGTTTCAAATAGTTGTTCCAAAGCACTTTGGTATTGATTATTCAAATTATATTGTGAATTGTGACCTGTGATGAGTGATCTGTGACAAGTGACCTGTGACAAGTGACCTGTGATTTGTGACAAGTGACCTGTGACAAGTGACCAGTGATACGAACCCGTTCGTGTCACTGGTCACAGGTCACTATTCACTAATCACTATTCACTATTCACCATTCACTATTCACAATCTCACTATTCACCTCCTTTTGTCGACCTCACAAGCCGTATGATGGCCACAACGAGACCCAGCACGGAAAAGAGCAGCGTGAACAGCGGAAACTCCCCTGCCCTGCGGCGGTCTATGGACACACCGCCCCACACGGCGGCACCGACAATGACTGCCATCTCTATCCCAAGCGTCGAATATCGGATCCAGTCTTTCATTCTGTCTTTATTGTGACCTGTAATGAGTGACCTGTGATCTGTGACCTGTGATACGAGCTCGTTCGTGTCACTGGTCACTGGTCACTTGTCACTATCCCACCACTCACTGTTCAGCCTCTTCGGCGGCACGGATCTCGTTTTCCTTGCGCACCTCGTCCAGCATTCGGCACGAGCCCGAGAATGTGGCACCGGGCTCAATGCTCAGGCGGTTGATCAGTATGTCGCCCTTGACGTTAGCGGTGCTGTTCAGGGCCAGCAGTTCCTTGACCGATATGTTGCCGTCCACGCGGCCTATGATGTTGGCGTTCTGGCAGACGACATTGCCTTTGATGAAGCCCGATTCGCCGACAACGAGTTTGCCGTTGAGGGTGATGTTGCCTTCCAATGTTCCGTCAAGGCGAAAATCGCCTACTGCGCTGATGGCTCCCTTGATGGTGGTGCCTTTGGCGATGGTGTTGATTGTGGTTTCCATTTCTGCAAATTTAGCCATTTTGTTATATGTTGATTAATTATTCGAAATTTATTGTGAATTGTGATTAGTGAATTGTGAATTGTGAATTGTGACCTGTGATACGAACCCGTTCGTGTCACTGGTCACTGGTCACTGGTCACTGTTCACTATTTCACTATTCACTATTTCACTATTCACTATTTCACTATTCACTTCTTATAGTAGTATTCGTAGAATTTCCTGTATGCTTCTATATTCTTCTGGTTGTAGAATGTGTTGTAGTTCTGCGTCGAGATGCTGAAGACCTGATAGTCTTTCGGGTCGTATTTCGACAGCGGGCCGCCGTCGAGCAGCAGGTGCGTGCGGTAGTCCTCGGCCTCCTGGGCGTTCTTGAATCGGTGCACCGTAAGCATCTGCACCGTGTCCGTAAACAGCAGCGGGCTGGCACGGTAGCCGCTGTTCGAATAGTTCTGCATATTGAAGTCGGCGATGGCATACTGCAGCTGCGTGGCCACAATCTTGCGGTCGTCGATAAGCACGGCCACATAGTGCTGCATATTCTCTTTGTAGCGGTACATCAGGCTTTCGGGCGGCAGCTGCTCTTCGCTGCCGGTGCCGCTCTCGCCCTGGCCTTTTTGCGCCGATGCCACGTCGCTCACATTCTCGCCATAGCGCTTGCGACCCTTGGCCTCGTCATCGGCCGAAATGTTCTCGGCCGACGAGGTGAAATAGCCAGTCCGCAGATAGGCCAGCTGCTCCTTGGCCAGCTCCACAAGGCGGCTCGTGTCGGCATAGTCGGCAATGATGGCCTCGAAGGTGGCCGTGGCCGTGCTGGTGTCGCCCGTCTGGGCCAGGGCCAGACCTTTCCAGTATTTAAACTTGCCCATCAGCGGCTCCTCGCTGTAGAGCGTAAGGGCCTGGTCCACGTGGGCCACCACGTCGCGGTACTTGCGGCGGCGATAGAGGCTGTAGACCGTGGCATACTCGTTCTGGGCCACTTCCGACCGCTTGATGATTTCGAGGTAGTACTGGTCGTCGCGGATCATATTGGCATAGTCGCAGTCGGGAAAGCCCATCAGGACCATATCCTTGTAGTAGTTGGCCTGCGGCGTGTTGCCCTGCTTGCTGTATATGCGCCACAGTTGGTAGAAGGCCTGCACAATCTCGTCCGAGCCGGGATAGTCCTGGGCCAGACGCAGATAGCACTCCAGCGCACGCTCCGTGTTCTCGATGCCGTCATAGTATATGTATCCCGCGTTCAGCAGGCAGCGGGCTATCTCGAGGTGCATCGTGTCGCGCTGCCCCTGCGTCTTGGGCAGGTCCTTGAGGTAGTAGGCGGCATAGTGGGGGTCGTCGGGGTTTTCGCGCGGCGACACGGCACGCGTGCTGTCGGCGCCGGTGCTGTCGGCATCGCCAGGCTCGTCGTCGGCCGATTCCATACCGGGAATCATCGACCCCATAGCGAAACTGTTGCGGTTGGCAAGGAACCAGTAGTCGTCCAGCGTCCTCACGCCCCAGCGCTGGCGGAAGGTCTGCTTGCCCTTGCTCACGGTGTTGTGGTTGTAGAAGTACCAGTCGCCCTGCAGCACGTTCTGCTGCGCAAGGGCATCCTGGTTCAGCTCGGCAATCATCTGCCTTTCGGCCTCTTCCTTCTCTCTCTGGCGCAGGTCGGCTATTTTCTTCTCAATCAGCTTCGACCTTTTCTGCGGGTCCATATCGGCCCACAGCAGCAGGCTGTCGTTGCGGTAGATGGTGCGCGTGTTCTCGACCAGCGCCGTCAGGGTGTTGTAGCGCGAGCGGATTTCGTCATAGTGCGGATAGCCGGCCTTGATGATGTGCATCGCCGTGTCGTAGTACAGCTGCGCCTCGTCGTAGTTCTCGTAGAGCTCATACAGCACGTCGGCCAGGCGCAGGGCCGACTTGGCCTTCTGCGACGGGTTGCCCGAAGCGGCGCTCACCGACTGCTTGAAGTTGTCGCACGCCTTCTTGGCGTCCTTCATACCCAGATACATCTCGCCCTTGGCATAGTATATCTGGTCCCTGAATTCCTCGTTCTTCTTGTCTTTCAGCATCCTGTCGAGGCTTTTCTCCACCTCGGCCAGGTTGGTGTGCTCCTCGTTGGCGCACGAGGCTATGTTGATTCTTGCGTTGAACTCCATCACATAGTCGGGCCTGCACTTCAGCACCTTCTCATAGTATTTCGTTGCCGTGGGACGCTTCTCCAGCTTCTGGTATATCTGAGCCATAATGAAATACAGGCGCGCCTTGGTGCGGCGGTCCGTCGTCTCGTCAAGCGCCAGGCGTATGTACTGCACCGACTTCTTGTATTTCTCCTGCGGCAGCACGGCCTCTATCATCGCCATATAGAGCTTGTCGGCCAGCTTGGAATCGAAGTTGTCCTTGGCCTGCTCGTTGACCAGCAGGTCCAGCGCCGACTCGGCGTCGGCATACTGCTTCTCCTGCGTCAGGCAGCGCGCCAGCAGGATGCGCGCCTCGTCGGCCTCGCTGCTGCCGCCGTACTGCGACAATATCAGCCTACAGGTGTTGGCACAGGCGGCATAGTCCTGCTTGTAGAACGTCGCGTAGGCCGTCAGCAGATAGCAGTTCTTCACATACTTCACATACTCGCGGCCCTGCACATAGATGCTATGCTTCTTGATGCCCTTGATGCCCTTCTCTATCGCCTTGTCCATCTGCGGATAGATGCCCATAGCCTTCTCCTTGCTGCCAATCTGGTAGACAGGCAGAATCTGCGTATAGTCGTCGTTGAAGGTCTTGCCCAGCTTCTTCAGGCCCTCCTTGTAGCTCTCGTTGCCGTTCCACCACGTGTTGTAGTGGCACGTCGTGTTGTGGAACGTGATATTAGCCCATTTGGCCTTCTGCGTCGAGCATCCGCCAAACACGAGCACCATCATCGCCCCAACAAGCATTCTATTTACAAACCGCCAGAACAAGAGTATTTTAAGTTGATTGAAAGATTAAATATTATTAAAGTAACTGGTCAAATTTAATTGCTGATAATTTCTGTTAAAACATAAACGGCGAATTAATCGAATTAAACGAATTATTATATAATTTTGATTCCGCAAGCGGAATCTCGAATTGTGCGAATTGGCTGACGCACGTAAGCGCATTGCTGATTTGACATTTCTGGTAATTCACGGCCATTTTCGGAGATTTTTGGGCAATCACGGACATTTTCGGACATTCACGTTTTAAAAAAAATTGCTGCCAATTGCTGTTCAATTGCTGATAATTGCTGTTTAAAAATATTTCTGGTTAATTCCTGTTCAATTCCTGATAATTCCTGTTCAAAAAAAAATTGCCGTTAATTGCTGTCCAATTGCTGATAATTGCTGTTTAAAAAATATTTCTGGTTAATTCCTGTTCAATTCCTGATAATTCCTGTTAAAAAAAGTTCACGGACATTCACGTTCTAAAAAAATTCGTGTCCCCCCTCACACGTTAAATCTGAAATGCATTATATCTCCGTCCTGCACCACATAGTCCTTGCCCTCGACAGCTATTTTGCCCGCCTCGCGGCACTTGGCCTCGCTGCCCAGCGCCACATAGTCGTCATACTTTATAACCTCGGCACGGATAAAGCCGCGCTCGAAGTCGCTGTGGATAATGCCCGCAGTCTGAGGGGCTTTCATCCCCTTGCGGAACGTCCAGGCACGGCACTCTTTCGGACCCGCCGTCAGGAAGGTCTGCAGGTTCAGCAGGCGGTAGGCAGCCTTGATCAGGCGGTTCACGCCGCTCTCCTTCAGCCCCAGGTCCTCCAGAAACATCTGCTTCTCCTCGTAGGTCTCCAGCTCCGCGATGTCGGCCTCGATGCCGGCGCCTATCACCAGCACCTCGGCATCCTCGTCCTTCACCGCCTCGCGCACCATATCCACATAACGGTTGCCCTTCACCACCGACGCCTCGTCAACGTTGCACACATACAGTATCGGCTTGGCCGTCAGCAGCATCAGCTCCTTTGCAGCCTCCTGCTGCCCCTCGTCCAGATGCACCGTCCGCGCGCTGCGGCCCGCCAGCAGGGCCTCCCTGTAAAGGTTCATCACCTCCACCAGCTTCTTGGCCTTCGCGTCGCCGCCCGTCTTGGCCTTCTTCTCCTCCTTGGCCAGGCGGTTCTCGATGGTTTCCAGGTCCTTGAACTGCAGCTCGAGGTCTATCGTCATCTTGTCGCGCACCGGGTCGACCGAGCCGTCCACGTGCGTCACATTGTCGTCGTCAAAGCAGCGCAGCACGTGGATGATGGCATCCGTCGTGCGTATGTCGCCCAGAAACTTGTTGCCCAGGCCCTCGCCCTTCGACGCACCCTTCACCAGGCCCGCAATGTCCACTATCTCCACCGTCGCCGGCACCACGCTGGCTGGCTTCTCAATCTCCACCAGCTTCGCCAGACGCTCGTCCGGAACCGTTATCACGCCCACATTGGGCTCGATGGTGCAAAAAGGAAAATTCGCCGCCTGCGCCTTGGCGTTGCTCAGGCAGTTGAAAAGCGTCGACTTGCCCACATTCGGCAAACCCACTATACCACATTGTAGAGACATATTCTGTTTTTGATATATTTATGTTTTAAATTAGTAAACGATACAAAACAAGTAATTGGTCAAATCTAATTCCTGTTAAAAATTAAACGGCGAATTAATCGAATTAAACGAATTTTCTATACATTTTTGGGCATTCACGGACATTTTCGGACATTTTTGGGCATTCACGGACATTTTCGGACA
>R20__coassemble_1180_pt1 | contig 15636 bp, 10 predicted proteins | sample R20__metabat2_low_PE_005 | metagenome-assembled genome bin R20 | reverse complement strand
CCGACAAGGTGCTGATTGCGCCCGAATACAACGTCAAGCAGCTGCAGGTGGAGAATGAGATGGAGCTGGACGACATTATCCAGTACATCGAGAGCAAGGGCGTCGACCGCAAGGACTTCGTCTATCGCGCCGCCGACTTCCAGCCCGACCTGCTGAGAATGCTCCGCGAGGATGCCGCCACACTTGCAGAACTCTGCCGCCGATGGGATGCCGTGGATTACGACCCCAAGCTGGAGCTGTTCGTCAATATGATGCAGGGCGAATTGTTCAATCCGCGTGAGAACCTGAGCGGAAAGCTCGTCATCTTCAGCGAAAGTGTCGACACGGTGAACTGCCTCTACCGGACCTTGACCGAACGGCTTGGCCGCAGCGACGTGCTGCGCATCACCGCCAAGAACCGCAATCAGGAGCGCGACCGCATTGCTGCCAATTTCGATGCCAATTACAGCGGCAACCAACAGAACGACTATAACATCATCGTCACCAGCGACGTGCTGGCCGAGGGTGTCAGCCTGCATCGCGCCAACGTCATTGTCAACTACGACTCGCCGTGGAATGCCAGCCGTCTGATGCAGCGCAACGGCCGTGTGAACCGCATCGGTTCCACCGCCGACCTAATCTACAACTATATGTTCTACCCCTCACGCGAAGGCGACCAGCAGATACAGCTCTACAGCAACGCCCTCATCAAGCTACAGGGCTTCCACTCGGCCCTGGGCGAGGACTCGCAGATTTACTCCCACGAGGAGATTGTTAAAGAGTTCGAGCTCTTCGACAAGGGGATACACGACGAGAACGACGACAAACTGGCCCTCATCCGCGAGGTGGGCGAATTGAACAGGAACAACCCCGACCTCTACAATCGCATCAAGGCGTTGCCGCCCAAGAGCCGCTGTGTGCGCTCGGCACAGAACAGCCCTGCCAATACCGACGGCACCACGCTGGTCTTCCTTGCCTCGAAGGAGAGGGTCGACTATGTGCTTGTCGATGGCGACAACACGCCTCGCCGCCTGCCGTTTATGGATGCCGTCAAGCGGCTGAAAGCCGATGTCGACGAGCCTGGCTATCCCATCGGCGACACCGAGGAACGGCATTTCGTGCAGGTGAACCGCGCCATCGAACTCTACAACCAGCTGCTGCAGTCGCAGGACACCAGCGTGTCGATGCGCATCAACACGCACGACAAAGTGGTGCTGGGTGCCCTGAAGTTCCTTCGCACGGAGGCCTTCGCCGCTATGGACAGCGACCACGGACAGCAACAGTGCCGCCGGTTGCAGTCGCTGGTGGAGCAGGGTGTATACAACTCGCTGCCGCGCCAGCTCGGCGATTTGGCCAAACAGCAGCGCGGTGCCGACCCGATGAGCAACGAAGAACTCGAGCAGCAGATAATAGAACTGGCGGAGACCTACTGTCCCGACATAGATGAATTGTCGTCTGCCTCGTCACTCATCGCATCCCCCGATATCATCATTTCCGAAACATTCATTGCATAAATTCTTTATCGATATGAAAGAAACGCTCAGAACCCTTTTTCAACAGAAGTTCAATCCTATAGATTATCGCAAGGTGGTGCTGGAGAACCTTCTGCACGCGCAACAGTTGCTCAGTCAGCCTCAATTCCTTGAAGAGACCAACGACGGCGACCGCATCTACGGCCTTGGCTACCTGACTGATGCTGATGGCAAGCAGATTGGCCTCTACTATACCGTTGTGGTCAACAGCGATGTGCGTCGCAAGCGCGTGGGCTTCCGGCAGATGATGAAGTCGTACGTGAAGTATGGTGTCGATGCCGCCATCGCCGTCTTTGCCGACAAGGAGCATTGGCGATTGTCGTATATGAGCGACCTGAAAGGGGGCGAGACCTCCGCCAAGCGTTTCTCCTACATCCTCGGCGATGCCAACGGTCAATACAACACCCCTGTGAACCGTCTGTTGCAACTTGGCGCGCAGGCGCCTCGCCTGCGGCTGAAAAACATTTTCGAAGCCTTTTCCGTCGAGACCCTCAGCGACGAGTTCTTTGACTTGTATCGCGACCACTATGCCGACATCGTGGAGTACCTGACCGGCAAACGAATGGTCAAGGTGGACAGCAAATGGGTGGAAAAGGTTATTCACGCACCGCTGCAGTCGGTTTACGAACAGCTTGCGGGTGTTGAGAATGCCGACAAGATTGTGCGTGACTACGTGAAAAAGATGATGGGCCGAATCGTCTTCCTGCATTTCTTGCAGAAAAAAGGGTGGCTGAACGACGATGCCAACTTTATGCAACACACCTTTTCGGGGAACAAGGATTGTCAGGATGATTTCTTGGAGAAGATTCTGGAGCCTCTGTTTTTCGGATTTCTTAATACCCGAAAAGAGGACCGTGCAAAGCTGTTTGATAAACACCCAAATTGGGATAAGAATCTTTTGGCCGTATGGGAAAACATACCTTATCTGAATGGAGGATTGTTTGAACAGGACGAGGTCGACAACTTGAATATAAGACTTCCACGATCGATGTTTGATGACTTGTTCAAATTTCTTGCGGATTATAACTTCACCGTCGACGAGAACGACCCCGACGATGCCGAGGTGGGTGTCGACCCCGAGATGCTGGGCAAGATATTCGAGAGCCTGCTGGAGGACAACAAAGCCAAGGGTGCCTTCTACACACCCAAAGAGATAGTGCGCTATATGTGCAAGGAAAGTCTTATCGCTTATCTGGATAGTAAAGTGAATAGTGAAATAGTGAATAGTGAATCGAATGCAAGTCTAATCACAAATCACAAATCACTTGTCACTGCCGTCAGGCGATTTGTCGAGACGCACGAGATGCAGCCCGAGCTGGAGCCCTACCGCGACACGCTGGACACCGCTCTCCGCAACGTGAAGATCTGCGACCCCGCCATCGGCTCTGGCGCCTTCCCGATGGGCCTCTTGAACGAGCTCTGGCGCTGCCGCGAAGCCCTTGAGTCCTCGATCGTGTCACAGGTCACTGATCACAGGTCACGCCTAAAGAAACAAATCATCGAGAACAACATCTACGGCGTAGACATCGAGCGCGGAGCCATCGACATCGCCCGTCTGCGTTTCTGGCTATCTATAGTTGTCGACGCCGAGGACCCCGAGCCACTCCCCAACTTCGACTACAAGTTTATGCAGGGCAACAGCCTTATCGAGAGCTACAAGGGCATCGACCTGAGCCGCATTTCCAACCGTCTGCGTGGCGGACAGAGCAAGTCCACGCAGTTGTTGCTGGGCTTGGATAGCGACTTCAGCAAGAAGAACCTGCAACGCCTGATGCGCGACTACTTCTCCGTCACCGACCACAAGCAGAAGGCCAGTATGCGCCAAGCCATCAACGACGAAGTCAAACGTCTGATAACAGACTTCATTGGCGGCACCGCCACCGACCTCGACAAACTCGACCCTTCCGCGAATCAAGACTTCTTTCTCTGGCACACCTGGTTCAAAGACATCTTCGACAATGGTGGGTTTGATATCGTTATTGGCAATCCGCCGTATGGGGCATACTTATCTGCAGAGGAAAAGGAGTATTATCGCATATTATACCCAGAAACACAATTCAAAATCGACAGCTATTCCCTATTTGTGCTTCTTTCCTTAAATATTATGAACTCCATAGGTACGACTTATTTTATAATACCCAATACTTTGTTAGATAATTATTACGAAGAAAAAGTCCGTGAGAAAATTCTGAAATACCATACTTTAATAGAAATCTGTGACTTGTCTGATAATATATTCCAGTCAGCAGTTGTACATTCGATGATTATCGGTTATAGCAAACGTCAGAATGATGTAGATATACGGATAAAAACAGAAAATGTAAAAAATGAACCGATGATGATCCCAGCTCATTATTTCTTGCGCCAACCTCAAATATGTATTTCTTATAGAAATTATGCATACCAGAACCTCTTTGATAAATTGGAGAAAAACAGCGTTCATCTGCAAGATGTTTTAGATATTCGCCAGACAATAAAAACGGGGAATGATAAAATATATATTTGTACCGAGAGAAAAGCGGATAACTTTATGCCGATTTTACGTGGTAAAGATATATGCCGGTATGGATATCAATATCCTGGCTTATATGTAAACTATGGTAAGCATCTTGCAAACCCCATTCGTCACGATATTTTTGATCAACCGAAGATTTTAATACGTGAAGCTGGTGCGAAAATTGTTGCAGCGTATGACGATAAAAATTATTATATTATGTCATCTCTTTATAATGCTATTTTGAAAGATAATTATTTTAATCTTAAATATCTTCTTGCTCTTATAAATTCCAGACTTTTTCAGTTTATTATGAATAAATTAACTTTTGAAAAAACTAAAGGAGCATTTACAAAGGCCAGAATTTTCCATTACTATTTACTCCCTGTAAAAAAAGTTCCCATTAAAGTTCAAAACCAATTCATTGCATTAGTAGACAATGCTATGGAGAAAAAAGAGAAAGATTTCTCTGCAAATATTGACGATATTGAAAATGAAATTGACAATATGGTCTACCAACTCTACAACCTCACCTCGGAAGAAATAGCTGAGATTGAGCAATAAAAAAACAATAATAGACGTTTGTTATAGTATGAATTTTAGAATTGACCACGAAAAGTTTTTACAAGGATTAGAAGCCCTACCCCAAAACCGCTTTGTTGCAATGTTGGATATTATGGGTTTTAAGAAGATTGTCGAGAACGAGGCAACTAGTGAAGTTGCAGCTATTTTTAGACAAATATATGACCGTATAAAAGAAAAAAGATACACAGATAATCTTCATATTACCCATTTTTCAGACACAATACTCATTGTTTCCAAGGATGATTCTGTCGAATCCTTTGAAGGAGTTGTTAACACTGCTGCGAGTTTTGAAAATATGATGATTGCAAATGGATATGCAATTAATGGATGCATATCGCACGGAGGAGTTACAACAGAATCTGGAAATTCATTCGGTGAGCCCTTGGCAAATGCACATATTCAACAAGAAGAACTTTTCTTTTATGGGATAACTTTAGATGAGAAAGCCGAAAAAAAATATGAAGAGTTAGCAAGACAACATTTTTTATTCAGTAATGGTTATGGACCCTTTTCTACTCCCGATATGATTGTGTGGATGAAAGTTCCAACAAAAAAAACTGGATGGACGGATAAATATGTTGTAAATTGGATGGATGTGTTTTCAATGGAAATTAACGCTTCAAATAAACCGCTAACATATGACGAACAGATTCCAATAATAAGAAAATATATGGAGAATTTGTATGAAAAGTACGTCTATAACACGCTGGCAAGTTGTCGAGCAAACATGTATATTCTAAATACCGAATTGGTTTTGAGAGAATGGTATAACTTTACAGGAAATAAAAATGGCGTATCCAAATGGGGCGAACCTTTGTTTGACAGATATTTAATCAAAATTGATGATTGAGATTATGGAAGCAGTACAATCCAACAAAAAATATATAGTAAAATCTCGGGGCGCTAAGCGTCCCTTTTTATTCCCTGTTGAAAAATAATCCGTGGCATATCATATAAAACTCGTATCTTTGCAAAAAAAATGATATGAAGTTTATTACATCAACCGATTTGAAACAATGGGCTGATACAAAAGAATGTCAGCAATTGTTGCCTGAACTTATCAAGAAATTGATTGATACGTCAGTGTCAAATGTTGACAAATTATTATTTCCCGCTGGTGATGCCACGTTCTTTCCAGGCTGGGACGGAATTGTTTCTTGCGAAGAAAGTGTCGATATTGTACCTGCTGGTATCTCGTTATGGGAATGTGGCGCTACAGATGATGTATCGGGGAAAATAAACCGTGATTTCAATAAACGCAATGAAAATCCGTTGGGATATAACAAAAAAGAATCCACGTTTGTATTCGTAACACCTCGAATATGGGAAGGGGCAGAGGATTGGATACAAACACATAGTGAAGGATGGAAAAAGGTTGTTGTCTACACGGCTATTGAACTAGAAAGATGGATTGACAACAATCCATCTGTTGGTATGTGGCTTGCGGAAATACGTTACAAATTACCTTCAGGTGGATATAAACACCCTAAATTATACTGGGATAAATGGGCACAAGGAAAGACATTTAAACTGCCATATGAAATTATACTTCACGGTAGAAGTAATATACAAAACAAAGTAATTGAAACTTGTACAAATAGAGGAACGATTGTTCTTCAGACATTGACACAAGATGAAGGTATTGCTTTTGCTATCGCCACTCTGATTACAAATCAAAATGATGTCTTATTAGACAAACTTATTGTTGCCACTGAGAAAAATGCTTTCGAGGATCTTGTAGGGCACTATAACAACCTCATTATCATAACAAACATTACCGAGGGAGTCCACTATTCAAATAAACGTGGGCACACAATCATTATTGTATCAACTCCAGCTGACAGCGTTAAAGGCGCAATTCAACTGCCAAGAATAGATAGAGAAGGGTTTATTGCTTCTGTAGTAAGAATGGGAATTGATGAGGCAAAAGCAAGAGCTTATGCAACTGATACTGCCCGAGATATAAATGTTTTTAGAAGGCGACTTGGAATAGCGATAGAAAAACCGAAATGGGCAAATTCAATTACGGAATTGTTTCCTGCAGTTATGGTGGGAAAATGGAACGATTCTTGCTCAGGAGACAGGGAAATAATAAAAAAAATTGCGGGAATAGAATATGAGCAATTTGAATTATCTTTATCCAAACATATCGATGAAGAGGATTCTCCTCTATTACATATTGCACATTTGTGGCGAATGCAGTCTCCTTATGAGGCAATTGAATATGTAATGAACTCTAATTGTATACCAAGCTCTTTTTTCAACACCTACAGAGATATCTGTCTTGAATTAATCAAAGATGATGATGTCGAAGCTGTTGAGAAACTTGGAGAAAGCGAATTTCATTTTCACAAATTCAATCAAAAATATTCATATGCAATAAAAGAGGGAGTATTTCAGAATCTATGCCTCCTTTCAGTATTAGATGGTTCCGAGGATAAAGAAGTTGCACAATGGGTTGATGGCACGATAGCACTAATGTTAAAAGACTGGAGCTTCGCTAGATTTCTATCTAACAAACATTTTTTCACGTCCTTAGCAGAAGCATCACCCAATATTTTTTTAAGCTATGTAGAACACATACCTCAGGAACAACTTGACGATATCTTTTTGCCGAGAAAAAAGGAGTTCTCTCTATCAGAGTGGAATATATCATACACAGAACTGCTTTGGGCCTTAGAACTTCTGGCATGGGATGCAGAATATTTAAACCGTGTAACGCGGCTACTCCTGAGGTTTGCAGAGTATGCAAATGAAAGTAACTACGAAAACAGGCCTATTAATTCATTATACAACATCTACAGATTCTTCTTGCCGCAGACATATGTCTCATTTGACGACAGAATGACCATATTAGAGGCATTTCTCCCAAAGTACAAAAATAGTGTCTTTACTATATGCAAAAGAATTTGTGAATCCTTAAATAGGGGTAGTATGCTGGCTCCAACAGTTCATTTCAAGTGGAGATTGTTTGGTATGTTAGAAGCTCCTAAAAACTGTTCTTATCCAACACTTTCAGAGTTGAACAGAATAGTAGACCTTATGTTGAGGTGTTGCGATTATACTGGGAATTCCATTTCAGAATTAATAACCATCTCTTCCAATGCAAACCTAGGTCCTGTGCGAACTCAAATCCTCAATGCCATAAAACAACACATAGTCGATATTGATGACAAACAGACAATAGTTGATGCTTTGAGAAAAGAAATCACCAATCACAAGCAATGCGAAGGTGCTAGATGGGCATTAACAGAAGCTGAACTAAAACCTTATCAAGAACTTTTCAATGAAATAGAATCTAAAGATGTTCTTCTAAAACATGCATGGCTTTTTGAGGGTTACTATGCACAACTACCACACAAGAGGAGCCGTGATTATAGAGAAGAGTATGAGGAGCAGGAAAAGGTACGTTTTGAAGCACTACAGGAAGTGGTTCAGAACAAGGGAGAAAAAGGCTTGTGGGATTTTGTTCAGATAGTAAAGTTTCCAGAAAGTTTGACAAGAAGCATTGTGTCCTTATTCGATGACAAATTGACCAATGACTTTCTTTGGAAATATAAATCGGGAGAACTAAACGAAAGCTTTACCAAGGCGTATTTGACCGCTTTGTATAATAAAGATATTCAAAGATATTTGAATTGGGCAAAAGACCTTGTATCGGAAGAAGATAATGCTGCTATTGTATTGTATGCGCCAGGGTATATATCAGCATTGGCGGATATTGCAGAAAACACTGAAGACATCAAACGGTGTTATTGGGAAAATGTTCAAGTTGGTATTTGGACCAAAAATGATACAGACAGAGTTGTTAGAGAGCTGAAAAACGTTAACCGATATTCAGAGGCAATAGAGATTATTGGTTCTAATAGAGAAAGTATTCAAATATCAGACATTGAGATTGTAGAAATTCTATATAATTATATTACCAATGGTTCTGTTCGGAATAGACATACAGATGTGTACTATATCTCTTTAATTATAGAAAAACTTGACAAATCAGAAGACCCAAATGTAATAAAGCCGTTGGTATTTATAGAATTCGTGTTATTTAGAAAAATCGAACACGAAGTAGACATTAATGATTTGAGATTATCTAAAGAATTATCCAAAAGTCCCGAATTATTGATACAGTTAGTTGAGCTGGTGTATTTGCCGGATGATAAAGATGTCGAGAGGTTAGAAGGAGCAGCATTAGAAAACAAAAAAATACTTTCTGAATGCGCATTTCATATTTTGCATTTTGGGCATAATGTTGTTTCTTTCAAAAACGACGAAGGCGTGTTTGATGGCGACCATATGAAACGCTATATAGAACAATTATACAAACTTGCAAAAGAAAGAAAAAGAACCAATGTGATTGATTATATTGTCGGTGACATATTGGGAGATATACCCCGAAATGAGATTTATCCGCCAACTGCCTTATGTGAATTATTGGAGTATTTAAACAACGATAAAGTTGACGACTCGATAAGAACAAAGATTTATAACAGTAGAGGAGTTTCTGTTAGGGGTTGTTTTGAAGGTGGGGACCAAGAGCGGTCGATAGTATCGATATTTGAGGCATATAAAGAAAAGACCAAATTATTGTATCCAAGAATTACAAGAATATTTGATTGCTTGATAAAAGATTATAAAAGAGATGCTGGGGAAATGGATGTTGATGCACAAATAAAGGATCTGGAATACTAGTATGCAGAATGCAATAGAATCATAAGACGTGCAAAGAAAGATGATCCTATTAAGAAGAAGGGCAACTTTGTTTATGGTAACTACCGAATATTCGTCGTGGTCTGCGTGGGGCTCCATATGCTTGATGAGCGAGCCCGATGTGTGACGGGTCGTCGAAGGTTCATCGAAGGTTCAATGGCTGATATTTTCCATAGACCCCACATAAAAGCACAAAGAAGGATTGATGAACTAATCAAGAAGACTAGAAACGTTTTATTTTCCCAAAGAATGTGAGAGTCGTCACTTGGTTCCATTACACAGGGCCATTTCCTCGCTATGCCAAAACTAAAGCAGGCTTAGGTTTGGTCATTGGGCTTAACGAAATACAACGCAAGATGCCCAACAATGAATTTTATTTTGCCGTATTCGGGGAAAAGTGTAATTTTGCATCGAATTTTGAATTGGTTAATGTATGGCAAATCCGCTTTTTATGCAGAGGTTGCCTTAAATAAATGAGATAGTGAATAAATCGGAAAACAGACAATCGGGTCCCAGGGCCAAAGTTGCAGACTCCAAACAGCAAGTGCCGACTCTGGGACGTGTGGTTGGGATAGGGGAGACGGTGCTTGACATCATCTTCAAGGACGACCAGCCGCAAAAGGCCGTTCCGGGCGGCTCGACATTCAACAGCATTGTGTCGCTCGGACGTGCCGGCGTGCCTTGTGCAATGGTGACGGAAGCTGGTGGAGACCATATCGGCGACATCGTCTGCCGCTATCTGCAGGAAAACGGTGTGTCGTCGGAATACGTCTGCCGCCACAAGGACGTCAAGTCGCATATTTCGCTGGCGTTTCTGGACGAGAACAACGATGCGCAGTACATCTTCTATAAAGACCACGCCTCGGTGTCGATGGATGGCAGGTTGCCGGAGATAACAGGGAGCGACGTGGTGCTTTTCGGCTCCTTCTTTGCAATCAACCCGGTCTTGCGGCCTGTGGTCGGCAGCCTTCTGCAACAAGCTCGCAAGGCTGGTGCTTTTCTTTATTATGATGTGAATTTCCGCAAGAACCACATATCCGATTTGCCTGACGTGATGCCGTTTGTCGAGGAAAATATGCGTCTGGCCGACGTTGTGCGTGGCTCGGTCGAGGACTTCGGCTACCTGTTTGGCCTGCAGGATGGCGACGACATCTATGCCTGTGTGAGCCGCTATTGCCCGATGCTGTTACTTACCGACGGCTCGCAACCGATACGCGTCTACAGTCCCGAGTGCTGCAGAACGTATGACGTTCAGCCTGTTGCAACGGTAAGCACAGTCGGTGCTGGCGACAATTTCAATGCTGGTTACATCTACGCTGTGATGCGTGGCATTAGCGAACAGGACGCCCGCATCGCTATGGCGCAACGATGGAGTCAGGATGTTTGCCGCCAGATTGGAAACAACATCAGCGACAAACTGGTGGCTTGGCTGAAAAACAACAATCAATAATAAGTATTCCGTTTTGAACCTTAGCCTGTTATGGAAATAGACACGACAAATATGTGCTCGCATTTGCAAAACAAACTCTTTGACGTCGATGGCGCTTATCATCGGCTGTGGATTTCTATGCAGGACGACCCCGAATTGACGGCTGTGGTGCGTTCGCGCCAGCTTCACATTTACCGCAATGGGAAGAAAGTGTTGATCCTGGCTGGCAAATCCGCACCGAAAGTCATCAGGGAAGACAAGATATGCGAAATGCTGCCGTAAACAACAATTCACATTATTTATAGCATATTTTTGGTCTGATTTTTCCTTTTCTTTTAGTATAATTTGTGCATTTTTTGATTAGTTTTGTTGACTAATCGAAAAATTATAATATTGTTAATCAGTTTGGTAGTATTTAATTTGTAAATTTATTTTGTTTATATTGTAAACTTGTTTATCTTTGCGTCGTCGTTTGGGGACAAAATGCTAGCTTAGTTTCTGACGATGCAAACTTCGTACGAAAACGAAGTGGAAAATAAGTTGAACAATAAAACATCAAAAGAAATGGAAAACACAATTGAACAAAACAGAGAGATGACGGCCGAGCAAAGCCTGTCGCTCATCACCGAGACGCTTAACAACAGTCGCAAGGAAATCACGCGCCGCAGCGGAAAATACTACATCCTGTGGGGAGCGCTGCTGACGCTCTTCTCGCTTGTGGTCTATGTATTGTGGAAGCTGACTGACCAGGAGGCTTGGAACAACCTGTGGTTTGCGATGCCCGTCATTGGTTTTTTGCTGGCACGGCTGATGAGTCGCAAAGACACCGAAACACACGTGCGGAATGACGTGAGCCGCATCACACAGGGCATCTGGTCCGCTTTCGGCATTTTTGCATGCACGGTAGCGGTCTTCACGATTGCCTATTCCTATGTGAGCGATGGTGCACTCGATCTTGGCAGAACCATACGCGCTATGGTGTCACTGGCAAGTCTTACGGCCGAAATAGTGCTGCTCTTCGGTTTGGCGGAAAGCATCTGCGGAGTGGCGCTGAAAAACTGGGCTATGAAGATTGCCGGTTTTGTGACAGGCATCGGAGGACTGGCCATTTACTACATCACCGGCGCGGCAGAAGAGCAGCTGTTCATTTTCACCTTCGCAGGCCTGGTGCTGGTGGCCACGGGGCTGATTGTCAAACATCAATACAAGTAAGCTATGTTACCGAAATTGGATCCTTTGCTGCATTCCGAGCTGCGGCTGGCCATAGTGTCGATCCTGGCAGGGGTGGAGGAAGCCGACTTCACCTACCTCAAGGAGCAGACCGGCGCCACGTCGGGCAACCTGAGCGTGCAGATCGACAAGCTCGCCGAGGCTGGCTACATCGAGGTCGAGAAGGGCTTCCGCGGCAAGATGCCCCGCACCGTCTGCCGCCTAACGCCGCAAGGCTCCGAAGCCTTCCGCGCCTACGTCAAAGCCCTGCGTAAATACATCGCAGCAGGCAAATGATGTTAACAGGAATTACCATAAATTGGCCAGGAATTAACCAGAAATTTATTTTAAACAGCAATTGCCAGCAATTAAACAGCAATTATCGGCAATTTCTTTTTAGAATGTGAATGTCCGTGAATGGCCATAAAGGTCAAATAAATTTGACCAGTTACTTGAAATAGAAATGGGTTGCTGATGACGCGGCAACCCATTTTGTGTTATGATTACAATCTCTTTTACGAAATCAATGAAGTGATGATCTGTTTCAGCGTGTCGCGGTAGATGTATGCTGCCGCGGCGATGGCGGCCAGAAGCAGAAACAGCAGCAGCCAACGCCACGGATGGCGGCGGCGCGGCGGCAGGATGGTCTCGACCAGATTGGGGTCGGGCAGGGGACTGCTTTCTGTGTCGTCGCCGTCGGTCGAAGGAACTGAAGCCACGGCGGCGGCTATCGATTCGGCGCGCTGGCTTGCAGTGGGCTGCTCGGCCAGATTGCCCGTGTCGGCGACTGGCGTGATGGTTTCCGGGTGGCTGTCGGCCGGTGCCGTGTCCGGTGCCGGGATGGCTTGCGCAGCGGCATCTGCGCTGTCGTCGGTGGCCTCTTGTTCTGTGTCGGCCGTTTGCGGCGACGAGCCGGGGACGTGCCCGCAGTAGGGGCACGTCTCGCTGTCGTCGTAATAGGGTCGGCCGCAGTGGCCGCATTTGATCAGTTTCATAATTCGAATTGATGATGTTTGGTGTGACCTGTGGCAAGTGACCTGTGACCATTGGTTAGTGACCTGTGATCAGTGACCTGTGACACGAACGCTCTCGTTTCACTGGTCACAGGTCACTTGTCACTTTTCACAGGTCACTTGTCACTTTTCACAGGTCACTTGTCACTTTTCACAGGTCACTTGTCACTTTTCACAGCTCACTTGTCACTTTTTCAAATAAGTGTCGAACCAGTCGATGAAGTTGCGATGCCAGAGCAGGCTGTTCTGCGGCTTCAGCACCCAGTGAGTCTCGTCGGGGAAGTAGAGGTAGCGGCTGGGGATGTGGCGCATCTGGGCGGCATTGTAGGCTGCCATACCCTCGCTGGCCACGATGCGGAAGTCGAACTCGCTGTGGATGACACAGATGGGCGTGTTCCACTTATCAACAAACAGGTGGGGCGAGTTGCTGTAGCTCTTCTTGATCTGCGGATTGTTCCAGTCCCAGTAGGGGCCGCCGAGGTCCCAGTTGTCGAACCACATCTCCTCGGTTTCGAGGTACTGCTGCTCGAAGTTGAACATACCGTTGTGGGCCAGGAAAGCCTTGAAGCGGCGTCCCTCGTTGTAGCCCTTGATGTCGTGGTTGTGGCCGGCAAGCCAGTAGATGCTGTAGCCGCCGAAGCTGGCGCCGCAGGCACCGATGCGCTCGCGGTCGATCATCGGCAGCGAGGCAGCCCAGTCGGTGGCGGCCATATAGTCCTGCATACACAGTCCGCCGTAGTCGCCGCTGATTTCCTCAAGCCATTCCATACCGAAGCCGGGCACGCCGCGGCGGTTGGGGGCGATGACAAAATAGCCGGCGCCGCTCATCACCTCAAAGTTCCAGCGGGTGCTCCAGAACTGGCTCACGGGGCTTTGCGGGCCGCCTTCGCAGAAGAGCAGGGCGGGGTAGGTCTTGGTGCTGTCGTAGTCGTAGGGATAGATGAGCCAGGTCAGCATATCCTTGCCGTCGACGGTCTTGACGTAGCATTCCTCGACTTTGCCCATACGCACCTGCGACAGGACGTCGTCGTTGAAGGTGCTCAGCTTGGTGCCTTCGGCCATCTTGTCGCTGGCGTTGTAGGCATAGAGCGTGGCGGGATACTGTATAGAAACCTGGGTGGCAATGATTTTGCTGCCGTTCATCTTGATGCCGTTGACGTCGTGGTAGCCGTGGCTGAGCTGGCGCACCTCCTTGGTGTCGTAGTTGAAGCCGAAAATCTCGCTCATACCGCGATACGAAACCACGGCAAACAGCTCCTTGTCGTCGGCTGACCAGCAGAGGCTGCCCACGCTGTAGTCGAAGTCGGCCGTAAGGTCGGTTTTCTCGCCCGTTTCGAGGTCCATCACCATCAGGCGCAGCTTGTCGCTCTCATAGCCGTCGCGCTCCATACTTTCCCAAGCCACCAGCTTGCCGTTGTGGCTGAAGACGGGGTTCTGGTCATAGCCCATAATGCCGTCGCTGATGTTGACGGTCTGGCCGTTCTCGAGGTTGTAGATAAAGATGTCGCTGTTGGTCGAATGGGCATAGTCGTAGCCCGTCTTCTTGCGGCAGGTGTAGACGATGGTCTTGCTGTCGGGGCTGTAGTTGTACTGCTCCGTGCCGCCCCAGGGGCGCATCGGGCACTCGAAGGTGCTGTCGATGATGTTGACAACTTTGTCCATCTGCGCCTTGCCGTTCTCGAAGGGCACATAGAAAATCTGCGGAATCTCGTCCACCCAGTTGTCCCAGTGGCGATACATCAGGTCCTCGTTGATGCGGCCCGTGGTCTTGTCAAGGCCGGCATAGAGCTTCTCGAGGTGCTCGGGGCGCTCGACGGGGATGGTGCTGATATAGACCAGCGACTTGCCGTCGGGGGCCATCTTGAAGCCCTCAAAGCCGCGCTCGTGCTCGGCCACCACGGTTTCGCCCTTGCTGCCCAGGTCCATCGAAAGGATCTGCGCGCCGCGGCAGAACATAATCGTGTTGTCGTCGAGCCATACGGGGTTGAACTCGCTCTGCGCCGTGGTCGTCAGGCGCTCGCCGTCGCCGCCCTCGATGGGCATCAGGTAGAGCTCGGCGTTGTTCTTGTTCTGCTCCATATCGGTGTAGCGCAGCGTGTAGAGCACCTTGCTGCCGTCGGGGCTGATGGCGTATTCGCTCATAACGCCAAGGCTCCACATCACCTCGGGGGTGAAACGTCCGTCCTGGACTTTTACTTGCGGCTTCTCGACGATGATTTCGTCGTTGCCGTTCTGCTTCGAGCAGGCGCACACCAGCGCCAGCGAAGCCATTGCGATAAAGATTTTCTTCATTGTTTGATGTTTATAGGATTTGTATTGATTTTTGCATTAAGTAACTAAAAGGGAGTTAAAGGGGGAGTAATAAAAGGGAGTTAAAGTGGGAGTAATAAAAGGGAGTTAAATGGGGAGTAATAAAAGGGAGTAAAAGGGGGAGTTAAAGGGGACAATACATTTTGCAACAATATTGTAGACAAATGTATTGTCCATTTTAACTTCCATTTTAACTTCCATTTTAACTTCCTGTTTAGCTTCCATTTAACTTCTTATTTTAACTTTCTTGAACAGATTTGGTCGGTCAGCTTGGAAACCCCGATTTCGAGGCCGTTACAAGATGCTGATTTACAGCACCTGCTCTGCCCGTTGTACAGTATATGTACAGTATATGTACAGTATTTGGACGCTTCC
>R20__coassemble_1160_pt1 | contig 15864 bp, 14 predicted proteins | sample R20__metabat2_low_PE_005 | metagenome-assembled genome bin R20 | reverse complement strand
CCCCCCCCCCCCCCCCCCCCCCCCCCCCCCCCCCCCCCCCCCCCCCCCGCCCGGCCCGGCCCGCCCGGCCCCCCTGGGGCAGGGAGACGGTCAAGCCGCCCGCCGCCCCCCGGGGGGCAAAACAGGCGGGGGCCCCCCCCCTGGGCCCCCCCCCCCCCCTGAAGCGGAACATTGGCTCGCGACACGCGCGTCAGCCAATCAGGTTCTTCAGCCGACGCGCCTGGCTGCGACTGAGTTTGAAGTAGTTGCTGTCGATGCGGAAAAAGCGGTACGAGGCGCTGATGTACATACGGTAGCGCACCCCGTCGTCGTCGTAGAGGTTCACCTCCTTGGCCGGCACAAAGCCGATGTAGGCCCGCCTGGCACGCGCAATTGCGGACATAAACTCCTCGTAGTCAACCTGCTCGAAGTCGTCGGCCTGATAGTCGGACACTTCGACATCGGTGATGATATAGCACTCGTACATCTCCTCGAAGCGCGGCACACGCTTCGTTGACGAGGTCAGGCCCAGCAGCAGCAACGCCGCAAGGGCCATAAGCAGGAGCCTGCCGCCGAAGACGGCGGCCTGTGGACGCTTGTTGTGCATATTGAAACCTGTCATTCCTTGACTTCCAGCACCTTGCCGTGGTCGGCGACAATCTGGCGGTAGAACCATTCGGGATAGGGCGGCTGCCTGATGCCGGTGACGACGCCGGTGGGCGTGGTCTTGATGCGGCCGTTTTCGACGGTCTTGATGTTGCCGTCGATGTATTTCATCAGCAGCAGCTGGTCGAGCTCCTTCCAGCGGAGCATCATCTGGTCGGCGCAGCGGTTGCTGGTCTTGTTGAGCGCAGCCACCAGGCGGGCGTCGTCATAGTTCTCGTACTGGCTGCTGACGCCGTCGACAATCTGGACGAAATCTTTCTCCAGCTCGCCCTGCACGCGGCGGATGTCGACTATCATCGAGTCATAGCGCAGGTAGCAGAAGTTGCTGACGCGGTTGAAGAGCCAGAAGGCCGATGTCTCGCTGTACTGGCTCATCGAGCCGTTGCCCTCTTCGAAGCAGACGGGTACCTGTGTGATGCCGCAGAACATTGGGCAATAGACAGTTGAATAGGTGTCGTCGACGCCAAACCAGATGATGCCGCCCAGCTTGTCGGGCAGCCACGAGCGGCACTGGGCAATGAAGCTGAAGCCCGTCTGCTGCGTCGATATGGCGCGCTCGTGGACATATTTCTTGCCGTCGACCTCAAAGTCCATCGGGCGCCAGCGGTAGGGGCAGTGGAACGGACCGGCACCGACATCGCCGGTCATATCCATCGGCGTGCCCTCGTAGTGGTCGCGCATCAGCTCCATAACGTCGCGGACCGTGAGCTTGCGGTCGGGCTCGATCCACAGCGGCAAGCGCTTGGCGGTCTTGTCGCCCATAGCGAAGGCCTCGTACTGCTTCATATTGCCGTTCACGCGGTTGAACATAGCGTAGACGCGTGCCTCGCAGGCGCGCAGACCGCTGAAGGTAAGGGGGTTGTAGGTGTCGGCATAGCTGAAGTCGGCATCGGTGTGCTTGGGCTGGCCGGCATAGGCGGCGATGTTGCGGGCCTTGGCGAAGGTGACGACGTCGCTGCTGTAGACGCACTCCACTTCGGGCTCGAAGATGTACTTCAAGTTCTTGCTGCTGATGGCTTTACGCTCACCGTTTTTCGCTTTCCGCTGTTCCTGCGGGAAGGTGGTGATGCGGGCCTGGTTGGCGTGGCCGCAGACGTAGCCTTCGGGCACACGGAGCGCCACCCACACGGCACCCTTTTCGCTGCCTTTGCTGGTGATTTCGAATATCCAAACCTCCTTGGGGTCGGCCAGCGAGAAACTTTCGCCGCCGTCGGAATAGCCGTAGGTTTCAACCAGTTCGGCCATCACCTTGATGGCTTCGCGGCAGTTGGCGGAACGCTGCAGGGCCAGGTAGATAAGGTTGCCGTAGTCGATGCCTTCGGCGTTGCCCTTGTCGAGGGGGCTGATGCCGCCCCAGGTGGTCTCGCCGATGGCCAGCTGCTTCTCGTTGATGAAGCCCACCACGTTGTAGGTGTGCGCCACCTGCGGAATCTCGATCTGGAACTTCAGGCTGCCGTAGTTGTAGAGCTTCACGGTCTCGCCCGGCTGGTGGTCGCCGCCGCGGTGGTAGCGCAGCTGGCCGTAGCGCGTATGGCTGTCGGCAGCGTAGGTTATCATCGTCGACCCGTCGGCCGACGCGCCACGACTGCAGATGAAGTTGGTGCAGGCCCTCGCGGCATTCCATCCGCACAGTAAAGCTATGACAATAAAGATTTTGTACTTCATAAGTTGTGTATTTGATTATTAACAAAAATTACCATCGCATTAATGCACTCGCACATTAACGCACTCACACTAACGGGAATGAGTCTAAATTATTGTTTTAAGGGAACATTCAATTTGCTCGCGACGCGAGCAGGTGGTTTTAAACAGGAATTACCATTTTTTTAGACAGGAATTACCAGGAATTGACCAGGAATTAGCAGAAATATTATTTTAGTTTAACAGCAATTACCCAGCCGATGGTACGCAGGCGCCTCGCCTGCGATTATTAACAGGAATTACCAGTAATTGGCCAGGAATTATCATAAATATTTTTTTAAACAGCAATTACCCAGCCGATGGTACGCAGGCGCCTCGCCTGCGATTATTAACAGGAATTACCAGTAATTGGCCAGGAATTATCATAAATATTTTTTTAAACAGCAATTACCAGCAATTGAACAGCAATTTTCAGCAATATTTTAAAAAAAGGCAACATAATAATTATCAGCAATTCGCTCGCATCGCGAGCGGAAAAATCCACAAGATCTCGCTCGCCTGCGAGCAGGAGGTTCTTCTTCGGTATCATTCGCCTAACCCGACTAAAAACAAAATTTTGCCAGTCCGAAATATCTTCGTACTTTTGCAAATCGAAATCAACAACAAAATGGAAACACAAGGAGCATACACATCGCCGATGAGGCCTGAGGTTTCGCGCACTCGCAAAGTGGCGAAGTCCCCTACGCCAATTACGGAAGGCTATGTCTCGGCCGAGGAGTTCAACCACGTCTTCGAGCAGAAAATACACACCAACAAGCAGGTGGAGACCACGCCCAAAGAGAGGCTACACACAGTCGAGGAGTTTATTGACAAGTTGGAACGGGCTGTGCTGGAAAGATTATGAAGGTCTACACGGTCAGAATCCTCGATGCCGTTTTTGCTGACATTGACGACATTGCCGACTATATTGTTGCCGTCAGCACTCCGGAACACGCGTCCAAATATGCGCGGGAGCTGCAGGCCGAGATTATGTCGCTGAGCTATCTGGCTGGTATCATTCCCGAAAGCCGCTACCTCTCCGTTCGCCACTACCACCCACACGCCAAACAATTGCGCACCCACAACAAGCAGTTGAACATCATCTTCCATATCGAAGGCAACATAGCAATAGTGGATAAGATATTGGCCTCGAAAATGATAACAAAATAACAAGAATGGCAAACAATATTCATAACCCACTGACTATCACCTCCCCACAAAACAAGTACGGTTTTGTAGGAACAGTTTCCCTTTTTTATTCAGTTTGTTTTAATCCTCTCTGCGCCGCCGACAGGCGGGGCAGGGCTTGACTTGTATTTTAATTCCATTAAGATTATTTTATGAACGATAAAGAAAAGAAAAAACAAAGGCTTTTCACAATATTTTCAGCGAGTTGACGTTCCCTTTGAAAAAGGGAAAATGAAACCTAAGGTTATTCTATTAGCCGGTCTGTTGGCGTTGATAGCCTGCAGCAGCCAGACGGCACAACGCGACAGCGTGGCCGACAGCATCAACAGCATTGAGGTCGAAGCCAAGCCCGTGAAAACACAAACCCTCGTCATCGACGTGGAGAAGCTCGAACCTCCGAAAGGGCCTTTGGCTACGGTGCACTATGACAAGGCGCTTCGCAATCTTCTTGACTTATTCGACGTGGATGGCAACACCATCATCGCCCACACGCGACAGACCCGGCCGCTTGTGGAGTCGAACCACCCGTTCTTTTACACTATGTATCGCGCCTATGCCGACCACCGTCCCGTCGAGCTCTCGCCCGAGGCCCTGTGGCTGCTCATCTGCCAGGGGTTCTCGCTGCACGTGAACAACAACGCCGAGGAACTGCGGCCGCTGTTCGTCGATTTCGAGGGCAAGCGGACGCTGACGGCGTCCAGCCAAGGCATCCGCCTCGACGACCCCAACAGCCCGTGGGAGCGTGTCTTCCCGCAATTCACCTCGCAGATTGCCGCCTACACCGGCCAGGAACTTATCGACGTGCTCGCTGCCGACTTCACCACCTCGACGCCCGCCTCGCGCGTGGCCTCGCAAATTACCGTTATGGAGAGTATGAAGCAGTATTTCGACTACGAAATGACCATCTGCGGCATCCCTCAGGTCATCCTGCACGGCACGCCGGAGGACTGGCAGTCGGTCATCGACCGCACCGAGTTTCTGCGGCAATACAAGCTCAACTGGTGGGTCGACGAGATGCTGCTCGTACTGAAGAAAATCAAGAGTGCCTCGGAGGGCGAGGTGGACCAGGCCTTCTGGCGCGGTATGTTCAAGCAGCACGACCTGAAACACGAGATGTGTGGCGACCCCAAGACCCTGGCCGACGGATGGATTGTTAAGTTCTACCCATACGATTGCTATAAACACCGCAACAGCCTGAAAGGCCTCTACGACGGCGCATCGGACCTCCCGCCCGAGCTCGCGTCGGTACCTGTCAGGTTCGAGGGTGCCGATGGAGAGACCGCCAACCTCACCCTATGGGCCGGCTTCGTGGGCATAGCCCAGGACACCGCCACCCTCGCCCTGCGCCCCGAGATTGGCTGGTTCATCACCCGCGACAAGGAGAAACAGCAATGACCTACGAACCGAACACCTGGGTGAACTTCGACGGCTATGTGTCGCTGGTCATAGGCGTGTGGCCGGGCTACTACGAGCCTTTCGATGCCGAGGTGGTGGATGGCAAAATACGCTGCGGCGAGCGAAGATACCGGCAAATAGTGCTGCGCGACCTCTTCGACAAACACGGACGCCGCCTGGCGGGCGTGCCGGCAATGAAATACCTCGAAACAATAGAGGAAGACCTGAATCCCGCCAGCAAGGAAGATATGCGACGCATCGAGCGCTTCCGTACCTCGCATCCCGACGAATACCGCCGCTGGATGGAGCGCGACGCCACCTGCACCGACTATGTGATGGTGGGCATCGCCGTACCGCCAGCGGAACAGAAAGCCACCCTGACCAAGCTTCGCAAGCTGTCGCGCAACCTGCCGACTGCGTTCACCTACCGCGAGCTGGCGGGCTTCGCCACCGAGGCCAGTGTAAGTCTGAAGGGCTGCTGCAACGAGTATGATTCGCGCTATGATGACTATGTCTGCTTTGGACTCCACTTCCGAGTGGGCGAACAGCTGGGCAGGCAGCAGATCTACTACGCCGTCAAACACTTCGACTACCGCGACAGCGCCGAAGATGCACGCCTGCTGTCCGACCCCTCCTGCTGGTTCAACTTCGAACACCTGTTCCTCTTCACGGCACGCAACGTGAAGGAATACCTTGCGCTTCACCCCGACACGTCGCTGCAAAAGTTGCTCGAAGAGATGAAGACGGCCTTCAGCGCTCTCATCAACAGCAAACACAAAAGCAACCCTTTGGCAAACGAATTCTTCCGCTGGGTACCCAAACGGATGTTCGACCGCGAAGAGGTTTGGATGGCTGCAGCCGAATACCTTGACCGCCTTGCCGACCGATTCACCACCGCCCCCGTGGCCGAAGCCCTGCGCACCCAGGAGTGGCAAAAGAAATACAATTGGATTTACGACGTATGCTCATAAACAGAAAACACAGGAAGAGACAGAAGCCGCCCTGCCACCACTGGCGCGTGGAAGTGGGCAATGTGGTGGTGTGGACCCGGAATGTGCAATACGGCGAACGGCATCACAGGCAATGGGATTCGGAGGCATTGTTCTTCGAGGCTCTACGTCTTGGCGACGATGAGCCAGAACGCCAAGTGGAAATCCTCACCCAGGCCATAGCACTCACCCCTCGCGATGCCGATTGCTACAACAATCGCGGCATCGCGCGTGACGCCTTGGGCGACGCCGAGGGAGCGCTGGCGGACTACGAGCAGGCCATCCTGTTCAATCCCAAGCGCGCCGAAGCCTGGAACAACCGCGGTTTCCTGCGCTACAAGCAGCAACGCTATGCCGAAGCCATTGCAGACTTCGACCGCGCCATAGATCTTGACCCCGAGTACGCCAATCCTCGCGTGAGCCGTGGCGCCGCCTACGGTATGCTGGGCCAGCACGACCGCGCTATGGAGGACTTCCGGCAGGCCATCGAGATCGCCCCCGATTTCCTGATGGCCTACGTCAACCGTGCCGCCTACAATATGAACCTCGGCCAGCTGGACGAAGCCCGCAAAGACCTGTTATGGGTGCTGGAACAGGAACCCGACGAGCACACACGCGCCTACGTCGACCAGTACCTTCAAATGCTTGACCAACAACAAAAGTCGAAAGTATAATCTTTTGCCAAGCCGCAAAACAAAAGGCAATAAAAGAGGTGGCTCCGCAATGGAGCCACCTTTTTCGTTTTCGTCTTCTACGTATATTATATGTTGATACATATAGAGATTCTTAGAGAAAGTCCATATAATTGTCACGTGTGACAGTCTTTACTTCAACATCTGGATATGCGCCGATAAACGTTTTACTGATTTTAGCTTTCTTTGTCGGATTCCACTTGAATTCGTATGCCGTCATCCTGCCGTCACACTCTTCGATGTAATCAATTTCCTGCTGCTGCGTAGTGCGCCAAAAATAGGATTTGGCATAGGTAAGCGCATAGTGTTTCTTCTTCAGCAATTCTGCGACCATATAGTTTTCCCACAAGGCTCCGATATCTGCCCTCACATCGATGGGGGAAAGGTTTCCGATGAGGGCATTGCGTATTCCATTGTCGTAAAAATAGATTTTTCGTCCCGACTTTATCTCGGTACGCAAATTGCGACTGAAGGCACCCAATCGGAAAATCACCTGTGCCTGTTCAAGCAGGTTTATGTACTTCTCGACTGTGGAGCGGTCCAAATCTACCATACGGCCAAGTTCGTTGGTGGACACTTCGCTGCCGACTTGATAGGCTAACGCTTGGAGCAATCGCACAACCTTGTCGGGTCGCTTGATACGCTCCCAGATGAGCACATCTTTATAAAGATAGCTTTCGGTTAGATTATTTAGGATTTCGCGTTCGTTGCCAGGGTTGCACACCACATCGGGGTAGCTGCCATATACCAAGCGTAGCGGCAGTTTCTGCCACTCTTGCAAAGCACCGAAATGTGTTGCCAACTCGCCATACGACAGCGGAAAAAGTCGGTATTCCCACTTGCGTCCAGTCAGCGGCTCGTTGACTTTGTTGGCAAGATCCAACGAGGAACTACCTGTAATGATCAACTGTATTTCTGGATAATTATCTGTCAACAATTTACATTTCAGCCCGATATCCTCTATACGTTGTGCCTCATCGATAACGACAATGCTGCTTTTCCCCAACATACTGCGATATCGTTCCACCGTAATACTTGCCATTAACGTGCGTGTCTCAAGATTGTCGCCGTTCATCCATAGCACATCGTCCTGTCCTTGCAGACAATCCTTCAAAAGGGTGGTTTTCCCCACTTGTCGTGCTCCAATCAGAACTATTGCTTTCCCCGAGTGCAGCTTACTTGATATTAAACTGCTCATAATCCGCTGTATATGCATATTTTTTATATTTATTTTACGATGCAAATATACATAATTTTGCGGATATAATCCGCAAAATATTATAATATTTTGCGGATTACATTCACAAAAATTAGTGTTTTTCAGTAATTCCGCATTGTTTTGAACGATATGAAAAAACAGGGCAACTTATATTTAAGCTACCCTGTTCGATTCGTAATCAACGTATGTAATCTATTGGTATGTTGATATTGCATATGAAGTTAACGTTAAGGTTAAAGTTAACGTTGAAAAGTTACTTCACCTCGATGATGTTGCCGTGGTCTTTCACTATCTGGCGATAGAACCACTGCGGATATTCGGGCTGGTTGGGCATAGCGCAGCCGCCCCATTCGGTGCGTTTGAACTTGCCGTTCTCTTCCTTCTTGACGTTGCCGTCGATGTATTTGATCAGCAGATACTGGTCAAGCTTGGTCCACTCGTCCATCATCTTCTTGGCCTGGCGGCCGCTGAAGTCGTTGAGCAGTGTGGCCACCTCGTTTTCGGTGGCGTTCTTGGCGCGGTTGTCGAACTTCTCGACGTCGGTGATGAAGCCTTCCTCGAGGTCGGTCTGCACCTTCTGCAGGTCGACAATCATATCCTTGTAGCGACTGTAGACGAAGTTGGTGACGCGGTTGAAGAGCCAGAAGGCGGAGGTGGCGCTGTAGGTCAGCATATCGCCGTTGCCCTCGCGGAAGCAGACGGGGATGTCGGTGATGCCGCAATACATCGGGCAGTAGACGGTGCTGTAGGTGTCGTCGACGCCGAACCAGATGATGCCGCCCACCTTGCGGGGCAGCCAGCTGCGGCACTGGGCCACAAAGCTGAAGCCGGTCTGCTGGGTCGAGGTGGCGCGCTCGTGGACGTATTCCTTGCCGTCGACCTTGAAGCCCATAGGACGCCAGCGGTAGGGGCAGGCGAAGGGGCCGGCACCCACATCCTGGGTCATATCCATAGCGGTGCCCTCGTAGTGGTCGCGCATAAGGTCCATAACCTCCTTGACGTCGACCTTATGGTCGGGCTTGATCCACAGGGGCATACGCTCGGCGTTCTTGTCGCCCATAGCGTATTTCTCGTATTTGCTCATACTGGCGTTGACGCGGCGGAACATAGCGTAGACACGGGCGTCGCAACCGCGGATACCGCTGAAAGTCAGCGGAGCATAGGTGTCGGTGAAACTGAAGTCGGCATCGGTGCCGGTGTACCAGCCGCAGGCGCGTGCGAAGGTGATGACATCGTGGCTGTAGACGCATTCGACCTCGGGCTCAAAGAGATAGTCGAGGTGCTTGCTGCTGATGGCGGTGTGCAGACCCTTGCCTTTGGCCTTGGCGAACTTCTTGGGCTCCTGGGGGAACTGGGTGATGCGGGCCTGGTTGGCGTGGCCGCTGACGTAGCCGTCGGGGATGCGGCGGGCAACCCACACGGCGCCGTCGGTGTAGGTGTATTTCAGTTTCTTCGACAGGTCAGCCTTGGTCAGGCCGGGACGCTTGCCGATGAGTTCGAAGATCCACACCTCGTTGGGGTCGCAGATGCTGAAGCTCTCGCCCTCGCTGTGGTAGGGATAGTCGTTCAGGAAACCTGCCAGCACCTGGATGGCCTCGCGGGCGTTGCGGGCGCGCTGCAGGGTGAGGTAGATGAGCGAGCCGTAGTCGATGCCGCCCTCAATCTCGTTGGCCAGCTCCTGGCGGCCGCCGTAGGTGGTCTCGCCGATGGCCAGCTGGAACTCATTGATGTTGCCCACAACGCTGTAGGTCAGGGCGACTTGCGGAATCTTGATCAGGGGCTTGCCGCTGTCCCAGTCGACGACTTGGAACATCGTGCCGGCGGGATAGCTGGCGGCCTTGCGATAATAGAGCTCGCCGTAGAGCACGTGGCTGTCGGCAGCGTAGGTGATCATCGTCGAGCCGTCCTTGGTGGCACCCTTTGTGAAAAGAAAATTGGTGCAGGCTTTTGTGTTGCCAAAAGGCATCATAACGGCAGCCAAAGCAAAGGCTGCTATAAGTCTGTTGATTTTCATAGGCTTTGTTATTTTAAAATATTTGTTTTACTTGATAAATTTCTTGCCGGCATCCCAGGCACCGCCAACCACGCCGCCCACGCTGCGGTAGGAGGGCATCGAGGCGTCGAAGACGATGGGCTGCAGCTTGTCGAGGTCGATGCGGCCGTCGGTCAGGATGGACGGGTCGGCAATGGTGTTGACCACTTCGCCGATGACGAAGCAGCCGTCACCCTCGCGCTCAATGATTTCCACCACACGGCACTCCATCGTCAGCGGATACTGGTCTATGATGGGGGCGTTGATGTTCTGGCTCTTGGTGACGGTGAAGCCGGTCTGGGCAATCTTGTCGGGGACGTCGTTGGCGCTGACGGTGCCGAAGTAGTCGCTCTCGGCCACATCGCGCTGGGTGGCGTAGCTGAGGGTGAACTCCTTGGTGGCACGCAGGTTGGTCGTCGTGCGGTGGGGCGACAGACGGAAGCAGACCTGGTTGTTGTCGCACTGGCCACCCCAGGCAGCCATCATCACGTCGGGGTTACCGTTCTCGTCGTAGGTGCCAATCATCAGCGCCGGCTGGGGCGTGACGAAGATCTTGGCTCCCATATTGGTGCGGTTAGCGACATCGGCAAGTTCCAACTTTGCCGGCTCGTTCTGCACATTGTTTTCTTCGACTGGCTGAGCCTCTTTGTTGCCCGAACAGGCAGCAAGGGCTATTGTCAACGAAAGTGCAGCGATAGACTTAAAAAAATTGATTTTCATATTGGTTACAAAAGTTTCTTTTTGAGGTTCAAGATCATATCGTCCGTCATCTTCTCCAGGTCGTACTGCGGATTCCAGCCCCACTCGTTGCGGGCGCAGCTGTCGTCCATCTTGTTGGGCCAGCTGTCGGCAATGGCCTGCTTGATGGGTTCCGGCTCGTAGACCATTTCGAAGTTGGGATAGCGCTTCTTGATGGCGTTGTAGATGATTTCGGGATCGAAACTCATCGAAGTGACGTTGAACGAGTTGCGGTGCACCAGCTTGCTGGGGTCGGCCTCCATAATGTCAATCATAGCCTTCTGGGCGTCGGGCATATACATCATATCCATATAGGTGCCCTTCTTCAGCGGGCAGACGAACTTCTCGCCCTTGACGGCAGCGTAGTAGATCTCGACTGCATAGTCCGTCGTGCCGCCGCCAGGCAGGGTCTGGTAGCTGATCAGGCCGGGGAAGCGCACGCTGCGGGTGTCGACGCCGAAGCGGGTGAAATAGTAGTCGCTCAGCAGCTCGCCGGTCACCTTGGTGACACCGTAGATGGTGTTGGGGCGCTGGATGGTGTCCTGCGGCGTGTTGTCGTGCGGGGTCGAGGGACCGAAGGCGCCAATCGACGACGGCGTGAAGACGGCGCAGCCGAACAGGCGGGCCACCTCGAGGCAGTTGACCAACGAGCCGATGCCGACGTTCCAGCCCAGCATCGGGTTCAGCTCGGCCGTGGCGCTGAGGATGGCGGCCAGGTTATAGATAGTGTCAATATTGTACTGCTTCACGGCAGTGGCAATCTGCATAATCTGGGTCGAGTCGATGCGCTCCACGGGGCCGCGCTCGTAGGGGTCGCCCTTCAGCGGACGCAGGTCGCTGCACACCACGTTGTTGTCACCATAAATGTCTCTCAGGTTGCGTGTCAGCTCGGAACCAATCTGTCCGCCGGCACCGACGATAAGGATTTTTTTCATTGCAATTGATATTTTATTATTTTATTACTTCTTTTTGTTAATATTTTTCTCAATAACGAACAAAGGCTCAAACCGTTACAACGGTCATAGCCTTCTTTTCCAAAAAACAAAGATACAAAACTTGGAAATACTGACAAAGAAAAGGCCGACAGAAATTTCGTAAATCACGCAGAATGCTCTTTTCCTGCTCGCAAGCGAGCGAGATCCTGTGGAATTTGCCTTCTGCTCGCAAGCGAGCGAAATCTTGTAAATCTTGTGAATTATTTTTTTCGCCTGCTCGCAAGCGAGCGAGATCTCGTAGATCTTGTGGATTTTTCTTTTTCTCCTGCTCGGCGTTCCGCCTCGCGAAATCTTGTAAATCTTGTAAATTATTTTCCTGCTCGCTGGCGCGATCAAAATCCATAAATCTTATAGATTATAACGCTCGCAAAGCGAGCGAATTGCTGACAATTATTATGTTGCTGGTTTTATTATAAAAAATTGCCGGATAATTGCTGTTAAATTGCTGGTAATTGCTGGTAAACTAAAAAATATTGCTGGTAATTGCTGTTCAATTGCTGGTAATTGCTGGTAAACTAAAAATATTGCTGGTAATTGCTGTTCAATTGCTGGTAATTGCTGTTAAACTAAAAAAAATATTTCTGATAATTCCTGGTCAATTACTGGTAATTCCTGTTAAAAAAAAACTCGCATCACGAGCAAAATCTTATAAATTAAAGCAATTCCCGCCTGCGCAACTACGCGAAGCGGGAATCCACAAGTTCTCTGCCCTTCAAGGCGTTTATTTGTCGTCGATATTGATAGCCGTGGCGCTTTCCTTCAGGTCGCGCACGCGGCCTTCAAGGCGTCTCAGGGCCGTGTAGGCCACAATGCGTTCCACGCCGTTGGCGAAGATGCCGATACCCAGCAGGATGCCGAACAGGGTACCCACCTTGTCGGGATTGCACAGGGCCACAAAACCCAGCAGCAGGCTGCACAGGCCCAGCAGGGTCATCAGCCACCAGCGGTCATAGCCCGAGCGCTTGTAGTCGAACGACAGCACCGACAGCGAGATGCCCTCGAACATCACCCAGATGGCGAAGACCACTATCAGAGTATCGGCGGCCAGCAAGCCGTTGGCCAGGAACATCAGGCCGACAACAATCTGGAACACCGCCAGTAGCGTCGTCGAGCCGGCATTGGGCAGATAGCGCTGCGCGCCCAGGCCGAACAGCAGGCCAAACACGCCCGTCAGCAGTATCAGCAGACCCACCAGCCAGGCCATCGTCACGAAGCTTTCGCCCGGATTCAGAATACACACCACGCCCAGCACAATCAGCAGCAGGGCACTAAGGAAAAGATAGACATTTACTCGTTTCATATTGTTTTTATTTTTGTTTACTACAACAACGCTGTTATGCCGCAATTATTGCATCAAGGCAACTCTAATTTAGGGGCAAGAATTCGTTTTCTTGCCGTGGGTCTTTTAGAACATCTTTGAAGATGATTGAGGAACTGCCATAAAAACCGTGCGGTTCCAAGAATCCTATTTTAGATTACAACCTTGAGTCAATGTCTTTCTCCTCATAATTCCCATCAAGTAATGCCTGTAGCCAATCTTTCCCAATCTCATCAATATAACCCTTCTGATAATAGTTCTCTATTAGCAATTCCATATCTGATTTTTTATCGCCTCGCAACAATCGAATACCTATATACCAATTCAACGTGTAGGGATCAACCTCAGTAGCCACAGCACACCTAGCCAGTTGATTGTCTATGTATTTTTGCAAATATCTCGATTCATCCATTTTTTCAACAAATTTTTGTCTCTCAAAGCAATACTCCATATAAGCAACTAATTCATCAAATTTTTTATCTCTTATCTCAAATTGCCTATAATAATTATATTTGGAAATTTCCGTAATAAGTAACTCCTTAGTTTTGCCAAAGTTCCCAAATGCTTCGTCTTGACAGGTATCTAAAACTGCAAAAACAGTGTCGTATTTGTGGAGCAGTCTATAAACCGACAATATCCTAGTATGCCATGAAATACTATTATCTTCATTTATGGGAACACTTTTCAGATAAGCTAATGAACTATACAATAAGGTTGTGTCGTGGGTAACATTATATTGGTGAATATCAGCATCAACTTTATATATCCAACCATTCGCTCCTATGAAGCGATTATTTACTTCAATAGCCTTGTTTTTCAAAGGGTTATAGAACTGTAGAATTATGATGAGAAAAAGTATAATAATTAAAAGTGATAGAACCACTATCTTAAAAGCATTTTTTTTCATTTGTTTATGTATGTATGTTTAAAAGCCCGTTGCGGCGGATTTGCAATCCGACGCTGCTTAATATAAGGATTTGCAATCCGCAAAAACAAAACAGTCGCCGACGTAATCGATATTGTACTCGAAACAAACCCTCATTGAGGAATTTTAACAACAAAAGAGAGGGAGTTCAATCACGAACTCCCTCTCTACGTTTGTGCCTATCCTTGCCGACGAAACCTTCGCGGAATACGCCTCATTCGCCGACGGAAAGAATATGCCGATTAGCCCTCAATTTCCTTGCGGACCTTCTTGAAGGCCTCGATGCACTTGTCGAGGTGCTCGTGCTCGTGGGCAGCGCTGATCTGGACGCGGATGCGGGCCTGGCCTTTCGGCACGACGGGATAGTAGAATCCGGTGACGAAGATGCCCTCTTCCTGCATCTTGGCGGCATACTGCTGGCTCTTGGCGGCGTCGTAGATCATCACGGCGCAGATGGCGCTCTCGCTGGGCTTGCAGTCGAAACCCTCTTCCTTCATACGGCGCAGGAAGTAGTCGGTGTTCTCGTGCAGCTTGTCCTGCAGCGTATTGGTCTCGCTCATCATCTCGAACATACGGATGCCGGCGGCAACCAGGCCGGGGGCCATCGAGTTGCTGAACAGATACGGACGGCTGCGCTGGCGCAGCATATCGATGATTTCCTTCTTGCCGGTGGTGAAACCGCCCATAGCGCCGCCGAAGGCCTTGCCGAGGGTGCCGGTCAGGATCTCAATCTTGCCGCGCAGGTTGTAGCGCTCGGTCACGCCGCGGCCCGTCTTGCCGACCACGCCGGCCGAGTGGCTCTCGTCGACCATCACCATAGCATCGTATTTGTTGGCCAGCTCATAGATCTTGTCGAGCGGGCAGACATTGCCGTCCATCGAGAAGACACCGTCGGTCACGATGATGCGGAAGCGGTTCTTCTGGGCAGCCTTCAGCTGCTCCTCGAGGTCGGCCATATCGGCATTGGCGTAGCGATAGCGCTGAGCCTTGCAGAGGCGCACGCCGTCGATGATCGAAGCGTGGTTCAGGGCGTCGCTGATGATGGCGTCCTCTTCGGTCAGCAGGGGCTCGAACACGCCGCCGTTGGCGTCGAAGCAGGCAGCGTAGAGGATGGTGTCCTCGGTGCCGAAGAACTCGGCAATCTTCTTTTCAAGCTGCTTGTGAAGGTCCTGGCAGCCGCAGATGAAGCGCACCGAAGCCATACCGTAGCCGCGGGCGTCCATACCCTTCTTGGCAGCCTCGATCAGCTCGGGGTTGTCGGCCAAGCCAAGGTAGTTGTTGGCGCAGAAGTTCAGGCACTTCTTGCCCTTGACCATAATTTCGGCGCCCTGGGGGCTCTCGATGATGCGTTCGTGTTTGTAAAGACCGGCGGCCTCGATATCGGCCAGCTCTTTCTGAAGATGCTGTTGGAATTTAGTGTACATAATTACAATATTTTATCGTTATTTTTTTATCATTTTCGCTTCTTGAAACAACCTACAAAGATACACAAATTCTTTTTCACGGCCAAAAAAACTTCACATTCCGCACCCCTTTTCGCGCCCCGGCGACACCAACCGCCGCGGTTTTGGCCGCTTCTGCCCCGTTGCGGTCGCCGAGCACGCCCCTCCCCTGCCCGTCCGCCGCCGCGCAAGCCACCACCCGCCGATATGACAGAACAGAGTGAAATCCAAACCAAAGCCTGACAAAATTCTTATCATATTTTTCAACAGTAGAAGTTGGGTAGAATTTGATAAGAACTTGGGTAGAATTTGGTAAGAAGATGGTGCCTCGAAATCAGGGGGTTAAGAAAGGGCATTTTTGACCCGATTTTTGGAGTTATCAACAGGTTTTCGGACCCGTTTTCGGGAAATGGCGGATTTTTGGCACGGTTTTTGATAGCGGGTGGCGGACTGACAAAATGTCAGTTTTTGTGACACAGGAAGCTGTTTAAATATAAGGGGGCCTCTAATCAGGTAAATGGTCACATTTTCTTTTAACAGGAATTGCCAGTAATTGGCCAGGAATTAACCAGAAATAAGTTTTTTCTTTTGACAGCAATTGTCAGC
>R20__coassemble_1121_pt1 | contig 16326 bp, 11 predicted proteins | sample R20__metabat2_low_PE_005 | metagenome-assembled genome bin R20 | reverse complement strand
GCTGGCAGGACTATGCCTGGAAACCGCCAAGATACACGCTGGGGCTGGCCTGCCTTGGGCGGACGGTAATCTTTCCGTTTCCTGCACGGTGGTATGCTGTGGCTTGGAACCAGGCATAGACGTGCATCACATCCTCCTCGCCGCTGACATCTGTGGGCAAATCGAAACAGCATTCATGGCAATCTTTCCGCAGCGGCCCCGAAAACACATGCACTGTCGGTATAGATGGACGGTACACCGTCACCATCAGCCGGTCGTCGCCCATCGAATGGGAATCATCCATCTCTGGGTCGGGACACGACACATGCAGCCGTCCGTCACGCACCTCTGCGGCAATATCCCTGCAGATATATCGCGGCCCGTAAGCCGACATCAGCCTTTGCGGCACAATTCCCCATTCGCTTTTCTCTTCATCCCATGCGACGGAGCCATTGTCCCAGTTCATCTTCACGAACGCGTTGCGTGCCGTCTGCCCGCTGCCCTTTTCCGGCACCATCTCGAATCCGAGATTCACCGCCTCCGCCAGCACCTTCGACAGCCGGTTGACGAACGCCAGTTTAGCCCTATGCATCTGCTGCTTGGGAGTACGCGGATTCGTGGGCTTGTACAGCTTCTTGTAAATCTGCTTCCCATCCAGCACCACCGCAATGCGGTCGCCTATCTTCCCGTGCTCCAGGCCAAAAGTATTTCCATCCGTGTGTGACATATATTTATAACGACATATTAAGAAACTGTTTTGAATTTATCCAATGAAATTCTTATGCCATATAATCGGTGCTTTTTTCACGGTCTCTCGGTTACAATGGAACCCCATTGCGCCCTCGATACCGTGAAAAAATCCCTCGATTCTATGCCCAATAATACTCATCGATAAAATCAAAACAGTTTCTTATTTATTCTCGATTTTTTTGAGAAGAATATATAAAATCCCCAAATTTATTTTGAGAAAATGTATAAAATCCCCTAATTTATTTCATCAAGAACGTATAGAATCCCCAAATTTGATTATGTATAAAGAGTGTGAATGCGTTAATGTGTTAGTGCGTTAATGCGTTAGTGGCTGACGCGTTCGTGTCACTGGTCACTTGTCACTTATCACTTATTTGTTAATGCGTTAGTGGCTGACGCGTTCGTGTCACTGGTCACTGGTCACTATTCACAATTCACCATTCACAAATCACCCTATCAGTTTCTCCAGCTGTTTCGCCGAGGCGTTTGGCAGCAGCGAACGGAAGTGCTGCTCCAAAAGCTGACGGCTCTCTTCGGGCGTGCGGTCGCACTGGCAGGCGGCGTGGCCGTAGAGGCTTTCGGGGGTGGTCAGCAGCGACCAGCCCCAGCCGTAGCGGTTGCCGTGGCGGTCCTTGGGATAGACAAAATCCTCAGTGACAATGCGGCAAGCCATCTGCAGACGCGTGACGAATGAATCGAAGCGGCCGCGCATCTTGGGGCCTGTGAAGCCGCAGGCGGCGCGCAACTCGCGCGTAATCATACTGCCATTGGTCTGGAGCACGGCAAGGATGGTGCCCTCGATAGAGTCCTCTTCGGGCTGCGGATGGCGGCTGCGGCGCCAGTTGCAGAAGTCGGGCCACCACTGCTGGCTGACGAAACCCGCCTTGCTGTCGAAAAACTTGCCGTAGAAGAAATGCCCCTCGTTGACGGCGGGCCCTTTCCATTCCCACAGCGGCCACTCCCAGCCGCCATCGTCGAGCACGCGGTAGCGGCATTCGGATGAAATCATCGCGTCGGCCGAAAAGCCGTCGACGCAGCTGTCGAGCAGTGGCAGAAAGCCCATCCGCTCTACGGTTTCCATTAGTTCAGGGCAGTTGTGAATCATTTTTTTAATGCGTTATTGTGTAAATGCGTTAATGTGTTAGTGCGTTAATGCGTTAGTGGCTGCCGCGGTAGCACTAACGCATTAACGCACTAACGCATTAACGCACTATTCAATCTTGCTACCGCGTATTCCGACTGGGTGCCGATGCGGAATTTGGCGCCCCAGATGCCGAGGCCGGAACTGACATAATAGCGCGTCTTGCCGCGCTGGTGGCTGCCCCACGAGCATTCGTAGAGGGCATCGGTAATCCACGACACGGGCCATATCTGGCCGCGGTGGGTGTGGCCGCTCAGCTGGAAGTCAATGCCTGCCTGTTCGGCCTCTTCGAGGTGGTAGGGCTGATGGTCGAGCAGGATGGTGTATGCCGAATCGTCGATATCGAACTCTTTCAGCGTTTTGCGCCGCTTGTTGCTGCGGTCGTCGCGGCCGATGATGGTTATGCCGTCGACGCTGACCGCGCTGTCGATCAGCAGGTTGATGCCCGCTTCGCGGTAAAAGCGTTCGGCATCGGGCTCGCCGGCAATGTACTCGTGGTTGCCCAGACAGGCATAGACGGGAGCCTTGATGCGACGAAATTCGGCAGCCATATCTTCCTCAATCACAGGACGGAAACTGAAGTCGATAATGTCGCCGGCAATCAGCACCAGGTCGGGTTTCTCGGCATTGATAAGGTCCACCCACCGGGCCAGGTCGGCACGCCGGTTGTGGTAGCCGATGTGCAGGTCCGAAGCCATCACCAGCGTCAGCGGGCGCTGCGTGCGGCCGCCGCTGTCGAGGTCGATGGCCACACGCTTCTTGTTGTTGTAGTGGATGCCGGCATAGACAAAGACGATCGCCATCAGCACCGTCATCCCGACGCTGGTCGGCAGGCTGTCGTGCAGCATAGTGCGCGGTACCAGGTGCACCAGCCGACCGAGGTCGAGCAGCAGAAAGGCCATAACCATATAGCAGAGGATTATAAGCGTCTTGTTGCCAATGTTGTAGACCGCCGAAGCAAGGCCGAGCGGCAGGCGGTTCATCAGCGGCGTGAAGCCCACAAATTCGAGCGCGAAGCAAAGCAGTCCGATGCCAACCAAAGACCATTTGGCCCAAAGCGGCAGCGGCACCACAGCCCAGACGTGCCAGCCAACATAGATAAGCAGCCCGACAAGAAACAGTATTATAGGAATAAACCGGTATAACATAGTTGAAAGTTGAAAGTTGAAATCAGTTAAGTGACCTGTGACCTGTGACTAGTGAAACGAATACGCTCGTTTCACTGGTCACTTATCACTGGTCACAAAATTATATCTTCATTGTCAGCGAAATACGATGTCGGCGCAGGTCTACTTCGAGCACCTTGACCTGCACGTGCTGGTGCAGGTGCACCACCTCATTGGGGTCGTTGACACGGCGGTTGGCCAGCTGCGAAATGTGGACCAGGCCGTCCTGATGCACGCCGACATCGACAAAGGCGCCGAAGGCCGTGATGTTGGTCACGATGCCCGGCAGCACCATCCCTTCGCGAAGGTCCTCGATGCGGGTCACGTTCTTGTCGAACTCGAAGACCTCGAACTTGGCGCGCGGGTCCAGGCCGGGCTTGTCCAGCTCCTTCATAATGTCCTGAAGCGTAGGCAGTCCGCAGTCGTCGCTGACAAACTGGTTGATGTCGATTTTGGCACGCAGGTCGCGGCTCTTCATCAGCTCCTCGACCGTGGCGCCGACGCCTTTGGCCATCCGCTCGACGAGGGCGTAGCGCTCGGGGTGTACGGCGCTGCGGTCCAGCGGATTGTCGCTCTCGCGGACACGGAGGAAACCGGCGCACTGCTCGAAGGCCTTGTCGCCCAGACGCTCCACCTGCAGCAGTTCGTGGCGGTTGCGGAAAGCGCCGTGGCGGTTGCGGTGGTCGACAATCTTGGAGGCCAGCGCCGGGCCGATGCCGCTGACGTACGACAGCAGCTCGCGGCTGGCGGTGTTGAGCTCCACGCCGACGCTGTTGACGCAGCTAACCACCACATCCTCAAGGCTGTCCTGAAGCATCTTCTGGTCCACGTCGTGCTGGTACTGGCCCACGCCGATGCTCTTGGGGTCGATTTTCACCAGCTCGCTCAGTGGGTCCATCAGACGGCGGCCGATGCTGACGGCGCCGCGAACGGTGACGTCGTACTCCGGAAACTCGGCGCGGGCGGCGTCGCTGGCGCTGTAGACCGAGGCGCCGCTCTCGCTCACCATCACGGCTATCACCTTGGTCTTGAAGCGACAACGCTTGACGACCTCCTCGGTTTCGCGGCCTGCGGTGCCGTTGCCGATGGCTATGGCTTCGATTTTGAAGGCCTCGACAAGGGCTTCGAGCTTGGCCACGGCGGCACGCTCCTCGCGCACCGATGTGAAGGGGTAAATTGTCTCGTTGTGAAGCAGTTGGCCTTGCGCGTCGAGGCAGACGACCTTGCAGCCTGTGCGGAAGCCCGGGTCGATGGCCAGGGTGCGCTTCTGGCCCAGCGGCGATGCCAGAAGCAGCTGGCGCAGGTTCTCGGCAAAAACCTTTATGGCCTCGCGGTCGGCGCGCTCTTTCAGCAGGTTGTAGTATTCGGTCTCGATTGAGGGGGCCAGCAGGCGCTTGTAGCCGTCGCGCACAGCCTCGGCCACCTGCTGCGACGACTCGTAGTTGCCGCGAACAAACTGGCGCTCAAGGGCTTCGATGGCTGGCTCGTCCTCCTCGGGGGCTATCTTGACGCGCAGCAGGCCCTCGCTTTCGCCGCGGAACATCGCCAGTACGCGGTGCGACGGGGCGCGCATCGCGTTCTCCTTCCAGTCGAACCACGACTGGAACTTGCCGGCCTCTTCTTCCTTGGCTTTCACCACTTTGGACGTGATCATCGCCGTGCGGCGGAACAGGTTGCGCACCTTGTTGCGGGCGGCGATGTCCTCGCTGACGCGCTCGGCGATGATGTCGCGCGCGCCGGCCAGTGCCTCGTCGGTGCCGGCCACGCCCTTGGCTTCGTCCACAAACGGCTGTGCCAGCTGCTCGACGCTGCACTGGTACTGCCTCAGCAGCGCCTCGGCCAGGGGCTGCAGGCCGCGCTCGACGGCCATCGAGGCGCGCGTCTTGCGCTTGGGCTTGTAGGGCAGATAGAGGTCCTCAAGCTCGGTGAGGCTCTGGGCCTGCTCGATGGCGGCGCGCAGTTCGGGTGTCAGTTTGCCCTGTTCTTCAATGCTTTGCAGTATCGCGGCACGGCGTTTGTCCACCTCCTTCAGCTTCAGCAGCAGGTCGCGGATGGCGGCAATCTGCACCTCGTTCAGGTTGCCGGTCATCTCCTTGCGGTAGCGCGCAATGAAGGGCACCGTGGCACCGGCTTCGAGCAGCCCGATGGTCTTTTCAACCTGGCGCACGCCAAGGTTCAACTGGGTGGCGATTATGTTTGCGTAGTCCATTGTATTTCGTCGGTTTTTGCTGTATGGGTTTGATTTATTGTGTGTTGTACGCATCGTTGCCCGATGCTTCACGTTGCAAAGATAGCAATTTTTTTGCAACGCCTGCCGAAAAAGCTCAGACAAAGTGCGGTGTGACACGCTGTGACACAATGTGACCCATAGCGAAACGCCGTTACGCAATGGATAGGGCTAACTATGGTGAAAATCAGCGCCGTAAGGGTACCTTCTCCGTCATTTGTACAGTATATGTACAGTATTTGTACAGTATTTGTACGCTTCCGAAGCGTGCAAATACTGTACATATACTGTACATATACCGTACAACTGACGGAGAAAGTGAGGGTTGAAGTATGCGCAGGGCGGTGGGGCAGGGAAGGAATTGTGGAAGGCTTAAAGCGTTGACTTGCAGCGTTGAAAGTGGTGTTTGGGGCCGAAGGGCACTTTTTTTTCTCCGTTTTGTAAAATATTTGTCACCTTTCTGCGTTTTAGCGGTAACAATTTTTGCAAAAATGAAGAAAGTTTTACTTTTAGTGGCTTTGACGTTCTCGGTGCTGGCAGTGCAGGCGCAGGAGGTCAGCTCGCGCGCCAAGGCAATGCGTATGATGACCTATGCCAAGCCGGAATATATGGTCAAGGATATCAAGGTGTTGGCCGATACGATGATTGTCTATTCGCTGGCCGACTACGTTATCTACCCCATCGGCAAATGGGAGAACATCGAGCAGTATATCACCAGCACGCAGCTGCAATGGTACCGCGAGTCGGGATATAAGAATTTTTACGACTCTATGTCGGTGTCGGTCAATACGTTGCGTCGGCTCGACGACAGTTATCTCGATATGTACCGCAGTATCACCACCGGCCGCGTCGAGATGGTTGCCGGCCGCATCACCGACCCCGAGGTGGTGCTCGAAAACGGTGTACACGCGGGGATGGCTAAGGATGATGTTTTTAAGGTGATTTTCAAGCGTTTCCCCAAGTCGTATGTGGCCGATATTGCTGTGCTTAAAGTCATCAGCGGTGCCGGCGAGGTGGGGCAGGTCTACACCTTCCGCGGTAACAAGCTGCGCCACATAGGCATCATTTCGAAGTACAAATACTATTAAGCGGAAAGCTGAAAACGGAAAGCTGAAAGCAGTTCTCCGTTTTCCTATTTCCGTTTTCAGCTTTCAGCTTTCCGTTCTCCGAATTCCGTTTTCCGCTTTCCGCTTTCCGTTTTCCGCTTTCTGTTTTCCGCTCTCCGCTTTCCGTTTTCCGTTTTCCGTTTTCCGTTTTCCGCTTTCCGTTTTCCGCTTTCCGCTTATGAAACACGTCGGTTTGTTTTTCGGCTCGTTCAACCCCATTCACGTGGGGCATCTGATTGTGGCCAACTCGATGTTGGAGCTGACCGATATGGACGAGGTGTGGTTTGTCGTCTCGCCGCAGAACCCCCTGAAGGAGCGCAGCACCCTGCTGGCCGACCACCACAGGCTGCAGATGGTGCGCGTGGCCATCGACGACAACTACCGTATGCGGGCCTGCGACGCCGAGATGCACCTGCCGGTGCCGTCCTATACGGTCGTAACGCTGGCGCATCTGCGCGAGCGCTATCCCGACAAGCGCTTTTCGATCATTATGGGCGGCGACAATCTGGCCAATTTCCGTCGCTGGCGCAATTATGAGTATATACTTGAAAATTATTCGCTTTACGTCTATCCGCGTCCGGGCAGCGAACCCGACGGGCTGGCGCAGCACCCGAATGTGCACCTGGTGGATGTGCCGATGATGGACATTTCGTCGAGCTATATCCGCCGCCAGATTGCCGAGGGGCATCCGCCACGGTATATGCTCACGGAGCCTGTGTTCCAGTATCTTACCGAGATGCATTTCTACGAGCGCTGATCCTCTGCGGCCCGGTTCGACTCGGTGGCGCTTGTGCCGTGCTTTGGCGCGGCAGCAAATGGAAAAGGCACCCCCGTTGTGGGGATGCCTCATACCCGATATTATCTGGACATTTATTTCTTTTTCGTCGTTTTCTTTTCGGCCGTGGTTTTGGTTGCGGCTTTGGCCGTGGTTTTGGTGGCCGTCTTGGTTTGCTTTTCGGCTGCCTTGCTTGCTTTGGCCGTGGGGGCTTCGGTCTTGGTTTTCACGGCTTTGGTCTCTTTGGCCTTGCTTTCTTTCTTCGGGGTTTTGCGTGCTTCCTTCACCTCTTCGCGGACGGCCTTCACGGCTTTGATTTCGGCGCTTTCGTTTTTCTTTCTGCGTCCGCGGTGCTCTTCGGGCGGGTTCTCTTCGCGCAGCAGGCCTTCGCCCGAGTCGGCCTCTTCGAGCAGCGACTCGATGTCGAGCAACTCGTCGTCGTCGGGTTCTATGTCGTCGTCATCTTCTTCGGGCTCGTCGTGTTCGAGGTAGGCGTCGGGTTCGTCGTCCGACTGGTCGCCGAATTCGGCGGCGATGTCGGCGCTTGCTATTTCGAACTCTTTCTTGGTGTCCTCGGAGTTGACGTCAAGAATTTCCTCCAGTGCGCCGTGGCGCATTTTGCCCACAGCGTGGCTGGTGCCTTCCTCTTTCTCGATGGCTTCGGAGAGGGGGGCGAAATCGCTTTCGCTCTCGCTGTCGTCGCCATAGAGGTCTTTGTCGAGGTCTTCTTCGACGAGGCCGGTGTCGATGACGACGTCGAATTTGACCATATATGAGGTGTCGTCGGTTTCGAGAGGCACGACAAAAATAGGCTCCCCGTTGGGTTTTATGGTCTTCTGCAAATACTCCTTATAACCCTCGGGATAGGTTTCTTTGAATAGTTCCCGAATATCTTCGGGTAAGTTTTTGTAGCTGATAATCAGTTTTTTCTTGCGATTTCTGTGGTCTATCATTGTCGAATAATTTTGTGCAAGTATATGAAGTTTCCAGTAATGGACAAAATTTTTTTTTAAACAAAGCAAAATTAATGCGTTAATGCGTTAGTGCGTGAATGTGTTAATGCGTTAGTGCGTTAGTGGCTGCCGCGTCAGCCCGCTTTCCGTTTTCCGCTTTCCGCTCTCCGCTTTCCGTTTTCCGCTTTCCGTTCTCCGCTTTCCGCTTTCCGCTTTCCGCTTTCCGTTCTCCGTTCGTCACGCCACGACGATGCTTTCGTCGTCCTCGACGCGCAAGTTGTCCATTATGAATTCGCGGCGCTCGATGGTGTTTTCGCCCATATAGAAGCTCAGTACCCCCTTGGTGTCGAAATCTTTGTGCAGCAGTACGGGGTCGAGGCGCATATCCTTGCCAATGAAGTTCTTGAACTCGTCGGGACTGATTTCGCCCAGACCTTTGAATCGTGTGATTTCGGCGTTGCTGGTGTTTCTGATGGCCTCGATGCGCTCGTCGTCGGTGTAGCAGTAGGTGGTCTTCTGCTTGTTGCGCACGCGGAACAGGGGTGTCTGCAGGATGTAGACGTGGCCGGTGCGTATCAGGTCGGGGTAGAAGCGCAGGAAGAAGGTGAGCAGCAGCAGGCGGATGTGCATACCGTCGACATCGGCATCGGTGGCGATGACCACGTTGTTGTAGCGCAGGTTGTCCATCCCGTCGTCGATGTCGAGGGCGTTGTGCAGCAGGTTGAGCTCCTCGTTCTTGTATACGTCTACCTTGCTGATACTGTAGGTGTTCTTGGGCTTGCCGCGCAGGCTGAAGACGGCCTGTGTGGCCACGTCGCGGCTTTTGGTGATGCTGCCCGATGCCGAGTCGCCCTCGGTGATGAAGATGGTCGTCTCGAGGCGGCGCGCGTGGTTGCTGTTGTAGTGCACGTGGCAGTCGCGCAGTTTGCGGTTGTTGAGGCTGGCTTTCTTGCTGCTTTCGCGTGCCACCTTCTTGATGCCGGCAATCTCTTTGCGCTCCTTCTCGTTCTGGTTGATTTTCTGCAGCATAGCCTCGGCCGTGGCGGCGTTGATGTGCAGGTAGTTGTCGAGGTGGCGCTTCAGTATGTCGAGCACGTAGGTCTTCAGGAAGGGGCTGTCGTTGGTGCCGTCGGCGTTGTTGGGTGCCAGATGGGTCGAGCCCAGCTTGGTCTTGGTTTGTGCCTCAAACACAGGCTCTTGTATGCGCACGCAAATGGCGCAGACCAGTCCCTGGCGGAAGACGGCCGGCTCGTAGTCCTTCTTGAAGAAGTCGCGCGTCACGCGTGCAAAGGCCTCGCGGAAAGCGCTTTGGTGCGTGCCGCCCTCGGTGGTGTGCTGGCCGTTGACGAAGCTGTAGTAGTAGTCGCTGTTCTGGCCGTTGACGTGGGTGAAGGCGCACTCGAAGTCGCCGTCCTTGATGTGGACGATGGGGTAGAGGCCCTCGCCGTCCATATTGTGTTCCAGCAGGTCCAGCAGGCCGTTCTTCGAATAGTAGCGCCGGTCGTTGTAGTAGAGCGTCAGGCCCTTGTTCAGGTAGGCGTAGTTCCAGATGCGCCGCTCCACGTATTCGTTGACAAAGTGGTAGTTGCCAAACAGTTTGTTGTCGGGAACGAACTCCACCAGGGTGCCGTTTTCCTCGCTCGAGGGCACAATGCCGCTGTCGCTCGTTAGGCGTCCTTCGGCAAATTCGGCTGTGCGGCACTGGCCGTCGCGCACGGCCGTAACCTTGAAATAGGAGCTCAGCGCATTCACGGCCTTGGTTCCCACACCGTTGAGGCCCACCGACTTCTGGAAGACCTTGCTGTCGTACTTGGCGCCCGTGTTCAGCTTGCTGACCGCCTCGACGATTTTGCCCAGCGGGATGCCGCGGCCAAAGTCGCGGATGCTGACGCGCCGCTCGCCGAAGTCGATTTTGACGTTGATGCGCTTGCCGTAGCCCGACGTGAACTCGTCGATCGAGTTGTCTATTACCTCCTTGATAAGCACATAGATACCGTCGTCGTGGCTCGAGCCGTCGCCCAGCTTGCCGATGTACATACCCGGACGCAGCCGGATGTGCTCCATATCCTCAAGGTGAACAATGCTGTCGTCGTTATAGTCGCTTGCAACAGGTGCTACATTATAGTCTTCCATAGTGTTGAAATTCTTTTCAAAGATGTGTAAATCAAACTACAACGCCTTTCGGGGCGTCGTTTTCCGAATGCAAAATTACGAAAAACCCCTCATTCGGGCTGCTGCGCGCCAATTTTTTTCCCCACATCGGTTGTTGAAAACCGCCCCCCGGCCGCGGGAAGCGGACAAAAACAAAACGACCGGACTCTTTATGTGCGACAGATGTCCAGCCGTTGGTGCGGATGGGGGGACTCGAACCCCCACTCCGGGAGGAATTAGATCCTAAGTCTAACGCGGCTACCAATTACGCCACATCCGCAACTTCGCTTTCGGCCTAAAAACCAGCATTCTATGCGCGGTGATGCGAGCCGTAAGCGGATGCAAAAATACATTTTTTCCGCGAACTGGCAAAATTTATCTTCATTTTAGTCTTTCAAAATGTTAAAACCGGTAGCTGTTCACCAAACGCAGGATGGGTTTAGGGGCGAATTTTCAAGTGAGGAATTTGTTTCTGCTTGACACAATAAAAAATATATTTCTCTGTTATCCGAGGGCTGATGCAGAATTATTGTCGATTTTTGAAATAGACCTGATATGCTGAAAAAAGTAATATATACATTTCTTATTATGTTGGCTGCTGCTGCGCCCGCGCGGGCCAGCTACCTGCTGGTGCCGATGGACGAAACGCAGCGCAACCACCTGAAAGCCTACGGCATAGCCTATTTCGCGCTGGAGCGCGAGGTGGAGGTGACCTGGCTGCTCAACTACCGCGGCGGGTCGTTTATGATGAAGTATGCCGATGCCCTCGAGCGCGAGGCGCGCTTGCGCGGCGTCAGCGTCGAGGTCATTGCCGATGGCCAGTCGACGGCCATACTGAGCGAAATAGCTGACGCTTCGGTCAATATGGACGCCGTGCGCCTGCAGAAGGCCCCCAAGATTGCCGTCTATTCGCCCAAGACCAAACTGCCTTGGGATGATGCTGTTACGCTGGTGATGACCTACGCCGAGATACCCTATGACGTGGTCTACGACGAGGAGGTGATGGCCGGCGCCCTGCCGCAGTACGACTGGCTGCACCTGCACCACGAGGACTTTACGGGTCAGTACGGCAAGTTCTGGGGCAACTACCGCAATGCGCAGTGGTACATCGAGGATGTGCGCGACCAGGAGGCGCGCGCCCACAAGCTTGGTTATCAGAAGGTAAGCCAACTGAAGCTGGCCGTGTGCCACAAGATTCGCGACTTTGTGATGGGCGGCGGTTTCCTCTTTGCAATGTGCTCGGCTCCCGACAGTTACGACATCGCGCTGGCCGCCGAGAATGTGGACATCTGCGACGTGATGTTCGACGGCGACCCGATGCAGCCCAATGCGCAGCAGCTGCTCGACTTCTCGAAGTGCTTTGCCTTCAAGGATTTCCGCATCAGCACCAATCCGGCCGAGTACGAGGTTTCGACCATCGACATCGACGACCGCACGCGCGCCCGTTCGGTCAACGAAAAGAACGATTTCTTCACGCTCTTCGAGTTTTCGGCCAAGTGGGACTGGGTGCCGACGATGCTGACGCAGAACCACACGCGCATCATCCACGGCTTTATGGGCCAGACGACGGCCTTCCGCCGCGAGACGGTGAAAAGCAGTGCCCTGATAATGGCTGAAAACAAGGAACTTGGCGAGGTGCGCTACCTGCACGGCGAGTACGGCAAGGGCACCTGGACCTTCCTGGGCGGCCACGACCCCGAGGACTATCGCCACTTTGTGGGCGACCCGCCGACCGACCTGTCGTTGCACCCCAATTCGCCTGGCTATCGCCTGATTCTGAACAATATCCTTTTCCCCGCCGCCAAGAAGGAAAAGCATAAAACTTGATGGTTTTAACTTTAACGTTAACCTTAACCTTAACTTTAACCTTAACCTTAACGTTAACTTCAGATACAGATACTATAGTCCTTTTCTTTCCCAAAGTTTCATAATCAAAGTTTACATCTGTAAATCGTCAAATTCGCATAACTCGCCGTTTTAATAATCGAGGTATCTTAAATCCACGTATATGACAATGAATAAAGCCTTTAGACCGTTCCTTATATTGATGCTGCTTTCAGTTCTCACACCTCAGTTCTCGCATCTCCGTTCCCAGAACTGGACGCGGTTCACGATGCAGAATTCGGAGCTTGGCAACTCGGTGCTGGCGATGGCATCGGACAAGAAGAACAACAAATGGTTCGGCACCGAGCTGGGCCTGGCGCGCCTGACAGGCAAGACGTGGACCGACTTCGCGATGTTCAACGAGAAGCTTAAAGGCCAGTATGTCAACTGCCTGACCGTCGACGGCAGCAATATGCTGTGGATCGGCACCGACGACTATGGCGTCATCGAGTTCGACGGCTCGCGCTGGACGGAGCACAAGGAGGAGATGAAGCGCCTGCAAATGAAGTTCATATCCAAGATTGCCGTCGACAAGAACGATGTGAAGTGGATCGGCGTGACGCTGGGCGGCCTGGTGCGCTACGACGGGCGCGAGTGGACCAAGTACACGTCGGGCAATTCGGAGCTGCTGAGCGACTTCATCCTGTGCGTCGCCGTCGACCGCGCCAACCGCAAGTGGATTGGCACCAACGACGGCCTGTCGGTCTTCGACGACTACAAATGGATTTCGTATACCACCAAGAATTCCAAGTTGCCGCACAATATTGTGCCTGCGGTGATTATCGACCGTAACAGCGTCAAATGGATTGCCACGCTGGGCGGCCTGGTGCGGCTGGACGGCGACGGCTGGACGGTGTGGAACAGCGCCAACAGTCCGCTGCCCTGCGACCAGATCAACGACCTGGCCTTCGACCCGTCGGGGGCCATCTGGATGGCCACGGACAAGGGCATCGTGCTCTTCGACGGCAAGGACCAGTGGCACGTCTACAGCTCGAAAACCACCGTTCTGCCCGCTGATGTGCACCGCCGTGTGATGGTCGACGGGCAGGGTTCGAAGTGGTTTGGCAGCAATATTCAGGGTCTTACGCGCCTGAGTGCGCAGCCCGTTATGGGCCGCATCGTCGACGAGAAGGGGCAGCCCGCGGCCGGCATCAAGGTGGTTTGCGGCAACGGCGAGGCGACGACCGACGCCAGCGGCAATTTTTACATTGAGGTGGCTACCAACGCCACCGTCGCGCTGACCCCCGAGCAGGAGGGACGCACCTTCGAGCCCGCCAGCCGCCAGCTGACGAATGTCGACGGGGCTCGCTTCCGGCAGGATTTCGTCGTTTCGTCGGCAATGGTGGCCGAAGGCACCTCGACCGAGCGCGTTGTCGTCAATCCCTACCTGGAGCAGGGCTACATCACCATCACGATGGAGAGCGCCGTGGCCGAGGTGGAGTTTGTCAACGCCAAGGGCGAGAGCATCCGCACCATTCCGCAGTACAAGAACGAGGCGCGCATCACCATCAGCCGTATGCCCAAATCGAACTACACCCTCTATATCCGCACCGCCAAAGGCGAAAAGCGGCTGCAGTTCAATCTGAAATAGGGCACTTATAGAATAGTTCCTTGCCCTTCGGGCAGAGATCTTGTGGATTTCTATTGAAAAATAACAAAAACAACTATTTTTTTCGATTTTATTTTGTATATTTGCACATTGAAACTACAGGTATTCCGCACTCCGCCGAACTTCACAAATCTCTAAAAACAAACTCGTTACCTCTATAATCAAACAGCCGCCAGAGGCCTGCTTGGGGCTATACCGACAGTTTTGACGCGACTGGTTTGCGCGCAGGGATGTATATTGTACGTGTAAGAACAAAAGACATCTACGACAAGGAAAATGTTATATATTTAAAATTTATTAAGGAATAGGAGGTCTCTATGAGAAAGCAAGTTCTGTTTTTATTGATTCTTATTTGCTCCCATTTGTGTTCTCGTGCACAGTACTTTGACTGGGTGGAAACTTACACGGGCAGCGATATGTCTGACGCTTCGAATACTAACCGCATTCGACAGTCTATAGTAGACCAACAGGGGAATGTCTATTTTTCGGGAGATTGTGCCGTAGATGCTACGATGGATGGCGTTGATTTGTTGCCGATAGAACCACGTGGGTCTGGATGGAATAAAACCTGCGGGATTATTGGTAAGGTTTCGCCAGAAGGCGAATTGATATGGAGCAAAATTGTTCACGCTAACGACTTTAATCACTGGGGAGGCAAAATCCAACTTATAGGGGATACTGCAATATCATATTATTTTACAGTAAAAAAACCTTTTGCCAATACACCTAATATGCCACTCGCAGGTATGTCTTGCCTGTATTATTTGGACACATTGTATTGCCGTTACGTTGGTGATAGTATTTGTTATAACGGGTATTGTTTGGAAAGTTTTGGTCTTTTCAGTAGCCCCAGTGCCTCCGCATTTGTGTTGTTCGATTTGGATGGAAATATTATTGAACAGCATTGGATGCAAGTGTCTATGCTTGACAAGGATGGTGTCCCGTTCAATAGATTAGACGTAAGTCCAAATTACACAATGGGTGACAGTACGTGTATTCTGACAAATCAAATCTCTGATATGTGGGCATCATCTGTGGTTGTTGATAATAACAACACCATTACCATTGTCAGATCAATGAATGAATTTTTTAATCATCGCGACACAACAATGGGAATGACACGGATTGACATTCAAAGTTCGGAAGTCGGTGGCCTTAGATTCTATGTCGACGGCAAGCGCTATTTCGATGTGCCTTTGCCCGATGTCAGACCGTCTGCAGGAAGGCACAACTACCAGATTCTCAAATTCTCGCCGCATTTCGAGGAACTGCTGGCATCGCAGTTCCTGTTCGAACCGACACCGGAGCATCTGGACACAATAAGCTATGAAGTGGTGATAAACGGGTTGAAATGTGACAGCCATAACAATGTTTTCTTGTCTGGATACAGTTTAACAGACGTGCCGTTTATAGGGTCTGGCGACAGCGTCAGCCTGACCATAGGCGGATCGGACAGTCTGGACTTGCTTTTCCGTTGCTTTGACCGCCGCAGGGGTTTTCTAATCAAATACGACAGCGCGCTGAACCCGCTGTACCTCAAACAGCTTGACAGGGTGACGGACGACATACCAACTTCGGATGACTATTATAAGGAATTCCTGTGGCCTATGGAATTTGACGACACGGGGAACATCGTAATCTTTGAAGGAGCCCGCGCATTATATGACACCGTGAACACGCACTACTACTACGATTCGACTGATGTGACGGCAAGAAGTAGCGTTATGCTGCGCATAGATCCCGCAGACGGAAGGCTTATATCTAAAGGGAAGGAAATCAAGGCTGAAGTTGTTACGGCTGGCGGCTCCAGTAGTGGTGGTATCGTGGATTTTGCAGCCAAGAACAACCGCATTATCTGGCAGATAAAGTACCGCTGGTGGCTCGACTTTGCAGGCGAGCGTTATGAGAAAGCCGAGGCCACCCAGTGGGGTATGGGCTTTGCCGTGTGGGACTACGACGGCAACGAGCTCTGCTTTGTGGACTACGGCACCAACGGCGGTTCAAGACACGTGACAAGCTCAGTTTGCCTGGTGGACAGCGTACTGTATCTGACCGGTATGCTGGCCTCGGGCGGCGCGCAGTTCGGCGACGTGACGGTGTACAACAGCGGCAGCAGCCAGTCGTTCATAGCACGCTATGTCGACACGGCCTTTATGCACCCCTACGTGCATCACGGTGACTTGCAGGACATCCAGCTCGTGGTGCGTGGCGGTGAGCCCGTGGCGACGGTCTACCCCAACCCCTGCGCCCAGCGCGTCACCGTCGACTGGGACGGCGACGAGCCGCCAGTGGCGGCAACGGTGACCGACATCACCGGCCGCACCTACAGCGTCGCCCTCGCCGCAGCAGGTGCAGGCCACTCCGACAGCGGAGCGAAGATCACAGGCCGCTACTCCATCGACTTCTCCTCGCTGCCCGCCGCCAACTACCTGCTGACCCTCACCACTCCCTCCGGCCACCGCGTCACGACACGACTGCTGAAAAGGTAGCGGAAAACTGCGTACGAAAACCAAAACGAAAACGAAAAGCGGAAAACTGTGTACGAAAACCAAAACGAAAACGAAAAGCGGCTGGCGCGGCAGCAT